>Ga0308161_1003178_pt1 | contig 16239 bp, 20 predicted proteins | sample PhyFR2_FD_201034 | JGI IMG/M metagenome (GOLD analysis project Ga0308161, IMG submission 201034) | Phyllosphere microbial communities from UC Gill Tract Community Farm, Albany, California, United States - DLSLF.R2 | ecosystem: Host-associated > Plants > Phyllosphere > Unclassified | place: USA...
TCGTCGATCCACCCGATCGCGTCGAAGATCGAGATCCGCAAGGAAGGCAAGCTCGGTCGCGTCTACTACCCGGCGCCGTTCATGACGAACGACAACCTGGACTACTACCAGGACGCGTACGAGATCGGTGCCGAGAAGATCATCGACACGTACGCCGCGGCGACGCAGCACGTCGACCAGGGTCTGTCCCTGACGCTGTTCTTCAAGGACACCGCCACCACGCGAGACATCAACAAGGCCCAGATCTACGCATGGCGCGAGGGCATCAAGACGATCTACTACATCCGTCTGCGCCAGCTCGCCCTCGAGGGCACCGAGGTCGAGGGCTGCGTCAGCTGCATGCTGTAGCGGTCGGTCGCTGACGCGACTGCCCACATCCTGGAGGCGCGGTGCCAGCCCGCACCGCGCCTCCAGTCCGACATCAGATCACCATCTCGAATCCGGAAGACGATCCCATGACCCTCACCGACCCGGTCCACGCAACGGGCAAGTCCATCCCGCTGATCAGTGCGGTCAGTGCCATCAACTGGAACCGCATCCAGGACGACAAGGACGTCGAGGTCTGGAACCGGCTGGTCAACAACTTCTGGCTGCCCGAGAAGGTGCCGCTGTCGAACGACGTGCAGTCGTGGAACACGCTGACGCCGGAGGAGCAGCAGATGACCATGCGGGTCTTCACCGGCCTGACGCTGCTCGACACCATCCAGGGCACCGTCGGCGCGATCAGCCTGATCCCCGACGCGATCACCCCGCACGAAGAGGCCGTCTACACGAACATCGCGTTCATGGAGTCGGTGCACGCGAAGAGCTACTCGTCGATCTTCTCGACGCTCGCCTCGACGCCCGAGATCGACGACGCCTTCCGCTGGTCCACCGAGAACGTGAACCTGCAGAAGAAGGCCCAGATCGTCCTCGACTACTACACCGGTGACGACCCCCTGAAGCGCAAGGTCGCCTCGACGCTGCTCGAGTCGTTCCTGTTCTACTCCGGCTTCTACCTGCCGATGTACTGGTCCTCGCGCGCGAAGCTCACCAACACCGCCGACCTGATCCGCCTGATCATCCGCGACGAGGCCGTGCACGGGTACTACATCGGCTACAAGTTCCAGAAGGGGCTCGAGGGCGCTTCCGAGGAGCGCAAGCAGGAGATCAAGGACTACACGTTCAACCTGCTGTTCGAGCTCTACGAGAACGAGGTGCAGTACACGCAGGACCTCTACGACGGTGTCGGGCTGACCGAGGACGTCAAGAAGTTCCTGCACTACAACGCCAACAAGGCGCTGATGAACCTGGGCTACGAGCCGATGTTCCCGAAGGAGACGACGGACGTGAACCCGGCGATCCTGTCGGCCCTGTCGCCGAACGCGGACGAGAACCACGACTTCTTCTCGGGGTCGGGCTCGTCGTACGTCATCGGCAAGGCGGTCGTGACGGAGGACGAGGACTGGGACTTCTGATCCTGGTCTGATCCGCTCTGACTCGTGGGGACGCCCCGCTGGCTCCGGCTGGCGGGGCGTTCGTGCGCTTCGACGCTGATGCCGGGCGGGTCCTCGGAGGCAGGCGCGCCGGTGCTCGTCTACGCTGGGCTGCTCACGAGGGGGACGTGGTGGGATCCGGACGATCTGTGGTCATCGCCAGCATGCTGAGCGCGGTCGCCGTCGTGCTCGCCGGGTGTGCGGCGTTCCCTTCAACTCCCGGAGCGGTTGGGTCTGACTGGCCGAGCACTGCGGTGCCGAGTGCGGTGCGGTGGCCCTCCGACTGGATCGACGGCATCTCCGGCGAGTCCGAGGCCGTGGGCGGTCCGGTCGTCGGGCTCCGCCTCGAGTACGTGGCGGAGCAGTGGGTCTGGCGGATCCGCAGCACCGATCCGGGGAGGACGGACTTCATGGGGGAGTCCGACGCGGAACCGACCAGCGGTGTCGAGGCGCTCGTCGATGCCGCGGACCTCAGCCTCGTGCGGAGACACGAGGTCACCCTGACCGACGCTGAGGTCGCGGAGACGGACATCGGCGGTGGCGACGCCGTCCGGGCCTCGGGCGAGGAGTGGCCCGGCACGCGACTGGTCGAGTTGGCGCGCGTCGTCGACGGCCGCGAGCCGACGTGGCGGGTAACGACGTACGACACCGAGGACGGCGACCTCACCCCGCGGACGCTCTGAGTACGCGCTGCACGTGCACGAGACCGTCCGGTTCCGTCCTTGTCATGTGACCGCCGAACGCCGATCGGCTACCGGACGACGTGCAGCGCCCTGAGCTGTCCGACCAGGTCCGCGGCGTCAGCGTGCATCCCCTCGAAGATCCGGTAGAGGGTCTCCGATCGATCGACAGGACCGACGGCCCAGCAGCGCTTGCCAAGGCCGAACGCGATGCCTGCTTCGATGTGTGCAGCAGCCCCGGCCGGCAGCACGAGGACGAAGTGATCGGCCGCGCGGAGCTCCGCCAGGTCTTGTTCGAAGAGCTTCCGCACCCCTGCCGAGTCGAGAGCTGCGTCGTCTGCGCCTCCCGGATTCGCGAGGACGGCGGCCTCTTCGTCGTACTCCGCTCGCACGAAGGAGTACGACGAAGCCCCCGCGCGGTCGAGTGCTTCGACGACGTCGAGCACTGCCGCCCGGTTGCGCCAGCTGCCTGCGATGAAGAACTCGCTCATGGGAAGACGCTAATGCGGCGAGCGTGGTTGCGGTGCTGCTCCTCGGGAACGCGTTCGCCCCGTGGCGGCCGCTCCTCGGCGATCACGACGCCGGCGAGATCGCGTGCAGGAAGCTCTCGTTCGCCATCGCGTTCCCCGCGCATCGCGGCCTGGAGCTCCGTGTCACCGGAGGGACGACTCTGGCTCGATGAGTCGATGCGGTACCTGCGCGGTGCACACCCGCGTGCCCGGCGGAAGTTCGCCGTGTTCGAGCTCGTAGTCGCACTCACCGCAGGTCGCGCCCTTCGCATCCCGTTCGGTGGGGTGTTCGGCCCACGGGTGTGGGCACACGTCACAGGCGTGCTGCCGGAGGCGTCTCGACACGGCGCGGAAGTCGAGGATCACCGGCGTCGATCCGTCCCACGGCCGCCATCGCCACCGACGGCGGACCGCGATGAGCGTCGTGCCGACATCGAGCAGCACCTGACTCTGGACGGACGTGGTCACGGCTACCTCGCACGGGATGACGCCTCGGAGCGTCACTGTCGTCGAGGTCACGTCGATGGCTTCGAGGACGAGGTCGCCCGTCCCATGGACGTGATCGACGACGACGTCCACCGCGTCGGGCACGGTCAGCGTGACAGGCAGGAGAACCGTTCCGGCGCTCGTGTCGTGCTCGACGACCGAACCGTTCAGGACGAACCGTCCGTCGACGGCCCGTGCGGCGGTGACGTCGAACGTCGCATCGTCGAGCTCGTCGAGGGAACGCAGTGGCACGGTGTGATCCTCGCAGTCCCAGGTCCCAGGTCTCGTGGTCTCGCGCATGCGGGTCGAGTGAGCTGTTCGATCGCGGATCGACCGACGGAGCTCGTGCCCGGGACGGTGCCCGGCCCTGCAGCGCGTCGCAGCCCTACGACGCCTGCGACGACCGGCGGACGGCGCGGTGGGCGGCCGGGATGGACAGGAGCGCCCCGCCGACCAGGAGGCCCGCGGCGACGAGCACGGCGGCCGGTGTGCGGAGTGGTTCGACGCTGATGCTGATCGCTGCCCACGTCACGGTGGCGATCGCGGAGATGATCGTCGGTCGCAGTGCTGCACGATGGCCGAGCCGCCACGCCTCGTCGCTCGACAGCGTGATCGACGTTCGTACACCAGCGAGCCTGTTCCGCGGCAACGATCCGTTGGCCGCTCTCCAGGTCAGCCACGTGATGAGGGCCGCTCCGCCGACTTCGAGCGTCATCGCGAACACCAGCACTCCGAGCATGTCAGCCGCGGTAGAGTACGAGTCGAAGAACGGCAATGTTTCAGGCGCGCATGGGAGGGGTGGCCGCTCGGCTCACGCCGGTGGCGTCGTGCCCGCGCCCTCGGTGTCGTCCGCGCCGGCCGGGCCGGTGCCGGCCTGGTCGAGGTTCTCGTGCGGGTCGCCCATGTCGCCGGTCGCCTTGCCGGCGGGGGAGAGCCCGAAGTGCTTGCGGGCGGCGTTCTCATCGGCGAGGGACAGGATGTTCCCGGCGCCGGGGGAGGGTGCGTCCTTGATCGCGCGCTTCGTGTAGCCGACGTGCAGTTCCGTGCCGTCGAAGCTGGCGTCCTCGACGGGGACGAGCGCCGTGTGGCTGCCGAGGAGCCCGGTCGCGACGCTGACGAACGCAGCGCTGCCGTCCTCCGCGGAGGGGAACACCTGCGCGACCTTGCCGACCGATGCGCCGTCGCGGTCTCGGACGGTGGCGTTCTCGACCTCGTGGATCCTGTCCTTGGTGATCATGGACGTAGTCAACGCCCCGCGCCTGGCGCTTCGCGGCGGAGCGTCTCATGGTGCTGAACGGCTACGACCAGGATGTGGTGGCTCCGCCGTCGAAATCGGCGGAGCCACCATGGCTCAGCGTCGAGCGATCGCCGACGCGGCCTCGATGATCGTCGTGCCCGGATGGTCCTCGCGGTACCGACGAACATCACGCGGGTCGACGCGAGCGCCGCGGAGATCGACGGCGATCGAGTCGTCGGCACCGGGAGAGGCCGCGGCGAACCACAACGTCCCGAACGCCACCATGCCCGCTGGCGCGGTACCGAACAACGCGAAGGCGCCCACTGCTGCCATCACTCCGCTGACGATCACGAGGGCGCGGGTCCGCGCGTTTACGACGATCATGACCTCCCTTTCGACCCCGGCGGCCCTCGCCACGGTGCGAGCATCGTGCCCGACCGACGGAGAAAGATCAAACGTGGTGTATCTGCACCTCAGGCATGCATCCGCGGCGGTCCATTGCTGCAACCTGCGGACGTGACCTGCGGGACGGAGGTGAGCCGCGCCTCCAGGCCGGTCGGCAGAGCAACCACCTGCCGGACGGGACGCGGCGGACGGTGCCGGGGCTCGGCGGACGCTAGCGCTGACGAACGAGCCCCGGGATCCGCTCGCGGAACGGGAAGAACCCCCGCGACGCGTACGGCCACGCGCGGCCGTCCCAGCGTCGGCGGACGGTGACGAGCGCGATGCCCTCCGCGGCGAGGCGGGCGCGCAGGAGGTCGAGTCGCTCCCGGACGGGGCCGACGGGCGCGTACGGGACGACGATCGAGTCGAGGTCCTCGGCGGCTGCCCAGTTGAGCACAGCGGACGGCTCGAGCGAGTCGAGCCCCGTCGCGGGACGACCTGCTGCGTCGGTCGTCCGTGACGCCGCGTCCGCTGCCGCGCCGGTGGTGAAGGCCACGACCGCGGGCGACACCTCGGCGGGGGAACGGTGACGGGGGTCGGCGGCGACAGCGGCCGCCCGGATCGACCCGGCGAGGGACGGGTGCTCGGCGAGCAGGCTCTCGGGCTCGAGGTCCTCCTCGTGCAGCAGCAACCCGACGCGTTCGCCCGGCTGGCCCTCGACGTCGTCGGACGCGACCGGGACTGCGGGTGGGAAGGGCTCCTCGTCGAGCGCGCGCGCCTCGGTGGCGAGCCCGGTCGGTGCGAAGCGTCCGTCGGTGTACCGAGCGATGTTCTCGGTGGTCGCCAGGTAGGTCTTCCCCCGGGTCTGGAGACCGGCCACCCACCGCCACGACAGGGTGTTGGAGGCGGCGTCGCCGTCGAGGAGGTGGCGGTGGAAGAAGTCGGCGCCGAGTTGCCACGGCAGCTCGAGGGAGAAGACCCAGATGCTCGCGAACCACATCCGCGTGTGGTTGTGGAGGTACCCGGTCTCGACGAGCTCCGCGGCCCACGCGTCCATCGCGTCGATGGCGGACCGTCCGGAGACCACGTCCTCGTAGCGGGCGGGCAGGTCCCCGGCGAGCAGGTCGGCGACCTCGGCACGGTAGCGGCGCCAGACCTCGGGGCGCTGTTCGAGCCATCCCTTCCAGTAGGTGCGCCAGAAGACCTCCTGCACGAACTTCTCCGCGGCGTGCAGGCTGTGCCGTTCGAGCACGGCGTCGACGACCTCCTGCTCGGTGACGAGCCGGTGCCGGATGTACGGCGACAGACCGGAGACGTTGGTCCGCCCGGGACCCGTGTCGAGGTTGCGGTCGCGACGGTAGTCGGCCCCGGCGTGCGGGACGAACGTGTGCAGGGCGTCGAGGCCGGCGGCTCGGGTGGGGGTGGTCACCCCGCCATCCTGCGCCCGCCGCCACCGGAGGAGCCGTGCGCGGCGGGCGCAGGAGGGGGAGACCGGACAGGTCGGCCGGATCAGGCGATGCTGCTGCCGCCGTCGACGAGGAGCTCGCTGCCGGTCATCCCCGAGCTCTGGTCGGACACGAGGAAGAGCACCGTGGCGGCGACCTCCTCCGGGCGCAGGAGCCGGCCGAACGGGAGCCCGCTCGCCATCTGCTCGAGGAGCGCGTCCGGGTTGCCCGGGGCGAGGCCCGCGAGACCAGGTGTCTCCGTGGGGCCGGGGACGACGGTGTTGATCCGGATCCCGCGCGGCGCGAGCTCGGCCGCCCACGTGCGGGTCAGCGCCGCGATCGCGGCCTTCGACGCCCCGTACAGGCCGAACGACGGTTCCGTGCCCGATGCCGCCGTCGATCCGGTGACGACGACGGCCGAGCCCTCGTGCAGGAACGGCAGGGCGCCCTGCACGGTGAGGGTGGTCCCGCGGACGTTGGTGCCGAACGTCGCCTCGAAGTCCTCGGCGGTGACGGCGTCGAGCGACTTGAACTCCCCACCACCGGCGTTCGCGTGCACGGCGTCCAGGCCGCGACCGCGCTCGGCGACCGCGGCGAAGACCTCCGCGATGTCGTCCGGCTCGGCAGCGTCGGCGCGGATCGGCGTGACCGCGTCGCCGAACTCGTCGCGCAGGGCGTCGAGTGCCTCCTGCCGGCGACCGGTGACGAAGACGTGCGCGCCTTCGTCGATGAAGCGGCGCACGACCGCGAGTCCGATGCCCGACGTCCCGCCGGTGACGAGTGCGGTCTTGTCCTGCAGTACTCCGACCATGATGACCTCCTGGAGTTGTTGTTGACTGCTTGGTCCAGAACGGTACGCCGTGCTTGACTGATCAGTCAACAACGAGTTCCGAGGAGTCGACATGCCCCGACCGCGCAAGTTCGACGAGGCCGAGGTGGTCGAGCGCGCCCGACGCGCCTTCGCGGCGTCCGGGTTCGACGGCACGTCCCTCGACGACCTGCTGGCGGCGACCGGGCTCGGGCGGCAGAGTCTGTACAACACGTTCGGGGGCAAGAAGGAGCTGTTCATGCGCGCCTTCCTGAGCGACACCGCCGAGGCCGTCGAGGTCGTGCAGTCTGTCCTCCGGAGCGCGGAGCACCCGATCGCGCGGATCCGGACGCAGCTGGTGTCGGTGGCGGTCGAGCACGGGGCGGCGCAGGGGGCACCGTCACTGCTGCTCCGTGCGGCGGTGGAGCTGTCGGCCCGCGATCAGGAGGTCGCCGCGACCGTCTCCGAGGCCTTCGACACCATCCGCGCGGGCTACACGGCCTGCATCGTCGACGCGCAGGCGGCCGGCGAGGTCGAGGCCGACGCCGACGCGGAGGCGCTCGGCACCTACTTCTGCGCGGTGATCGAGGGGATGGGCGCGATCGGGCGCGTCGGGACGTCGCGCGCTGCGCTCCTGCAGGTGGGGATCGCGAGCCTCGCGGCCCTGCCGATCACACCACTCGGCGAGGAGCACCTCGGGACCGCAGACGGTCCCTGGGACTGAAGGTCACGGCCGGCCGAGGTGACGGCGCAGCGACGTGACCGGCGGGGCGGACGGCTGCCGGGCCTCCAGTCCGGGTCTGGAGGCGCGCATCCGGCGGGAGCACCGCGCGGGTCGGGTCCGTCGGTCGTTGGGTAGTGTCGGACACCAGCTTGCGAACCACACGGGGGTGTGCGTGACGACTGTGTTCGATGACGGGGTGACCGACGTCCGCGTCGCTGCCGTCGGGGGAACTTCCGGGGGCCTGCGGGCTCACCCCTCCCGTCCGCGACTGCGCGGCGCGATCGTGACCGTGCTCGCGGCAACGGTGCTCGCGACGACCGGATGCGCCTCGGGCGGCGCAGGCTGCGTGCCCGGGCAGGACGCGCGAGACGCAGCGGGCACGACGCAGGCGCAGGGAGCCGACCGCTCGTTGCGGGACGAGTTCGAGCTGGCTGGCGAGCGGTACGAGCACGGGCAGGCCGTGCTCGCAGCCGCACAACGACAGGTCTCGGACGGCACGTGGTACTGGAACGGCGGAGACGTCCGTCCCCTGCCCGCAGGCGACGACGCGTTCGGCACGGCGCCGGAGGGTGCGACAAGGGAGAACTCCTACGCGTTCCGAGCCGTGCGGATCATCGAGCCGGAGGGTGCAACCGGCGCGGTGCAGGACCTCGAGCCGATGCAGCGCTACTTCGACGAAGAAGGGTGGCGCTGGAGCAGCGCGAAGGTCGGAACGGATCACGAGGTCCGGGCCGACACCGGCGACGGATGGTGGGTGACCTGGAACGTGCGGCCGAACGGACAGTACTCGCTCGGGGTGTACAGCGAGGCGTTCTGGGCACACGACGCTCCGGGGCTCATCGAGGCGATCGCACTGCGGGACCCCGCCGACTTCCCCGATGCATCCGAGCCGGGTGTCTCGGAGCCGTTCCCGAATTGGAGCGATCCTGTCCGGCAGCGCTGATCGCCGGACGACGGTGCGCCTCGCGGACGCCGACCGGTCAGTGAGCAACTCCCGCGTGGAACCCATGCGGTGGAGGGCCGTCGCCGTTCTCCGAGCGACCGCAGCCGCGCTGCTCATGGTCGTCCTCGCCGGCTGCAGCGCCGGGGTCGGGAAGAGCCCGGACCACGCGAAGCAGTCCGTCGTCACGTTCGTCGAGGGCTCGACCGACGTGGTGGGGGACGGCTGGGAAACCAGCGACGGTCCCGGACTCGGGAAGTGTGATCTCGGCGTGGGGCAGGGTGGCGTCCAGTACGTCTACGCCGAGGTGCGCGCTGCGAGCGCTGACCAGAAGGCCGACGTCGAGGCGGTGGAGCAGCACTGGAAGGACCTCGGGGTCACGACCGAGCGGTACCAGACCGGCGGCGAGGACCCGATCCTCGGCGTCCGTGGTCGGGGTGGGCCGGTGAGTTCCTCGGACTTCCGCGCTGATCCCCGTGGATACACGATCGACGGCAGCTCGCTGTGTGTCCCGGGCGACTTCGACAAGATGAGCCTCGACGGCCAGGAGTGACCACGGCGACCTGATCGCAGCAACCGAGCCGTGCCTCCAGTCCGGGCTGCGACCAGGCCACGTGGTCAACGCCCCGCGTCTGACCCGATTGTGTCAGGCCGTGCTCGTCGTCGGTTCGTCGCTCAGGTGCGGTCCCAGTGCGTCGCCCACAAGGCGTCGATGCGCTCACTGTCGGTCCACCAGAGCACATCGACCTCTCGGGTGAGCGCGTCGATGAGGCCACCTTCCTGGCCAGGGACCCGATCGTCCGTGAACCACTCGATCTCCTCGGGGCCGTCCCACACCTCCACCTCGTACCAGTCGAAGCCGGCCGCGGTCCAGTGTGGATGAGCCACGACCGTCGAGCCGGCCGCAGGCCCCGAGCCGATCGTCCCGATGATGCCGTTCCGGTCCCAGTCCGCGAGCTTCGGGACTCGGGGATCGATCTCCTCGGGATGCGGTGCGGGGGGCTTTCGGTTCCGCCAGGGTCGCATGGAAGCATGCTGGCACGGACGTGTCGATCTGCTGGAACGTCGTCTCGGCCGACGCGACCTCTGCCGCGAAAGCGACCCGAGCCTCCAGGCGGGACCTGAGCGCCATTCGGCCGCCGCGACGCCGCGCTAGCGCCCTGCCGGCACCGCCACGCGAGCGAGCTCGGCGCGCACGATGTCCGCCCCAGCGGACAGCGCGCTCAGCTTGCCGAGCGCCGCGTCCCGCGCCAGCGGCGCCATCCCGCAGTTCGAGCTCGGGATGAGCTTGTCCGCGTCGACGAACTCGAGCGCCCGCCGCAGCACCTCGGCGACCTCGTCCGGGGTCTCGACGGTCTCGGTGGCGACGTCGACCGCGCCGAGCATGACCTTCTTGCCGCGGATCAGCTCGACGAGTTCGAGGGGGACGTGGGAGTGGATGCACTCGAGCGAGACGATGTCGATCGAGGACTGTTGCAGCAGCGGGAAGGACTGCTCGTACTGCCGCCACTCGGCGCCGAGGGTCTCCTTCCACCGGTTGTTCGCCTCGATGCCGTAGCCGTAGCAGATGTGCACGGCGGTCTCGGCGCGCAGACCCTCGGCGGCGCGTTCGAGTGCGGCGACGCCCCAGTCCTGCACCTCGTCGTGGAACACCGTGAAGGCGGGCTCGTCGAACTGGATGACGTCGACGCCGGCGTCCTGGAGCTCCCGCGCCTCCTGGTTGAGGATCGTGGCGAACTCCCACGCGAGCTTCTCGCGGCTCTTGTAGTGCTGGTCCGACAGGGTGTCGATCATCGTCATCGGGCCGGGGAGCGCCCACTTGATCGGACGGTCGGTCTGGGCGCGGAGGAACTTCGCGTCCTCGACGAACACCGGCGCGGGGCGGCTGACGGCGCCGACGACCGTGGGCACGGCGGCGTCGTAGCGGTCGCGGATCCGGACGGTCTCCTTGCGCTCCTGGTCGATGCCGTCGAGGTGCTCGATGAACGTCGTGACGAAGTGCTGCCGGGTCTGCTCGCCGTCGCTGACGATGTCGAGCCGTGCGCGCTCCTGCTCGTGGACGGCGATGCGCAGGGCGTCCTGCTCGCCCTCGGCCAGGGCTGCGCCGTCGAGCAGCCAGGGCGACCAGAGCTTCTCGGGCTCGGCGAGCCAGGACGGCTTCGGCAGGCTGCCGACGATGGAGGTGGGGAGGAGGGTGCTCATCGGTGAAGGTCCAGGTTCTCAGTGGGTCGGGACGGCGGCGTCGGCGGCGATGCGCTCGAGGAACGATCGGTGCGGCTGCACGAGGTGCTCCTCGGTGTAGCGGCCCTGCGTCACGGCGAGGCGGCTCCGCTCCTCGCGGTCGTAGGTCACGTCGGGCCGCGTGAAGTCGGTGTGCTCCAGGGTCGGGCGGTAGGTGCTCGGGGCGACCGTGTTCGCGTTGTAGATCTCCGGGCGGTAGATCTTCTGGAAGGTCTCCATCGTCGCGATCGTGCCGACGAGCTGCAGGTCGGAGTGGTCGTGCAGCAGGTCGCCGCGCGTGTAGAACGCGAGCGGGGCCTTGCCGCCCGGGGGCATGAAGTAGCGGACCTGCATGCCCATCCGGCCGAAGTAGTCGTCGGTCAGGGAGGAGTGCTCGTGCGCGTACTCGGCGCCGAGCACCGGGTGCACGGTGCCGGTATGCCGGTAGGTCTGGCTCGTGGAGACGCTGATGCAGACGACGGGCTCGGCGTGGAACTCGGCGCGGAAGGCGTCGGACTCCACGAAGCGCTGGAAGAGCTGGCCGTGCAGGTGGCCGAAGTCGTCGGGCAGGCCGGCGGTCTTGTCGAGCGTCGGCAGCAGCACGGCGAAGTCGTAGTCGCGCAGGTACGACGAGAAGTTGTTGCCGAGGATGCCCTGGTGGCGCTCGCCGGTCTGCTGGTCGACGATCGTGACGTCGAGCATCTCGAGCAGCGGGAACGCGACGGCGGCACCGTCGTCGACGAAGTGCGCGGTGACCGAGACGATGTCGAGCTCGACGTGGAAGCGATCGGTGACGTCGCCGTCCGACGACGCCAGGTCGTTCGCGCGGCGGTCGATCATCGCGAGGGCGCTGCGGAGGTTCTGCTGCCGGTGCTCGCCGCGCGCCAGGTTGGCGAAGTTCGTGGTCAGCCGGGAGCTGTCGGCGGGGGAGTAGTCCTCGTCGAAGCGGGTCCGGGTGATGCTGAAGGTGAGGTCGTTCGCCATGCTCGGCATTCCGTACGTCGTGCGCCCGAGGGCACTGGGAAGGTGTCCCTCGATCATGACGGCGGAGCGGAGTCATCAGGTAATACCGAGACGCTATGCGCTGCTATAGCCTCGGCCTATGGCTCGGGTCGCGAACGACATCACCCTGCAGCAGCTGCGGTACTTCATCGAGGTCGCCTCGGAGGGCTCGATCAGCGCGGCCGCCGACCTGCTCTACGTGTCGCAGCCGACGATGTCCGCAGCGATGAAGGACCTCGAGACGCGGATCGGGCGCCCCCTGTTCACCCGGTCGGCCCGGGGCGTGGTGCTCACCGTCGACGGGGTCGAGTTCCTCGGGTACGCCCGGCAGGTCGTCGAACAGGTCTCCCTGCTCGAGCAGCGCTACGTCGGACGGCAGGCCTCGCGGCGGCTGCTCGGGGTCTCCGCGCAGCACTACTCGTTCGCCGTGGAGGCCTTCGTCCGCATGGTCGAGGCGGCGGCCGCGGACGAGTACGAGTTCTCGCTCCGGGAGACCCGCACGTGGGACATCATCGAGGACGTCCGGACCCTGCGGAGCGAGGTCGGGATCCTGTACCGCAACGACTTCAACCGGCAGGTGCTCGGGAAGCTCATGCGGGACGCCGGGGTCGTGTTCACACCGCTGTTCGTCGCGCAGCCGCACATCTTCGTCGCGCGGCGGAACCCGCTCGCCTCGCAGGATCGGGCCACGCTCGACGACCTCGCCGACCTGCCCCGCCTGACCTTCGACCAGGGCGCCAACAACTCCTTCTACCTGGCGGAGGAGATCCTGTCGACGATGTCGAGCAAGCGCGAGATCCGCGTCGCGGACCGGGCGACGATCTTCAACCTCATGATCGGCCTCGGCGGGTACACGATCTCGACGGGGCTGATCAGCGACGACCTGGACCCGGAGATCGTCGCGATCCCGCTCGACGTCGACGAGCGCATCGAGATCGGGTGGATCGCGCACGCGTCGGTGCCGCTCACCGTGCAGGCGCAGACGTACCTGGACGAGCTGCGCGCGGTGGTCGTCAGCTACGGGGTGGAGCCGCTGGGCTAGGCCCGGTGGTCCGGCCTGCGTCCGGAGGCCGGGTGGCGACCGGCCTGGAGGCGCGACCTGCGTCCGTCAGGCGGGTCGCGTGTGCGGCGACCGGTCTGGAGGCGCGGCCTGCGCCGGTCGGGTGGGTCGCGTGGGTGCGGTGACCCGGCTGGAGGCGCGGCTTGCGTTGGTCAGGTGGGTTGCGCGGGTGCGGTGATCGAGCTCGAGGCGCGGCTGCGCCGGTCAGGTGGGTCCCGCCTCCAGGCCGTCGCCCGCTACCGCCGGACCGGACCGAGCGTCGCGCTCTTCGGTTCGCGTCCGTCGCCGGACGACCGTCCGGTCAGGCGCCGGCCGACCCAGGGGAGGACGTGGACGCGGAGGTGTTCGATCGTGGACGCGCGCGCCGCGAGCGTCGTCGTGTCGTCCCAGTCCGGGACGTCGACGCCGAGCGCGGCGAGGACGTTGGCCGCGACCCGCCGGTGCCCGAGTGTGTTCAGGTGGAGGCGGTCCGGTGCCCACAGCGCGATGTCGTGGAAGACCGGGTCCGACCAGTTGTCCACGACGGTGACGTGCGGTCGGTCCGCCCAGCTGCGGATGTGGTCCGCGTACTCGTCGCCTCGTCGGCGGATGAGCCGTCCGAGGGGGAGGTGCTGGGTCATGTCGGCGACCGTGACGAAGAGGACGTCGGCTCCCGCGGCCACGGCGGCGTCCAGGCTGGCCGCGATCCGTCCCGCGTTCGCGGCGATCGACACCTTCGGGCGGATGATGTCGTTGTTGCCGCCGCTGATGCTGAGCAGGTCCGGCGCGAGGCGCAGTGCTGCCGGGAGCTGTTCGTCGAGGATGGGCGTGAGGAGCTTGCCGCGGACCGCGAGGTTCGCGTAGGTCACCTGCTCGTCGGTGGCTGCTGAGAGCCCTCCGGCGACGAGGTCGGCCCACCCTCGGGGCGAACCGTCGGACCAGTCGTCGCCGACCCCTTCGGCGAAGCTGTCGCCGACCACCGCGAACTTCGTGTGCATCGTCGCCATCCTCCCACCGCCGCCCGAGCGCGTCCCCGGACAGGGGTCGCCGCCGCCCGGCCGCCCGACCGACCCACCGCGCGCCCGTTCGATCAGCACCCGGCCACCCGGCGGCCCGGCCACTCGGTCGCGCGTCGCGCGTGCGTGGACGGGCCGCCGGGGCGACCGCTCAGCTCGTCGGGACGACGTCCCAGTGCTCGCGGATCAGGCCGCCGTCGACGCGGAACAGGTCGGCCGCGAGCAGCGGGGCGTCCGGTGCCGCGCCGACCGGCAGCGAGAACGTCCACACGATGTCACCGTCCGCGAGTGAGATGACGGACTGCTGCGCGGGGAACTGCGCGCCGCTGCCGAACAGCTGCTTCAGTGCGGCGGTGCCGTTCGGCGCGACGGGGTTGTGCTGCAGGTACGCGGGGTCGAAGTCGCGGTCGAGCACGGACACGTCGTGGTCGCGGAACAGGGTGTCGTAGGCGGACACCGCGAAGGTGCGGTTGCGCTCCTCCTGGCGCTCGGACGGCGCCGGGGTCGGCCGCGCGGGGCGGTACAGGTCGCTGAACATGGTGTTCGTGTTGCCGCTCACCGGAGTGCCGGTGGCGATCGGCTGGTCGAGGGACCAGTGCTCGACGACCCGGCCGTCGCGCAGTCGGAACAGGTCGACCGCGGCGTCTCCGCGACGCTCGTCACGGACGTCCGGGGCGACCTGCCAGTGCACGGCGACCAGGTCGCCGTCGGCGGCGATGTGCTTCACGACGGCCTGGGCGCCGGGGACGCGGGTGCGGTCGGCGGCGAACTCGGCCAGGACACCGGCGGGCCCGGCAGCAGCCCCGCTCGTGTGCGTGACCGCGTCCGGGGCGACGAGCGCCTGCGCCAGGCGCCGTGCGGCTGGGCTGGTCGGGTCCGCGAAGGTCCTCGTCAGGAGCGTACGGACGGCGCAGCGGTTGCGGTGCTCGGTCGCGGTGTCGTACCGCGAGGCGGTGGTCCCGCCGTCGGCGACGGTGTTCGTGGCGGCGGTTGCGGTCGCGGTGCCGGCTGCCGCGCTCGCGCTGGCGGTGACGGGGGCGCTGAGTCCGGCGAGCAGGGCGCCGGTGACCAGGGCCGTACCGCTCACGAGGGCGGCGCGGCGGCGGGTGGGGTGCTTCGTCGTGGGCTGCATGGCGACGACGGTAGGTCGGGCGTCCACTGGTCGGAAGGACGCACTTCTCCGTACGGTACTGACATGGACGTCGGAATCGTGGCCCCTGACGGATCGATCGACACCTCCGCGGACGAACCGGTCCGGTTCCCCGCGGCGTGTCCGACGCGAGTGGTGCTCAGCCACGTGACGAGCCGGTGGGGCGTCCTCGTCCTGCTCGCGCTGCGGGACGGTCCCGTGCGCTGGGGTGAGCTGCGCCGGACGATCGAGGGCGTCAGCGAGAAGATGCTCGCCTCGACGCTCCGGACCCTCGAGCACGACGGCATCGTGCACCGCGAGGCACAGCCCACGGTGCCGCCGCGGGTGGACTACTCGCTGACGGAGTCCGGGCACGAGCTCGCCGAGCGCCTCGTCCCGCTCATGGAGTGGCTCGTCGAGCACGCGGACGGGATCGTGGACCGGGGGCGGCCCGGCGGGGTGGGGCGGGGCACCGACGGCGCGTGAGCGCCGCGCACAGCCCACGCTCCGGCGGCTCGGGCTGCTCCGGCTCGTCGCCGTGGGCGCCGAGCCGAATGCGCGGGGCGTGGGACCGGGCGCCGGCGGTCCTGCAGACGTGACCGGAGGACGGACGGGAGGCGCGGTGCCAGGCGGCACGCGGCAGCACCTCAGACGCGCGTCGCCTCCACCACCACGTTGTCGACCGACGGCCGCCCGTCCGGCCGTTGCAAACACGTCACGACGACGAGGCGCCCCGGGGTGTCCGCCCAGACCGCTGCGTCGGCGGGGAGGTCGCGCTTGGCGACCGTCTCCGACCGCGTCACGCGGTACGTGACGTCGTCGACCGTGACCGTGGCCCCCACGGCGACGCGGGCCCGGCCGTGCGCGACGTCGATCAGGGCGTTGCCCGGACCGACACCCCCGCCGCGCAGCGAGTGCATCGCGACGAAGACGGTGCCGTGGGCCGCCGCCGACGGCTCGACGCCGAGGTTCCGGACCCAGTACGCCGACGTGGACCCCGGCGGTTCGACGACCCCGTCGGCCACGTCCAGCGCACCGAGGGGGACGTCGAGCCCGACCGACGGCACCGTGAACCGGCCGTGCCCCGACGGCGTCGCCGAGGCCGCGGGCTCCGGCGGCGGCCCGTCGAGCCGCACGGGGTCGCC
>Ga0308161_1003180_pt1 | contig 16228 bp, 14 predicted proteins | sample PhyFR2_FD_201034 | JGI IMG/M metagenome (GOLD analysis project Ga0308161, IMG submission 201034) | Phyllosphere microbial communities from UC Gill Tract Community Farm, Albany, California, United States - DLSLF.R2 | ecosystem: Host-associated > Plants > Phyllosphere > Unclassified | place: USA...
AATGCGACACCAGGCAGGCGAGGGCGCAGGTGCAGGCGCAGCTGCAGGCATGTAATCCGCAGATGGCCGAGGTGACCGCGGCGCCGGCGCCGGACGGCGACGCCCATCTCGACCCGGCATGGCTGGACAGCTTCCGCATACCCGACTGCCCGCGCTGCGGCGGCATGCTGCAGCCCGACGTGGTGTTCTTTGGCGACCTGGTTCCCGCCAGTCGCACCGCCGCCGCCAGCGAACTGGTCAGCCGCGCCAGCGCGCTGCTGGTGCTGGGCTCCTCAGTGATGGTGCATTCCGGCTATCGGCTCTGCACCCGCGCGGCGGAAGCCGGCAAGCCGCTGGCGGCACTGACCGCCGGCAAGACCCGGGCCGACCCGCTCTATGCATTGAAAGTCACGCTGCCGCTGCAGGAAAGCCTGCCGTTGCTGGCCGATATGCTGGGCACGCCTTGCCAGCCGGAATGTGTCTGAAAAAGGGCTTGAGTTCAGCGAAAACGACACGATCTTTTCTTGATAGGATGTCGGCCGGTTAATGCGATAAACATAAGCTATGGCATTAATTGGAACTATCGATTTCACGTTTCGATAAATCTACCCTATCATCCTTCCTACCAATTCTTCAACCAAAGGGAAATTCCATGTCACTGATCAATACTACCGTCAAGCCCTTCAACGCCACCGCTTACCACAACGGCAAATTCGTCCCGGTATCCGATGCCGACCTGAAAGGCAAATGGTCCGTAGTCGTGTTCTACCCGGCAGACTTCACCTTTGTGTGCCCGACCGAGCTGGGCGACCTGGCTGACAACTACGACACCTTCAAGTCCCTGGGCGTGGAAGTCTACGGCGTGTCGACCGACACCCACTTCACCCACAAGGCATGGCATGACACCTCGGAAACCATCGCCAAGATCACGTACCCGCTGATCGGCGACCCGACCGGCGCGATCACCCGCAATTTCGACGTGATGATCGAGGAAGAAGGCCTGGCGCTGCGCGGCACCTTCGTGATCAACCCGGAAGGCCAGATCAAGCTGTGCGAAATCCATGACAACGGCATCGGCCGTGACGCCAAGGAACTGCTGCGCAAGGTGCAGGCTGCCCAGTACGTGGCATCGCATCCGGGCGAAGTCTGCCCAGCCAAGTGGACCCCGGGCGCCGAGACTCTGGCACCGTCGCTGGACCTGGTCGGCAAGATCTAAGTTCCGACCCTCCCGTCCCGCGCAGCCGCGGCGGGACGCAACGCCGGGCCGGAACAGCGGCCCGGCGGCAGTGCCACCCCCCGATCAGCCTGTTTTCCCTGCAGCTAGGGAGCCTGCGCGACAGAAGTCGGCGAAGCGAAACGTGCGAAAAACGAGGGCGATTTGGTAGCAGCGACAAGCCCAGGGTGGTCCCCTGGGCACAGGCGATGATGCCGAATCGCACCGTTTTCTCGCGCGTTGCAGCCGCCGACCTTCTGCCGCGCAGGTTCCCAGACTGATCGGGCGGTAGTACTGCACTCCACCATACCGTAGCAACCCTTTTTGAGAAGTGAGCCATCATGCTGGATGCCAACCTGAAAAACCAACTCAAGGCCTATCTCGAGAAAGTCACGCAGCCGATCGAGATCGTGGCTTTCCTGGACACGACCGACAAATCGCAGGAAATGCTGGCGCTGCTGAAAGACATCGCGGCGCTGTCGAACAGGATCACGCTGACCGAGCGTCCGGCCGACGGCGAGCGCGCGCCTTCCTTCTCGCTCAACCGCACCGGCAGCGACATGGGCATCCGCTTCGCCGGCATCCCGATGGGCCACGAGTTCACCTCGCTGGTGCTGGCGCTGCTGCAGGTCGGCGGCCATCCGCCCAAGGCCGACGCCGCCGTGGTCGAGCAGGTGAAGAATCTGGAAGGCGACTTCCTGTTCGAGACCTATATCTCGCTGTCCTGCCAGAACTGCCCGGAAGTGGTCCAGGCGCTGAACCTGATGGCGGTGCTGAACCCGAACGTGCGCCACGTGATGATCGACGGCGCGCTGTACCAGGATGAAGTCACTGCGCGCCAGATCATGGCCGTGCCGACCGTCTACCTGAACGGCGAGATCTTCGGCCAGGGCCGCATGGGCCTGGAAGAGATCCTGGCCAAGGTCGACACGGGCGCCGCCGAGCGCGACGCGAAAAAACTGGCGCAGAAGGATGTGTTCGACATGCTGATCGTCGGCGGCGGCCCGGCCGGCGCATCCGCGGCAATCTATTCGGCGCGCAAGGGCATCCGCACCGGCGTGGTGGCGGAGCGTTTCGGCGGCCAGGTGCTGGACACCATGGGCATCGAGAACTTCATCTCGGTCAAGGAAACCGAAGGGCCGAAGCTGGTCTCGGCGCTGGAACAGCATGTCAAGGCCTATGACGTCGACGTGATGAACCTGCAGCGCGCCGCGGAACTGGTGCCGGGCGAAGTGATCGAGGTGAAGCTCGAAAGCGGCGCCAGCCTGAAGGCCAGGACCGTCATCCTTGCCACCGGCGCGCGCTGGAGGCAGATGAACGTGCCGGGCGAGCAGGAATACAAGAACAAGGGCGTGGCCTACTGCCCGCACTGCGACGGCCCGCTGTTCAAGGGCAAGCGCGTGGCGGTGATCGGCGGCGGCAACTCCGGCGTGGAAGCAGCGATCGACCTGGCCGGCATCGTCGCCCATGTCACGCTGCTGGAATTCGACGTGAAGCTGCGCGCCGACGCGGTGCTGCAGCGCAAGCTGATGAGCCTGCCCAACGTGACCGTGATCACCCAGGCGCTGACCAGCGAAGTGCATGGCGACGGCAACAAGGTCACCGGCCTGCAGTACACCGACCGCCAGACCGGCGCATCGCACCGCGTCGACCTGGAAGGCATCTTCGTGCAGATCGGCCTGTTGCCCAACACCGACTGGCTCAAGGGCACGGTGGCGCTGTCCAAGCATGGCGAGATCGAGATCGACTCCCATGGCCGCACCTCGGTGCCGGGCGTGTTCGCCGCCGGCGACGCCACCACGGTGCCGTTCAAGCAGATCGTGATTGCGATGGGCGAGGGCTCCAAGGCGGCGCTGTCGGCCTTCGATCACCTGATCCGCACCTCGGCGCCTGCCGAAGGCGCGGAGGCCAAGGCGGAAGACAAGACTGCCGTGCCTGCCTGAACGACGTCATGCTGTTAGAAAACGCCGGCGCGAGCCGGCGTTTTTTTTCGTGGCAGGGTGTGATTGCTTCTTTCTCAACCTTGAGCGGTTTGCGACAAAAATTGCATAAAGGAATGTTCTTTTGGTGCAATTGTAGTTCTCGCAGGATATGATTGCTATACATCATCAGGAGCTTTCATGTCCATTACCACCGACTCGGCGTCCTTTTCCACCCTTGCATTGGGCCTCAAGGCCGGAAGCCTGGATGGCGCACTGGAACAGGAAAACCAGCAGCTCGCCCTGACGCTGCATGAGCTTTTCATGCGTACCGAAGCGCTCCGCAAATTCGAGAATGCCGACATCGCGGAGCGCGAGGCACATCAGTACCGGACCGCCCTGTATTTCGCCGCCATCGCGCGATCGAAAGCCTGCGATGTATTGCGGGAGCGCGGCTACTCCGTGTAAAGCGCATGCAGTCCACGGTGCGATGCCCTGCGGAGATATTCCCTCTGCAGCCACCACGCCGTTTTCTGGCGACATTGCGCGTCCATCCATAAAAAAGCCCGCCGAAAGGCGGGCAAGGGATATCTGCCAGGATATCCAAGGGGAGGAGATTGCAATTCATGCATACACGCAGACCGCCACCGCTCTGCCAGGAACGGCGCAGGTCTGCCTGAACCGTCAGTGTCGCCGGTTGCTGTGTCGCCAGTATGTGAGCCTAGTATCAAAACTGACACAATCGCCACACTGGCGCCTGGTGGCCGCACCGGTTTCTAGAAGCCTGCGCGGCAGAAGATCGGCGGCTGCAACGCGCGAGAAAACGGTCCAGTCCGGTATCACCGCCTGCGCCCAGGGGACCACCCTGGGCGCAGGCGGTGCTACCAAACTGTCCTCGTTTTTCGCGCGTTTCGCATCAAAGCCTTCTGCCGCGCAGGCTCCTAGGCGCGCCGCAGCACCAGCCGCGCGATCAGCCCGCCGGTGGCGGCATTTTCCAGGCTCAGCGTGCCGCCACACTGGGATGCCGCCTCGCGGGCGATGGCCAGTCCGAGTCCGACGCCGCCAGTGGCGCGGTTGCGCGAATCTTCCAGCCGCACGAACGGTTCGAACACGGTTTCCATCTTGTCTTCCGGTATGCCTGGCCCCTGGTCGCGCACCTCGATCTGCAGACCCTGGGCGTTGTCGCTGACCGCGATGCGTGCGCACTGGCCGTAACGCAGCGCGTTCTGCAGCAGATTGGACAGGCAGCGCCGCAGCGCCAGCGGACGCGTCAGCAGCGGCCGGGCGGCGCCGCTGAGGCTGACGTCATGGCCGGCATCGGTCTCGTCCTCGGCCATCGATTCCAGCAGCGCCGTCACGTCCATCATCTGCCATGCTTCGTTGGAAGCCTCGTCGCGCAGGTAGCTCAGCGTGGCGTTGAGCATGGCCGCCATTTCGGCCATGTCTTCCTTGAGCTTGTCGCGCAGCGCATCGTCCTGCATGCGCTCCACCCGCAGCTTCATGCGGGTCAGGGGCGTGCGCAGGTCATGCGATACCGCCGCCAGAAAGCGGCCGCGCTCTTCCACGTTCAGGCGGATGCGCTGCTGCATGCGGTTGAACACCCGCGCCGCCTGCCGCGCTTCCGCGGTGCCGGTTTCGGTGATCGGCGGCCGGTTCAGGTCCACGCCCAGTTCGGCGGCCGCCTGGCCCAGCTTCTGTATCGGCCGCGCCAGCATCCGCGCGCCCAGCCATGCCGCCAGGCTCAGCGCAACCAGCTGGCTGACCAGGCCGATCCAGAAAGCCGGCGGCGGCGTGCGCACGCTGTGGCCGGCGATCTCGATGGTCGGCCGGCGATACGGCGTCGGCGGGCGTTGCGGCCGCTGCGGGCTGTCTGCCGCGCTGATATCGGCTGGCGGCCCAGGCGGCCCAGGCGGCCGGTGACGGTCGCCATAGACCCCCAGCAGCAGCACGAAGGTCATCAGATGGCTGATCATGATGGCGGCCAGCACCAGCAGGAACAGCCGGGAAAAGATCGTGTCCGGCAGCAGGCGCTTCATCGCGTGATGCGGGCATCGAACAGATAGCCCTCGCCGCGGATGGTTTTCAGAAGCCTGGGGTCGCGCGGGTCGTCGTCGAGTTTCTGGCGCAGCCGCGACACCAGCAGGTCGATGCTGCGGTCGTAGGCATTGCTGGCCTGCCCGCGCGCCGCATCCATCAGCTGGTCGCGGTTGAGCACCCGGCGCGGCCGTTCGATGAAGGTCCAGAGCAGCCTGAATTCCGCATTCGACAGCGGCACCACCATCTTGCGCGGCGTCGTCAGTTCGCGGGTATTCACGTCCAGCGTCCAGCCTTCGAAGCTGATGCGCTCGCTCTCGCCGCCGGCAGGCGCGGCCCGGTCGCCGCGGGCGCGCCTCAGCACGGTGTGGATGCGCGCCACCAGCTCGCGCGGATCGAACGGCTTGACTACATAGTCGTCCGCGCCGAGCTCCAGCCCCACCACCCGGTCGGCCGGTTCGCCACGGGCGGTCAGCATGATGACCGGGATATTGCCGGTGGCGCGCAGGTGGCGGCATAGCGTCAGGCCATCCTCGCCGGGCAGCATCAGGTCGAGGATGATGACGTCCGGCGCCTGCTCGGCAAGGGCGCGCCGCATCGCGGCGCCGTCGTGCACGCCGCGCGCCTCGATGCCGAAGTCGGCGAGATAGGTGCACAGCAGGGTGCAGATTTCCTTGTCGTCATCGACGATCAGGGCGCGGGTAGGGTGGTGCATAGCAGACATCCGGAACAGGAAAAGGCATGCATGATCGCATGCAACTTCAGTCTGCGCCGCAGCCTTGTCGGCCGTATGTCGGCATTGCATCAAGCCTGTTACAAAAGGCGGAATCCCCTGAAGTATTACTTTCCGCTCACGAAGTCGGGCGAGGTGCCGGGCGTCTGGCTGCCTGGGTCTGCCGCTTCGTCGGGATTGATGCCTGGCGGTAATCCGGTGTCGATCACATGCTTCACGTCGTCGCGCTGTTCCGGAACGACATCGTCACGATCTGCCGCCGGGCGCGGTTGATTGCTGGGCTGGTTTTGCATGGCGCCTCCAAAACCAGTTCGATAGCCATGGCTGGCTATCGTTCCGTGCCTGCTAACGCGGCGTGACGGAGTTTCCGTGCTGGCGCAACATCTGCCTGACTTTCGCGACGACCAGCGATATCAGCAGCACCGCCACGCCGACCACGAAAAACACGCTGGCAAGCGCTGCCACCAGCGCCAGGATGATGCAGCCGGCTGCGACCAGGCCGGCAATCTTCCAGCGCCACCAGGGACCGAGCATGGCGCGCATCATGGCCGCGCGCGTGGCCTTGGGCGACGCCTGGGGGCCGGTGCCTTCCACGACTTCCCATTCGGTCTGTTCAAATTTTTGTTCGGACATCATCTTTCTCCTGAAACAGCGAATTGCAGTAATTCGCGATATGCCTGGTTATTGTCCGCTTATTGGAAAATTGTGCGGAAAACTATCAGGCAAGCACTATGATAAGCTGTAGAGTGCAACGTAAAAACCGAAATAAATCGCATTGTTCCTTCGTAAAAACAAGAAGTAAATTTTTTTCCCTCCTGCTCGGTAACAACTCTCCATGGATAATCTCAGCCATTCGGTCGCCAGCCTGCTTGCCGGTGAAATCATGCATCGCAGCCTGGCGCCGGAGCCGGATGGAAACAGCCACGGCCTGCGCCGTCGGCTGATGCTTGTCACCTGCGCGCTGGCAGGCAACTTTCCCGATCTCGACCTGGTGCTGACGCCATTGCTGCCGGCGCCGCTGGGCTATCTGCTGCATCACCGCGGCCATACCCACACCCTGCTGTACGCCTTGCCCCAGATGCTGCTGCTGGCCGCGCTGATATGGGCGCTGTGGCCGAATGCCCGACGCCTGCTGCGTTCGAGTGCCACCGCGCGCATCGGTTTCCTGCTGGCGCTGGTAGCTGGCTTTGCGCTGCATCTGCTGATGGACTATCTCAACTCCTACGGACTGCATCCGTTTCATCCGGTCGACTCCCGCTGGGTGTACGGCGACATGGTGTTCATCCTGGAGCCAGTGTTCTGGCTTGCCTTCGGCGTGCCCATGATCATGAGCGCGCGCCGCACCGCCCTGCGCTGGCTGCTGTTGCCGGCGGCGCTGGCGCTGGCCTATCTCGGCTGGCGCGGCTTTCTGGCATGGCAGTCGCTGGCCGTGCTGCTGGCGATGATGGCGGCGCTGGCGCTGGCGGGCGCCAGAAACCATGACGGCCGGCCGCGTCTGGCGCCATTGCTGGCCGGCGCGGCGCTCGGACTGGGCTTCGTCGCGCTGCAGGCGGCCATGTCGGCGCAGGCGCGCCAGGTGGTGGCGGGCCATCTGCAGGCCGCCGACCCCAAGGCAGTGCTGCTGGACGCGGCGATGTCGCCCTATCCGTCCAATCCGGTCTGTTGGAATTTCGTTGCCGTCGAACGCGCGGCAGGGCAGCGTGATTTCCGGCTCAGCCGCGGCATCGTCAGCCTGGCGCCGGCATCGTTGCCGGTGCCGGCCTGTCCGCCGGCTTTCGTGGAAGGCGCACTGCCGGCCGGCGCCACCGCCGCCATCGCCTTGCAGGCCCGGCAGGAAACGCCGCTGGCGCGCCTGCGCGAACTGGCGCGCAAGGACTGCTACTTTCATGACTGGCTGCGCTTTGCGCGCATGCCCTGGCTAGCCACCGACAGCGCGTCCGATGCCCGCTTTGCCAGCAGCCCGCGCGGCAACTTTTCCACGCTGATGCTGGTCGAGCCCGGCGAGCGCGGCTGCGAGCGCGGCGTGCCGCAATGGGGACTGCCGCGCGCCGACCTGCTCGAGGAACCGGCGGCGGACGACGCCCGCCCGTCGCCGCAGAACTGAGGGAACCGAGGGAACCGAGGGCCGGTTCTTACCCGACCTTCACCCCGGCCTCGCCGGCCTGCATCTCGCCGATCACGGCCGCATGCGCAAAGCCTTCGCGGGCAAACAGCGCAAGCACCTCGTCCACCGTATCCGGCGCGCAGGCCACCAGCAGTCCGCCCGAGGTCTGCGGGTCGGTCAGCAGCATCTGCTGGGCCGGGGTAATGCGTTCGGCCAGTGCTACCTGGTGGCCGTAGCCGGCCCAGTTGCGTCCCGAAGCGCCGGTCACGAAGCCATTGGATGCCAGTTCGTGAACGCCGGGCAGCAGCGGGATGCGATCCATGTCCAGCCGCGCTTCCAGTCCGGCGCCGCGGGCCAGTTCCAGCAGGTGGCCCAGCAGGCCGAAGCCGGTGACGTCGGTCAGCGCATGCACGCCCGGCAGTTCGGACAGGGCCTTGCCCGGCTTGTTGAGCTTGGTGGTGTTCTCGATCATGGCCGCGTAGCCGGCGGCATCCAGCGCGCCTTTCTTCAGCGCCGCCGACAGCACGCCCACGCCGAGCGGTTTGCCGAGAATGAGCTTGTCGCCGGCGCGGGCATCGGCATTGCGCTTGATCTTCGACGGATGCACCAGTCCCATCACCACCAGGCCATAGATCGGCTCGACCGAATCGATGGTGTGGCCGCCGGCGATCGGGATGCCGGCCTCGGCGCAGATCGATTCGCCGCCCTGGATGATCTTGCCTATCGTCTCCAGCGGCAGCTTGTCGATCGGCATGCCAACCAGCGCCAGCGCCATGATGGGCGTGCCGCCCATGGCGTAGACGTCGGAAATCGCATTGGTGGCGGCGATGCGGCCAAAGTCGTAGGGGTCGTCGACGATGGGCATGAAGAAGTCGGTGGTGGCGATCAGCGCCTGCTCGTCATTGAGCTTGTAGACCGCCGCGTCGTCCGCGGTCTCGATGCCGACCAGCAGTTGCGGCGGCACCGGGAAGCCGCTGGAGTTTTTCAGGATTTCCGACAGCACGCCGGGCGCGATCTTGCAGCCGCAGCCGCCGCCGTGCGAGAAGGAAGTGAGTTTGATGGGGAGGTTGTCCGGTGCGTTCATGATGAGGTCCTGTGTAAAGTCAGCGCATTATCCACCAGCCGCCGCACGGCTGCTTGCTCGCGTTCGGGCGCGAATAGCGGCGCGCGCCGGGCGCATTCAACCGTGAGCCCTTGCGCGAAAGCGGGGTCGGTGGCAAAGCGGTCAATCAGTCCTGCCAGCGCGGCGGCGTCGCCTACCGGAAAATAGCCGCCATAGCCGGCGCCCAGCATGCCGCGGTTGCCGGAAATGTCGGAGGCAAGCACCGGTATGCCGCTGGTCACCGCCTCGATGATCACATTGGCGCCGCCTTCCATCAGCGACGGCACCACCAGCAACTGGCTGCGCCGCAGCAGTTCGCGGGTGTCGGCATGGGGCAGGTTGCCCAGCCAGCGATAGGCCGGGCAACGCGCCTCGGTCAGCCGGGCCTGCTGCGCCAGCGCTTCTTCGAGCGCACCGCCGACCTGGGTGAAATGCAGCCGCGGCGCGGACGCCAGTTCAGCCGCGCGCATGAAGGTTGCCGGATCCTTTTCAGCGCGCAAATGGCCTATCATCGCCACATTGATGCCGCCATCGTCGGACGGCAGCGGCGGCAGGGCGGGGGCGGACTGGTAAATGACGGCGCTGCGGGCGCGCAGCCCGGCCGGCAACTCGGCCAGGCCGGCTTCCTGCAGCAGCACCAGGTGCTGCGCCAGTTGCAGCGAACGGCGGGCATCGTCATCATGCCGGATGTCGCGGTAGAGGTCAGTGCCGGTCAGCACCAGGATGCAGGGCCGGCCGGCGGCGGCGCAGGCGGCCACCGAATCGGCGCAGCGCCGCGCATGCAGGGCAATCAGCAGATCGGGCGGATTGCTTGCGCGGTCCCAGCCCCTTGCGATTTCGACATGGTATTGTGGCTTGAGGAAGTGCGCCCAGCGCTGCGCAGTCTGCCAGTTGCCATTATTGGAAGCGGCCGAAGCCGGACTGGCAATCAGAATGCGCAGCTTGTTCAACATCGTTATGCCTGTGGAGCCTGATGAATTTTTCCTTTCGAACCGCGACGCCAGCCGAACTGGCCGGCGCGTTGGAAGATGCCCGCGATTATACGCTGGCGCTGTTCGACCGTTTCGACGACGCCGGCCTGGCCGATCCCGTCCGGGTGCCGCCGCTGGCCGTGGTCAATCCGCCGCTGTGGGAGCTGGGTCACCTCGCCTGGTTCGCCGAGTGGTACATCCTGCGGCGCGCGACGTCGAGCGCGCCCGACGCCGCCGAAGGCCATTCCCTGCTGACCAAGGGCGACGACTGGTTCGACTCCAACACCGTGCCGCACGACGCCCGCTGGAAGCTGGGCCTGCCGTCGGCCGGCCAGATCAAGACCTATTGCCATGAAGTGCTGGACCGGGTGCTCGACCGGCTCAGCCAGGCGGGTGACGACGATGACGCGCTTTATCCCTACCGGCTGGCGCTGGCGCACGAGGACATGCACGGCGAAGCGTTCTTCTACACGATGCAGACCCTGGGCGTGCCCCTGCCGCAAGGCATAGACGCGCGGCTGCCGCGGCCGTGGGCGGAAGGCGAGGTGCGCTTTCCCGGCGGCACCCTGCAAATGGGCAGCAACGCCGGCCGCGGCTTCGTGTTCGACAATGAGCGCCAGGCGCATCCGGTCTATGTGCCGTCCTTCGTGATGGATTCGACGCTGGTCACCAATGAGCAGTTTGCGGAATTCATCGCCGACGGCGGCTACGACCGGGCGCAGTTCTGGAGCCGGGCAGGGCGCGAGTGGCTGATGCGCCAGGAGCATTCGGCCCCGCGCGATTGGGAACGGGACGGCCGCCACTGGCGCTGCGTGCGCTTCGGCCAGCCCGCCGCGCTGCCGCCACACGACCCGGTGCGCCATGTCAGCCTGTACGAGGCGCAGGCCTACTGCATGTGGGCCGAGCGCCGGCTGCCCACCGAGGCGGAGTGGGAATATGCGGCCATGGCCGGGCATCCGGCCTGGCACTGGGGCGACCTGTGGGAATGGACCTGCTCGCCGTTCGAACCGTATCCGGGCTTTATTGCCGACGCTTACCGCGAATACTCGGCGCCCTGGTTCCATAGCCATCAGGCGGTGCGTGGCGCTTCCTTTGCTACCCGGGGCCGGATGCGCTCACCGAAATACCGGAATTTCTATCTGCCCGAGCGCAATGACATCCTGATCGGCTTTCGCACCTGCGCATTGCGACGTCCATAAAGGAAAAGCCCCTGGCGCCGCAAAGCGCCAGGGGCTTTTTTCACCGGCCCGTTACTGCGGCCGGTATTTCAATCAGCGATCGCCGTAGGAGCGGCGGGCGCCGGCGTCAGCGCCGCGCGGGCCCTTGCCGAAGCTGCTGCCATTGCCGGAACCATAGCTGCTGCCTTCACGACGCGGCGCGCCGGGCTTGGCAAAGCTGCGCTGGCCCGGCTTGCCGCCGCGGCTGTCGCCCGGCTTCCAGCCGTTGGGCTTGTGCGGACGCGGCGCCGCGGTGCGCTTGGGCTCGAAGCCTTCGATCACGTTGACCGGGATCAGTTGCTTGGTAAAGCGCTCGATGCGCTTCACATGCATGCCTTCGGCATGGTTGACCAGCGAGATCGCCAGGCCATTGCGACCGGCGCGGCCGGTGCGGCCGATGCGGTGCACATAGTCTTCCGGGAACTTCGGCAGATCGTAGTTGAACACGTGGGTGATGGTGGGCACGTCGATGCCGCGGGCGGCGACGTCGGTTGCCACCAGCACCCGCACCTGGCCACGGCGCACGCTGTCGAGCGTACGGTTGCGCGCGCCCTGGTGCATGTCGCCATGCAGCGCGGCGGCGGCGAAGCCGGCGATGTTCAGGCGGTCGGCGATCGTGTCGGCATCGCGCTTGGTAGCGGTAAACACCACTGCCTGGTCCATGGTTTCATCGCGCAGCAGGTGGTCGAGCAGGCGATTCTTGTGCGACAGGTCGTCGACGAAGTGCACGCGCTGCTGGATGTTTTCATGGCGGCTGGACGAGCTGGCGATCTGGATGATGGTCGGCTCGGTGGTGATGCGCTTGGCCATGTTGCCGACGACGCCGTCGAGCGTGGCCGAGAACAGCATGGTCTGACGCGAGTCCGGCGTGGCGGCCACGATCTTCTCGATGTCCTCGATGAAGCCCATGTCCAGCATGCGGTCGGCTTCGTCCAGCACCAGGATTTCCAGTTGCGAGAAGTCGATCTTGCCCGACTCCATGTGGTCGATCAGGCGGCCGGGGGTCGCGACCAGGATTTCCGGGTTCTTGGCCAGCAATTGCATCTGCTTCGGATAAGGCATGCCGCCCAGGATGGATACGGCGCGAATGCGGCGCATGTAGGCGCCGTACTTGTCGGTGGCGGTGGTGACCTGCAGCGCCAGTTCGCGGGTCGGGGTCAGCACCAGCATTTTCGGCTGGGCGGCGCGGAAGCGCGGACGCTCGCCACGGGCACGGGCGGACTGGGATTGCTGGTTGGGCGTGCGGGCAGCCTCGGCGCTCGGCTCGGCCGAAGCAAACTTGTGCAGCGCCGGCAGCATGAATGCCGCGGTCTTGCCGGAGCCGGTCTGGGAAGAGACCAGCAGGTCGCGGCCGGCGAGGGCCGCGGGGATAGCCTGTTCCTGGACGCCGGTCGGCTTGGTGTAGCCAGCTTCGGTCAATGCTTTCAATACGGACGCGTGCAGGCCTAGTGCTTCGAATGTCATCAGTTTCTTTCGTAAATCGTAAATCAGCGCGGCACGCTGGCAACGGGGCCATCACAGTGCTGGGCGCGAAGATGCATCGCCAACCAACGAAACAGCGAGGAAAACTCGAAAGAGATTTCGGCACAAAAGCTTTGCGCCGGGACGGTGTCAGGTTACTTCGACACCAGGAGGCGGGAGGGCTTTATCGTTAATGCTAAGGGTTCGCGGTGCTGCGGAAGTGCAGACTTTATTGCATCGCACAAACCGTATTGTAACTGCCATGACAGTGTTCTGTCCACCCTTTATTACCGCTGGTTTGCGAACCGGCCGGAATACCCGGCTGATTCGCATAAGAAACGGATTTACTCCGCCATGCCGCCGACGACATGCGAAAAGCCGCCGTCGACATAGGTGATTTCGCCGGTGATGCCGCCAGCCAGGTCCGACAGCAGGAAGGCGGCGGTATTGCCGACATCCTCGATCGTCACGTTGCGGCGCAGCGGTGCATGTTCCTTGACGAAATTGAGGATCTTGCCGAAGTCCTTGATGCCGCTGGCGGCCAGGGTCTTGATCGGGCCGGCGGAAATGCCGTTGACCCGCACGCCCTTCTTGCCCAGCGACTCGGCCAGGTAGCGCACGCTGGCTTCCAGCGACGCCTTGGCCAGACCCATGGTGTTGTAGTTGGGCAGGGCGCGCATCGAACCCAGGTAGCTCAGGGTCAGCAGTGCCGACTGCTGCGACAGCATTGGCGCGGCCGCCTTGGCCATGGCCGGGAAACTGTAGGCCGAGATGTCATGGGCGATGCGGAAGTTCTCACGGGTCATGCCGTCGAGGAAGTCGCCGGCGATCGCCTCGCGCGGCGCAAAGCCGATCGCATGCACCAGGCCGTCGAGCTGGGGCCAGGACTTGGCCAGGTCGGCGAACAGCGCATTGATCTGCTCGTCGCTGCCGACGTCGCAGTCGAACACCAGTTCGCTGTCGAATTCCTTGGCGAAGTCGGTGATACGGTCCTTGAAGCGGTCGCCAACATAGGTAAACGCCAGTTCCGCGCCTTCCCGCTTGCAGGCCTGGGCAATGCCGTAGGCGATGGACCGGTTCGACAGCAGGCCGGTGATCAGGATTTTTTTGCCTTGCAGGAAAGCCATGGGAACTCCAGGAAAGTTTGCGGTGGGTGAGGCAGGCGGTTTTGAACCGGCAAGATTGTAGGGGGTAGTGGCGGGGAGGGCAACTTCGGCGATCCCGGCTTTTTGCGCAAAGGAAAGACTAGCTGCTTCGTCGGTCACGCCATCCAGCCATCATCCCGACCTGCAGCCACCGGCCCGCTGCCGATGTTTTCCTGGTAGCCAAGTAGGGCGGCTATCGAGTGCGTGCAATGACAGCCGGTGCCAGTCGCAACGTGGCCGATGCTGAAAATGCCTGATCGTCGGCCTGATTGAGAGGGGCCGAAGCCGGCGACCAAGCCCAATGCCTTTCGGTACAATAGCCCGGCATCGCCCGGGAAGGCGACCAGCATCCAACACGGGGTGACCGACAAGGCATGGCAAAACTACTGGCAACTCTTTTCCTGGCCGCCGGCATTGCCGGCAGCAACAGCGCGCTGGCGGCGCATGCATTCGCCCTGTATGACACGCCGAAGTATCCGGCCGGCTTCCACCATTTCGACTATGTCAATCCCGACGCGCCCAAGGGCGGCGAGCTGTACCTGGCAAACCCGGACCGGCGCACCAGCTTCGACAAGTTCAATCCGTTCTCTCTGAAAGGCGTTGCCGCGGCCGGCGTTTCCAACCTGATGTTCGAAACGCTGGCGGTCAGTTCCTCCGACGAAACCGCCACCATGTACGGCCTGCTGGCCGAAGACATGGAACTGGCGCCGGACCGGATGGCGATGACCTTCCGCCTGAATCCGAAAGCCCGCTTCAATAATGGCGACCCTGTGCTGGCGGCCGACGTGAAGCATTCCTTCGACACCCTGATGGCCAAGGGCGCGCCGCAGTTCAAATCCGTTTTCGCCGATATCAGGCAATGCGTGGTGGTGGACGAGCGCACCGTGCGCTTCGACTTCCGCCAGCTCAACCGCGAGCTGCCGCTGATTGCCGGCGGCATGCCGGTGTTCTCGCGCAAGTGGGGCGCCAATACCAGCTTCGACAAGATACAGCTTGAAGCGCCGATCGCCAGCGGACCTTACCTGATCGAACGCTATGACGTGGGCCGCTCGATCACCTACAAGCGCAACCCGGATTACTGGGGCGATGCGGTGCCTGCGCGCCGCGGCATGTTCAACTTCGGCCGCATCTTCTACCGCTTTTACAAGGACGACACCGCCCGGCTGGAAGCCTTCAAGGCCGGCGAGTTCGACGTGGTGGTGGAGTACAGCGCCAAGAACTGGGCGCGCGCCTACAACGGTCCCAAGTTCCGCAGCGGCGAAATCATCAAGCGTGAACTGACGCACTCCAACGGCGCCGGCATGCAGGGCTTCGTGATGAACCTGCGGCGCGGTCAGTTCCAGGACATCCGGGTGCGCCAGGCGCTCGGCCTGGCGCTGGACTTCGAATGGATGAACCGCCAGCTGTTCTATGGCCAGTACAAGCGCATCCATTCCTTCTTCAACAACAGCGAACTGGGCGCGCGCGGCATGCCGTCGGAAGACGAGCTGAAGCTGCTGGAGCCGCTGCGCAGCAAACTCGATCCGGCGGTCTTCGGCCCGGCGCCATTGCCGCCGTCGACCGAGCCGCCATCGTCGCTGCGCGCCAACCTGATGCAGGCGCGCGAGCTGCTGCGCCAGGCCGGCTGGGAATACCGGGACGGCGCGCTGCGCAATGCGAAGGGAGAGCCGCTGGCGTTCGAGATCATCGACGACCAGGGCGCGCTGTCGAGGGTGATCAGCGTCTATGTGCGCAACCTGCAGAAGCTGGGCGTGCAGGTGCACCAGCGCACTGCCGATTTCGCCCTGCTGCAAAAGCGCATGGAAGAGTTCGACTTCGACATGACCACCAACCGCTTCCCGGACGTGACCAGTCCGGGCAATGAGATGTACGACATGTTCGGCTCCAAGGCCGCCGACGAGAAGGGCTCCAACAATGCCTGGGGCCTGAAGGACCCGGCGGTGGACAAGCTGGTCGATGCGCTGGTGGCGGCCAACACCCGGCGCGAGCTGGTGGCGGCGGCGCGGGCGCTGGACCGGGTGCTGATGCATAAGTACATCGTGGTGCCGCACTGGTATTCCTCCACCCACCGGGTGGCCTACCGCAACCGCTTCGGCATCCCGGCCACCGCGCCGCTGTACTACCAGGCCGACCCCTACGTGATTTCCACCTGGTGGCAGGCCAGGCCACGATGAAAGGACAAGCATGAATCTGTGGGCCTATATCGCCAAGCGGGTGCTGCTGATGGTGCCGACGCTGTTGGGCGTGGTGGCGATCACCTTCGCCGTGATCCAGTTCGTGCCGGGCGGCCCGGTCGAGCAGGCGCTGATGGAATTGCGCAAGGGCCAGGCCACCGGCGGCGGCGAGGCCA
>Ga0308161_1003181_pt1 | contig 16222 bp, 20 predicted proteins | sample PhyFR2_FD_201034 | JGI IMG/M metagenome (GOLD analysis project Ga0308161, IMG submission 201034) | Phyllosphere microbial communities from UC Gill Tract Community Farm, Albany, California, United States - DLSLF.R2 | ecosystem: Host-associated > Plants > Phyllosphere > Unclassified | place: USA...
CGACGGCTTGGGCGACGCAGTGACCAACCCGCTTCGCGTCGAGCTTTACGACCCAAAAGTTCACTCGCTGGGTAGCGTGAAAGCTCTGTTCACTGCGCATGAAAACGATGGGCAACGAAAAATTCTTATCCAGCTGTTCGAAAGTCGGCGCCTGATCGCGGCCAAAGGTTTGGCCCTTTTCTATTCAGGCAACACGTTCCAAAAGATGAGCGATGCTGGTCTTACCATGGATACCAAGCTGCTCGCCGTTCTAGAGGGGGGAGCATTGAAGTTTCAAAGTTTCCACTACCTGCGCCGAGTCTTCGATTTGGACGAGTATTTCAAGGAAGCGACGGCCGACGAAGTCCAGACTTTCGCGGCGCATGAAAAGCTGGCCGTCGTGGATACGGCCGCTTTTGTCGCGAACGCAAGCGCGCCGATCCGAAAGAAGATCGCGCTGATCCGCCAGTCGGGGATTCTGGATAAATTCACCACCGAGCAAATCGTCGCGACGGCTCAGACGTTCGGCGTGGTCATCAACACGTCTGATGATGGGCGCATTGCAGTCCCAGGCAACACCACTGAGTTAAGGCGCCTCTTACGTTTCTTGGATGAGGACTATTACCAGTCGCCGCTTTCCCAAACTCACTACATCTCGAATTCGAAACGGGTCGCCGATTGAACCATTCTCCGCAGGTTGAGCAAACGTGCGAACTAGCGGCAACTCGCCAAGTTTTTCGAAGTTAATCCATGGCCGAGCTTGAGCAGCGAAGACAGCTCGTTTCGATCGCTCAAAGATCAAGCGCAATATTATCAACTTCCCACTTAAGGAACTGGAATGAGCACGAAACCTAGACACGAAATTATTGAAAATAGGTTAAACGAATTACGTGTGCCATCAATGCCGACCTCGTTGTCTCATTTTCTTGAAGACATTTACAGTCATGACGATGACCTCGCGGCAAAAAAAATATACCGTCTTTTCCAGTGGCAATCGGTTTCTCACAGACTTATCGGGTCTATCAACATTCCAGCTAATGAGGTTGCAAAGCTGCAAGCGACTTTTTTAGACCAAGGATTTTCGGAGAAATTTCATGCAGAAGTAACGGCAGCCTTGAAAGCTTATGGACAACCCGCCGGGCCTGGAAGTTACATTAATTACGCGCAACGACGGACCCAGTTTTGGCAATTGATCAAAAAACTTAAAAGCCAGCATCCTAACGCGCAACTTTCGGAGTGGGACCTGCTCGAATTGGAAGCTGATTTTATAGCAAACTCGGATGTGGATGAAGCCAGTTTGGAAAAGATCTTTCGAGAAAAACTTAAGTTAAACATGTAAGATTGAAGGCTTCGTTTGTCCATTACGACTCACTTTATTCCTCAGCCCATGTTTGAAGAGCGCGCAATTCTACCTCACTCCAATAAATGGCAGTGTTGGAGCGAAAGGACATCAGCGCCAAGACCGACTGGCACTCACTCCAGTTGAGGTCTCGAAAGAGCGAACCAACGTCTACCGCGTAGTCGCCCTTGTCGGCGATGGCGAGCCCGATGCGCGCAAGCAACGGGCGCGTCCAGCCGGCCGCCGAACACGCACTGTAAAAGGCGGACTGGACAAAATAGTCTGATGATTGCTCGTTTGACATTGCTGGCTCCGAGATTGAAATGCGGTTAACCTTGCACCGTATAGCGCTTAAAAGCAGCTAGAGCAACCCAATTATGCAAAAATACCTTCCACATCAGCACAATGCACCTTATGGTTACGTAGCTGGGTAGAGTCCCAGCTAAGTAGGTGTCAAACGGCGACGTCATCGACGGCACGGCGGGACGACGCTGTCGGAACTGTCGGTCTGGCAGCCACCAAGCATGCCAAGCAGCATGCCTTGAGCAGAAAGATTGAGACAGCGCGCCGCATAAACGAGCCAGCAGTGTTGTATTAGAAGAACTCGACGGCGCCCTCTCTTCCATGCCCTCCCGCCGCAATAGCGAGCGAATGATGGCCTTCCAGTCATAAACAGCTCGCGGCTCCCGTCCACCTCAACTGCTCCTAAGATTGCGTCGTCGTTGCCGTCGACAAATGTTAGCGTCTCCCATCGGCCATTTCCATGCAAGCCTGCCGGCAGAACCCGTCGCTGGCGTCTTCCTGCACAGTCCCCCTATTCGCTTTGCATTTCATTTCATGCTTCTTTCATAATCCCCGACCCATTCCTTGCGCGGATCCAGTGCCGTCCGCTGTCGCCCCAAGCCAAGCGTGTAGCGTGCCATGACCTCAGCGTCTTTTGTGGCTGAAAAGAGCGCGATCAGCTCAGTCTTCACGACTTTCAGCCAGCTTTTCAGATCAGCCGCGGGGTTGTCGATATGCGACTGTGTAGTGGGCATGCTCTTTTCGGCAGCAAGGATTGTGGAACAAATCTCGGCCTCAGCTCCTCGACTGCGTAGGGCCTTGTCGCCCCACTCTTTTCCCAAAGCCTCTTTCGATCAAGCCGCTTTTGATGCAGCAAGCTGTGAGCTCCCTCATGTATGGCGGTGGCATAGTAGTCGTAGACGCTTTGAAAGGATGTCTTCTGCGGTGAGCGCACCTCGTCCAAAGCCGGCAGGTAGCGAGCCTGCGTGCCTCCGTGCGCGAGAACGAGTCCCGTCTGCTCCTGCAAAGCGGCCATGACGGATTCGGCTCGCTCGATCGGATTAAAGTCCAAGCCGGCAGCGGCCTCAAACTCTGAGACGCCATCGATCTGCTGCGCGTTGAACACCGTATAGCGCCTGAGTGCAAACGCGCGCCGTTGGCTTTCCTCCAACGAGCCGCCCTCGGCACCTACTGGGTCGAGGACGGCAGCTCGCTGGCAAGGCACGCTACGTCGCGCTGCTCGAGGTAAAGGCGAAAGGCGAGGACCGCAAGGATTTCTGCCTCATCGACACCAAGGAAACGAGCCGCCCTCTGGCGCCGGCTGCCCCGAACGCCGATATGCCCGAAGACAATGCCATGCGCGTGTTGACCGGCGCGCGGGCGCTCTCGCCTTACTTGGGCGAGCGCATGCTGACCACGCGTGTCGCCGGCCACGGCGCGTTCGTGCGCGAACTGCTGCCGCAAGACCTCAAGATCGATATCGAGTCGCTCGACGAAGCGCAGGCCGCCGCCGTGGCGCTCTATCTGGCGTCGGTCGTCGGCTGCGCGCACGCCAGCCAAATGGACACTGCCACGCAGCGCCACTGGGCGGCCGAACTGACGCGCAACCACACGAAGGGCCTCGATGCGCCCTCGTGGCTGTGGCGCAGCGTAGTCGAGCTGCTGGGGAACCACGAAGTCGGCTACCTGGAGCATTGCCGGCGGCAGGCGGCGTTCGAGCTGTCGATGGAACGGCCCACGCATGCCTAACGCGGCACGTTGTGGGCGGCGTCATCAAAAGACACAGACAAGAGGTCGACCATTAGCGCGACAAGGCCACAAATCAATCCCCTTGAATTAACGGGCTCGATCCTTGCGACATACGATAGGCGCCCCCAGCACGACAGGCGTCGATTGCCTCGGCAAGCAGCTGCGCTGATTGCTCTTGCATTGTCGCCATCGCTTTCCAGCGCATCTTAGCGACAAAATTTAGGAACGCGCGACCGCTCGACAGTGGCGCCACACGGGAGCGGGCCAAGCTCTACATGACCGCCTTAGGCGAAGCAACTCAGGCCCGCAAAAACGAAATTTCGCTGCCTTTGCCGCGCTAATCTTGCCCAAGAGACGCCGCGACGGCGCGTCTGCCGTCGCAACTGTGCGACAGGTGTTGGCGCGACGCCACCGCCGAGCATTTCTTCTAAGCCTCGCCAAAGCCTGCCCGAGTTACAATCGTTGCTCATCATCAAACCTCTGCCGTCGCCGGCGTATCGCGCTCGATCGAGCGGCGCCACACGCGGCTTTCGTTTGCGACCTCGCGCCACGTTGGCCGCCTTGAGAGCACTGAATGACACTCGCGACAGATCAAAATCCGGACGGACGCAGCCTATCGCCGATCGCCTTGCAATTCGCTTCAATGCGCGACGCGGTGATGGACCATTGGGAGCGAGAAGTGCGCAAACGGGTCGAGGGCGCGCGCGAACTGCTGCGCCCAGTGCTCACAAACACCCTGCCGGCATTTTTCGACAACTTGGCCGAGGCGCTCAGCCCCGACCACCCCCGAAAGGATGCCGCGAGCGGAACAAGCTCCCCTTCCGCCCATGGCGGCGAGCGCGCCCGCATGACGCCTTTTGGTCCGGATCAAGTGATCCATGAATACCAAATTTTTCGCGAGGCGATCGCGGCGGTCGCCAAAGGCCGAGTGGATCTCGGCGAGTCCGAATGGGCAATCATCGACCGCTCGATCAACGCAGCGACGCGCGAAGCGATCCGCGCCTACATGCGCATCCACGACGAGCTGCGCCACAAGGTGGCCGCGGCGCTGTCGCACGACATGCGCACGCCGTTGTCAGTCATCGTCAATGGGGCGCAGCTTATTTCCATCGCGCCGGACATGAACATGGCCCGCGCCGCCGCCTCGAAGATCGAATCGAACGCGGACCGGCTTGACAAAATGATGGCCGACCTTCTGGACGCCTTCGCGCATCAGGGCGGCGCCAAAATGTCATTGCATCTGACGCGGTTCGACGTTCGCGAGTTGGTCGAGGAGGCGCGCGAGCAATACGCTCACAGCCGGGACCAAGACATCGACTTCGAAGCCTCGGCCGAATCGGTCATGGGCCACTGGTGCCGGGGGGCGCTGCGGCGCGCGCTGGAAAACCTCGTCAACAATGCGATCAAGTATGGCGACCGAGGCTCTATTAAAATCATGGCTAGCCAAACGCGCGGCCGATTGATGCTGAGCGTTCACAACGAAGGCAATCCCATCCCCGAAGATCAACATGATCGGATTTTCGAGTATTTGCGGCGCGGAAGCGGTCCATTGGCGGCTGCTGGCTGGGGCATTGGCTTGCCGTTCGTGAGGGCGGTGGCGGAGAGCCATGGAGGCAGTGTTTCGGTGGACAGCTCGCCGCAGCTTGGCACGACGTTCCTTATCGACATTCCCGTCGACTGCCGCCCATTTGTCGAATCGGGGGAAAACTGAACAGGAGACGCGCGCTTTCCGACGTTCGAGAGCCGGACTCCAAGAGTCTTGGCGTGGCGGCGTCGATCGCCGGCGCGGCGCCATCCTAGCTGGCCAGTTCCACCAGCTGCGTAATCTGCGCGGGCTTGGTCAAGTGCAGATCAAATCCCGCGGCCTTGGTCTTTTCGCGCGACGCTTGGTCGCCCCAAGCCGTCAACGCGATGATCCTCAAGCGGTTCAGGGCGAACCGGTCTCGCAGCGCCCGGGCGACAGCGTAGCCGTCCATCCCCGGCATGCCCAAGTCCAAAAACACGACGTCTGGCCAATCGGAATCCGCCGCGGCCAAGGCTTCGGCCCCGCCGTAGGCGACGGCGACGTTCATGCCAAAAATTCTTAAGATATCCGCCGTCAGGTTGGCTGCGTCGACGTTGTCGTCGACCACAAGCACTTTTCTCGCCAAAGCCATGTTCCGCTCCCGCGCCACCGCCAGCCGCGACGCCTTTATCGCGGCCCGTGGCCAAATTTCTGCGTTTCCTCATTATACGCCGCAACATCGGCGTCGGACTCGATGATCCAGCTCGTGGTTGCGATGCTACAATCGTCGGCATTGACTGATGGACAAGCCTTTTCGGCGGCTTGTGCTCACGGAAGATAACCGCATGGATTTTGAGAACAATCCAGTTCCACAGCCAGATCCGGCGTTGGCGCGCCTGCTTTCGATCCGCGAAGTCGTCATCGAAACTTGGCAGCGCGAAGTTCGCGCTCGAATGCAAGGGCTCCCCGGCCCCAATGGCCCCGCCATGGCGCGGCGCATTCACTCGCTTTTTGATGAGATAGCGCATGCTCTCTTCGGCGCCCCAAGTCCCGCCGACGAAGGCGGCGCGCCGAGCGCGGCAGTTGCCGCTTCGCGGCCCAACGTCTCTCCCTTCGACGAAGGCCACACTGGCGTTCGGGAAGCCCGCGTCGGAGCCGATCAGATCGCCCACGAGTTCCACGTGTTCAAAGACACGCTTGCCGCTTGCGCCGGGTCTTCATGGCTTGACTTGACGAGGTGGCGCGCGGTTGAAAGAATTGTCGACGCCGCCACCCGCGAGGCCCTCAAAACGTTTTCCGATGTCGAAGAGGATGCCCGACGACACGCGGCCGCGGCGCTGTCGCACGACATGCGCACTCCATTGGCGATCATCGCCAGCGGCGCGCAATTGATCTCGCTCGCGCCCAGTTTGGATGTCGCGCGAAACGCCGCGCTCAAGATCGACGCCAACGCGGCGCGCCTGTCGGACATGATCGCCGACTTGCTGGACGCGCTCACGCTCCAAAGCGGGGCCAAGCTCGCCTTGAAGCTGTCGCTTTTCGACGCTTATGAACTGGCCAACGAAGTTCGAGACCAATATTTGGAAAGCGGCGCGGGCGCCGTCGCCTTCGAAGCCGAAGGCGCCTCCACGGTCGGCTATTGGTGCCGCGACGCGCTGCGCCGGGCGCTCGAAAACTTGGTCAACAACGCCATCAAATATGGCGATGGCGGCCTCGTCCATATCGGCGCCAAGGAAGCCAACGGGCGCCTTCTTTTGAGCGTGAGAAACACTGGCGCTCCGATCCCGATGGACATGCGCCAAAGCATTTTCGAGTATTTCATGCGAGACAAAAGCGTCGCCTCCACGACAGGATGGGGAGTCGGGCTGCCGTTTGTGAAGGCCGTCGCCGAAAGCCATGGCGGCGACGTGAGCCTCGACAGCACGTCGGAGCGAGGCACGGCGTTTTTACTCGAGCTTCCCCTGGACTGTCGACCTTTCGTCGACGCCAGCAAAGCGTCAACATAACGGGACCGCGCCGTCTCTAGCTGTCGCCCGTCCCTCCTCCCCATACCGTTTTCGCGGCTTTCTTAGGGAGGAGAAGCATCGAACTTATGGGTTGGACGTCGATTTCGAACAGGATCACTTGAATCCGGACGAGGCGTCTTTATATGGACTATGACACTTTTGTCATCATCCACGGAGCCAACATGCCGAATGTTTTCATCGAGCCGCTGCCGAAGGGCGACACCCCCGCCACGCCGAACGAATATCAGATCGAGTTCCAAGACGGGCGCAAAGCCGCCGGCCCCTTCAAGACTCAAAAGGAAGCCATCGACGAAGCCAAGCGCTTGGGACACAAGCCGCTGGTTGCTCGCGTGCGCAACACGAACAAGGGCAACCCCGACCACTGGCGCTCCGCCGACTGATTCAAGCCGCCGCGCAGGAAAGCCGATGCAGCAAGGGGTCGGCTTCGCCTGGCGGCGAATGAACCGACGCCGACTGGCGCAGCCTTTTGAAATCCTGATCCCATCATCTTCAACGAAGAGTTGCGCAATGCCTTTGATTCGCAGTCCCCGATTGACGCGATGTCCACGGTCGCGGAGCTCCTTTGCCTGTTGCAACCGGAGGGTCATCTTGACCACGTCAAAACTCCTCCCTGGGCGGAAGGCTCCTCGGTCGCCGAACTGCTCGACGCCCTGCGCACGCTTGGGGACGGCCCAACGTCAGCGCTGCCGACCGGTGGATCTACCGATATCTGGCTGGCCAACCCGTCTCCCTTCCCGGCGAAGTCGGCTAAGACCGTCGCGCGACCCACGTGAGCCGCGCGATAAGTGAGCGCCTCGCATGGACATCCTTGGCTAGGCCCGCGCTGGTTGCCCTTAACTGAGAGTGGTCAAGAAGACCGGAGCCCGCTTGCCAATGCGAGCTCCGACGATGTTGTATTCGAAAAATTCAAGCGCGCCCTCTCGGTCCATGCCGTCGCGACGCATGAGCTCATGAACAATCGCTTCGATGTTGTAGACGACTCGCGGCTCGCCCCTCACCTCGGCCACGCCCATGATCGCATCGTCATGGCCATCGACGAACATCAGTGGCTTGCCGCCAGCGGCATCCAGGCACGCTTGTCGCCGCCAGCTCGGCCTTTGCTCGGAGGCGCTTTTAGCCTTCTGGCTTCGTTCGGCTGCGCTTTTCATTTCATGCTCCTTTCGTATTCGTCAATCCATTCCTTGTGTTCGCCCAACGCGGTCCGCTGCCGCTCGAGGCCCAGCATGTAGCCGACCATCGCTTCGGCATCCTTCGCGGCCGAGAAGATCGCCATCGGGTCCGCGGCCACTACCCGCACCCAGTGTTTGAGGTAAGCGGCGTGGTTGTCGATGTGCGCTTGCGACATCGGCACGCCGGTTTCCGCGGCGAGAATCGCGGAGCAGATTTCGGCGCGCAGCTCTTCGACGGCGTAGGCTTCGTCGCCCCACTTCTTGGCCAAAGCCTCTTTTCGATCAAGCCGTTTGGCGTGAAGCGTGCTGTGCGCGCCTTCATGCAAAGCCGTCGCGTAGTAGTCGTAAACGCTGTTGAACTTCTTCTTCGGCGGCAGCCGCACTTCGTCGAGCTCAGGGAGGTAGCATGCGTTCGCGCCCTTGTGCATCACTCGTAGACCTGTCTGCTCCCGCAACGCCGCCATCACTGCCTCGGCCCGCTGGACGGGCTCGAAGTCCAAGCCGGCCGGCGCTTGCAACTCGGGGACGCCGTCGATCTGCTGGGCGTTGAAGACGGTGTAGCGCTTGAGCGCGAACGCGCGGCGCTTGTCCTCGCCGCCCTGCTCGGCCTGGCCGCTGGTCTCGACGCCGCCATGCGCCGCTTCGCGACGGGCGAGCTCGACGAGCTTGACGATCTGCGTCCCCTTTTCTCCACGCCGCACTTGCCACTTGTTGGCCTTGGCTTGCTCATAGGTCATCCATCGAGGATCGTCGCGCCCAGACAGCGCGAGCAATAGGCGATTGATGCCGCGATACCCGTTTCCGGAGGTCGGATTCAAGGGGCGCAACGCTTGGGCGTTCCAAGGCTTTTGCCAAGGGGTGTCTCCACGCTCCATCGCGTCGATCAGCGCTTTGGCGATCTCCGATTTGACGTCCATGCGCAGCGAGCCGTCGCCGGAAGACACTGGGCCGCTCATGGTCGCTCCTGGCGACGGGCCTCTGAATCGGACGGGCGTGGCGGACGCAACGCGCGCGAAGACTCGGCATGCGCCGGCGCTCCGCCTCCGCTTTCGCCGCCATCGTCGCGTCCGCGTCGGAGCTTGGCGAAAAGAGCCGAGTCGCCAAGCGCGCTCCACTCCGCGTCTGAGAAAAACGCTCCGCCGTCCAACCTCGACACCCTAGCCTGCCTCGCCTGCAGGGACCAAAGCGTCGCCAACCTGGCCAATACAAACGCGAGTTTGCAGGCGCCGGCTCGGCTTGCGAGCTCATCGGTTGACGCCATGCCTGTTTGCTCCCGCGTCGGATCGTTCTTTGATCCCGCCAAGCTAAAACGAGCCGCAAACCTCAATCCGCTATCGTCCTGTTCGTCCATGCGTCTCCCCAATCGGCTCCCCGTGAGCCTGCGCGGATTTGCTGGCGCGCGTGTTCATCCGCCATTCCCAATCGCCACCGCCGATGGGCGGTCGCTCATGGCGGGCCAACGCCATCAAGCGCGAGAAGCGCCTCGATTTCGGCGACAGTGGGCATTCGCGGCGTGGACGCGGCCGCGCGCGCCGGCTCGGAGTTTGGCTCGTCGACAAGATCCAAAAGATCATCCAAGTCGCGAGCTTCGTCGGCCGATATCCGATCGCTGTCCATCAGATCGCCTTCATCGCCATCCGCGCCCAACTCGACGCGCGACCACGTTTGCGCCATCCTGGGCGTTGAGCTTTCCAACGTGGACGCCGCAAGACTCTCCTGCTGCGTCGCAGCGTCTTGCTCCGTTGCGCTGCCGGTTCCGTCGAAGACGAAGCGCCGTGTCCACGGCGCCGGGACGTGAGCCGGGCGAGCGCTTTTCATGTCGAAGCGAGGCCAGAACAGCTCGTAGGCGTTTCCGCCCAAGCACAGCGCCATACGCACTCCCCGTCCATCCGGCGTCAGGCCCAGACGGGAGGCCAGCTCGGAGGGCTTGTAGAGGGCGAGCTCGTCGCGCGAAAATGAAAGGGTCGTCGAGCGGCCCGATCCAGCCCCGACCGACGCCGACACGTTCGCGCGCTCCACCTCCCGGCTGCCCAGCGCTTTGCAAAGCTGCTCGGAGGTCTCGCCAGGCATCATCTGCCCCAGCAAGATCGAGCCCGCCATCGAGACAATGGCTTTGACGGTCTTGTCCCCGTGGATCTCTTCAAGCTGGCCGAGATCCTGGCAGGCGACGACGCAGCGAACGCCGCGGGAGCGGCCGACGTCGAACAAGGGGCGGATCGGGACTTTGCCCATCTGCGCGGCCTCGTCCGCGATCAACCAGATTTTTCGACGCGGGTCGTCGTCCATCTCGACGCTGTTGACGATCGCGGCCACCACGCCAACGATCCCCTCCAAACAACTCTTCGCAAGGTCTGGATACGCCCCGTGCCCCTGCAAAATGATCTGCTTGCGCTTGTCGCGCCCATGCGTCCAATCGACGAAGCTCACCCTGCGATTTTTCGGCGTCTCGCCCCACGCTTGCGCCAAGTCGCGCACGGGCGACATGAACGAAGCGAGGTTGATGAGAATGCCTTGGGTCGTTACCGACGCCCGCTCCACGGCCCGCGCGGCTTCGGGATGGTGCCGCTCCATCATGGGCAGGATCTGCGACTGCGGGGCCGACGAGATTTCGTCGAGCTCTTTCCACCCCCAGTCATCGCGGCGCGTGGCTTTGAGGTAGACCATGAAGCCGACGAGGAGTTGGCGCGCGGCGTTGGACCACATGGGGTCTTGGGCCTCCCTGACGAACGCGGCCGCGAGGCGGCGCATGTCGCCGAGATTGCGCATGTCCCTCGCCACGTCCCACGCGACGGAGCGGGCGTCCCACGGCGCCAAAATGTCGGGTTTGGCGAAGCCCTTGGTGAACTCGCCTTTGGGGTCGAAGATGAGCGCGCGCTCATCGTTGGCGATCACCTTGGCGATCAAAGGCTTCAACGCCGTCGACTTGCCGCTTCCAACGCCGCCGATGACCAGCATGTGGCGAGTCCACATGTCGGCCGAGTAGGGCACGTCCGGGGCGACGTCATGGTCGGGACGCGCCGCGGCGCGCTTAGCCAGCGTTTTGCGCAGCTCGGCCTTGGCGGCTTCGCCTTCCAAGCGAGTCGGGCCGCGAAGCACCGTCAGCCCATCGCGCGGCCTGAGCATCTTCGGCGCCAGCCAGGCCCCCGGAACGCAACCCGCCAACGCCGCGGCGCAGGCCCTCCACTGCAAAGCGAGCTTGGCTGACGGCGAAAGCGCCGCCAAGCCCGAACCGTAGCCCGAGGCGTCGCCAGCGAACGCCGGGGCGAAGGCTTGGTGAATCAGCCATCGCATCGCGAGCCCAGCATGTTCGCGCAGCTCCCCGGGGGGCGCCTCCAGCCCCGGCAAAGGCCGCCACAGCGCGGCCAACGCCGCCACGCTCGAGAGCGCTCCTAGCGCGACGCCTGCGAACGCCCACGACGAAATGCCCACGCGCTTGGCCGTCGGCGCCACCAGCGGCATCGCCCCAAGGTCATGCCAAGTCTTTTCACGTCGCTCCATCGCCTCGCCTCCCTTCGAGGCATTGCAGGCCGAGCGCTGCCCAAGCCGGCTTCTCGCGTGGACGCCGACAGCCGGCGTCCACGCCCTTCGGTCGGGCCGCCGGGCCGCGGCGGCGTCGCGACCGCCATCTGAGCAGAGCCCACGACACCACAACCACGGAACGCACAATGACCCAACACGCCACGCCGCAAGAAATCATGGACGCCTTCGCGAACCTGTCCGACCGGGAGCGGCGCGTCATCCACGCGATCGCGCGCAAGCACCTGGGCGGCACGCGCTTCTCGGAGCCTCTCGATCTCGTCCACGAAGCGTTGTTCCTCTCCGTCGAAGGGCGGCGCAAATGGCCGTTGGACATCGACTTCGCGATCTTCCTGTCGATGACAATCCGCAGCGTCGCCTACGCCGACCGCACCGTCAGCGAAAACGCGATGGCGGCGAGAGTCCCGGTGGAGGACGTTTTGGAATGGTCCATCGCGCCGCACGCGTCGCACCCTTCCGCCGAATCGTGCGCGCAGCAGGCGCAAGAATTCCGGTTGGCGTGGTCGACGGTCGCGTCGGCGCGGGGACGGCTGGCCGAGCGAGACCCGCTCGCTGCGCGGGTTCTCGACGGCTTCATGAATGAAGCGCCCGCCGCCGAGTTGCGCCGCGAGCTTGGCATCTGCGCCGCCGAATTGGACGCGGCCAGGAAGAGGGTCTTGCGCGCGCTGCGAAATACAGCGAGACTCTGAGGCCGAGGGCGTAAAACGAGGGTTTGCCAACGACGCCGCCAACGCTCGGAGCCCGCCGATATGAAAAGCAAAGCGAAGCCAAACAGCGAAAACGATCCATGCGCGCGGCCTCTTCCCGTGGAGGAGTTCGCGCTTTTAGTCGAAGGCCTGAGCGAAGCCGACATCGAAGCCATATGCGCGCAAGACGGCGCTTCCCCAGATGGTGTTCCCCTTGATTGGAGCGGCGAGGCGTTCTCGGAGCGCCTCGCCGAGAGGCTGGGCTCCTCTGGGCCCAAATCCCCGGAGTCCGAATCGGAGTGGGATGCTTGGCGAGAAAAACCCAGCGGCTCGCTCAGCGAGCAAAGTTCATGCGTGATCATCGCGCGTGGGCGCGAGCTTTCACCCCTTGGAGTCGCAGACGGCGAGGCGCTCGACGTTCATGTGGACATGAGCCCTCGCGAGGGAGACCTCGTCATCGCTGAACTCGCCGGCTTTGGCAAGCTCCTGCGAAAACTGCGTTTCGTCGGCGGCGTGCCGCTGTTGTGCTCAGAGCATGTGGATCGACCGGCAATCCCTTTAAGTCGACAGGATTTGGCTCGGCTTCGAGTGGTGGCACGGCGCGCGCTTCGCGATTGAACGCGCGCCCTTCAACTGGGCGACGGGCTCGCTCGGCTTAGAGGTTCTTGGAAAACGCATCCATCTCCGTGGACACGGGCTTGCCGGCTATCAGGACGACACTCAAACAAAGACGCTGATCGCGCCCCGAACGCGTGAACGACGCTATGGCGGGTCATACAGGCCCGATCGCCGCCTGCGCTTCAAAATATGTTGCGCTAACCCGGGGAGCGTGGGAAGAACATGTCTTTGCCCATCCTCAGGAGTTCGTATGTTGTCCTCGACACAACCGCATGAACAGGTCAACGACCTCGTCGTCTTCGCCGCGAATCTGCGGGTCGCCTGCGACTTGTGCGCCAGGGTCGCTCCAAGCGACGAAATCGTCAGCATGCGCCAGATCTTCGAGCGGCAAATGGTTGAAAAGCTGCGATCCGCGGCTGAGCTTCTTTCATCCATGGAAGCGCTGCAAACCCCTGCGCCCAACGAGCAAGATCAAAAAAGCGAGCCGAGCCCCGCGGCTTGAGCCACCACGTTGAGACGGCGCCCATCGGCGCCGTTCACCCCGTTGCTGAGCATCTGATTGGCCTCTTTGGACAAATTGCTCTTGATGGCCGCCAACTGCTGTGGGGTCATATGCTTCAAAATTTCCTTAAGCACTAGGGCAATGATCTCTGTGTCAGAAGATTGGGGATTGGGCGCATGAATCATCTTGATCCTCTCCTTGGAAGCGATGACGAACTGTCATCCCTCGCACTGTAGCATGCTCGACCGCGTCAGCGGCGCCGATCGCCCAGCGACGCGTCCAAACGGCTATCCGTTGCGAGCGCGCGCAACACCGACGGCCCTCTGGCCTGCATCGCGCCGATGTCCTTTGGTTAGCGACGTTTGCGCCTGCGCTCTCGGACATTCTCAACTGCCCACGGGCGTCCAACGGTGTTGATGGCGTGGGCGATTAACGGTCGGGGTAGATCGAGGCCGGCTGCCCGTCCACAGCAGGCACCTCGAACCCCAGTCCTTGCAACAATAGCTGAGCATTTTGATCCGTGGCCGGCGCGGTTACGATATCGCAGTTTTTCAACACGATATCGAAGTGGCATTGACCGCCCCGCTCGCGCACCCTTACCGAGTCGATCTCCGATATTTTGATGGGCGAGACTTCCGCGGCAAGCTCAAGCGTTTCGGAAGAACGTGGCGTATTTTCGTCCAGCGGTGGCGACTTCATTTTCTTCCTTTCTCGGCAAGCCAGGACCACGACAGGTTCGGGCGGGCACCTGCGCGCATGCTGCATTTTTTAGGATGATAGCAATCATACGGCGAGAGCGCAGACCTAACGTCTCAAGGTCAGCGTGCAACGATGGCGGCGCTTTGCCAGCGCCGCGGCTGGCCCAGATTGTAGGGCGAGCCCGATGAGCGCGCGATCAAGGCGAACAACGTCGCGCAGTCAAGAAAGCGCAAAAATCTGCCTCACAGTTGACTTTGCGACTGAATCGTCAGAAAAGAGCGGCGTGGGGCCACCACGCCGCTCAGGTCGGTCTAGCTCAGCAGCATGGGCTAGAGAGCAACAACAGGACAACCAAAATTACAATGCGGAGCCTGTTGCGTTTCAACCAAAGCAGTGTCGTCTTCATGACAATCTCCAAGTGCGCAGCCTCTCAGTCGAGCTGCTTCTGCGCCCCGAAAGGGGCGCAGCTTTGGCGCGTTCATTGAACGCGCTTTCTACTTGGTCTTGTGTCAAATCACTCAGATCGGACGACTCGCTTCGCAGGAGAATATTTCGTCCGCATTCTAACATCGGGCATCGCCGTGCGAACTCCGCGCGAGCGAGGGCCACGACGCCACAGCTCGCAAGTCGTTAAAGAACCCGCATTCGCATGGCTGACAATCCGAGAACGCAAACGGCCCCTTGGGGCCGTTTGCGTTCTCAACGCGCCTTGCGCCGTCGACGGGTTGCTGGATCGATGCCGGCGGCTCGAAGAGCGTCGTCGGCGGCTTTGCTCACCGCCGCGTTCACTTCCGCTCGCGTCAACGCGCGGCCTCCCTTGCCTTCGCCCTCCGCGTCCGGGTTGGCAGGCGCCTCGCGCGGCTTCGAAGGCTCCCGCCCAAGCGCGGCAGCCGGTCCTTCGCCGGAAAGGTGCCACGCGACCAGATCGTCGATCCAGACCCTGGGCGACGCGTTCATCATGCGATGGGGCAGAAAAAATCGTCCAGCCCGGATCAGCGAGTAGATCGTCGACGGGGCCATCCCCAAGATGTTCGCCAGTTGCGAGACCCCGAGGAATGCGGAAGTCAACTTGAACCGTCCGACATACCACATGCGCATCGCCCGCATGCGCTCGGCGTCGATGGCGGAGTCGCTCAATTCGCTTCGCGCGCGAGCCTCTCCATCCCTGGCGAACGCGACTACACTCGCGCGCTCGCCCTCTCCTTCCTGCTCATTTTCCGCGCTCGCAAATCCCGCAGCTTCTGCAGGGTCGACCGCCATCGCTAGCGCCTTGCCCCGCGCAGGCGCGCCCTGGCTTGTTTCGTCTCGACCTTGTTTCATCGGCTTTCCCGCAAATGCCGCCCACGCGGCGCGCGAGGATTGCTGGGACACGCGGTTCGAACGCCGCCTTCGCGCCACGCGACCCGGCACACGGCGACGCGCGGCCGCAAACATTCCGCGCGTCAGCCCTTGGGCAAATCGATGGCGAAACGGCCCTTTCAAGCAGCCATGGCAACAATGGGCGACACCGAAGTCGGCAAGCCATGGCGCTCTAAATGGGACCGTAATCGATGTCGGCTAGAAACCAAGTCCATTAAGCGAGCTCTTCGTTTTTGAAGGAGGCGCCAGCGCATGGATGCCCAACGGCCCTCCTGCTTATTCAGGCAACCCTACGTCTGCGCGGCAGACCTTGCTATGGGCGTCGCCCTTTCCCGAGCTGCTTGGATGGCGCCACGCCATTTGACGTTTGCTTAGCAAGCTCAGGCTTTGGGCTCGATCTCAACGACAGCGTTTCGAAGATGTCGAGCGCGGCGTCGCGTTATGAAGAACGGAGCCAGCGACGACCTGCGCCGTCGCGGCGACACGCTCAGCCAAGACTGGAACTCCACGCTTGCTCAAAGTGTTGAACTGTGGCGAGCGCGCGATGAAGCCGCAAGGATTCAAGCAGTTGCCGACGAGTATAGGGCGGCTCGGTCAAGTCCCTCACCGAACGATTGAGAGCGGCTTCGACTCGCGCAGGGTCTCCTTGGACGAGCAGATCGATGAAGCGGCCGGGAGCGACAACCTCGACGCCCAGCGCGCTCATCTACGCCACTGCCAAATGGGACAGATTGCTCGACACAAGAAAAACCCTGTCATTTGGCGCTTCCGC
>Ga0308161_1003186_pt1 | contig 16209 bp, 14 predicted proteins | sample PhyFR2_FD_201034 | JGI IMG/M metagenome (GOLD analysis project Ga0308161, IMG submission 201034) | Phyllosphere microbial communities from UC Gill Tract Community Farm, Albany, California, United States - DLSLF.R2 | ecosystem: Host-associated > Plants > Phyllosphere > Unclassified | place: USA...
GGCGGCCGCCCGCACCTCGACGCGCTGGTCCTGGCCATGTACCGCTGCGGCGCCCTCAACCTGCAAAAATACCTGCGCGGCAGCGGCGGTTACCACCACTGGCACTCCGAGATCTACCCGCAGAACGCCAGCTGCGAGACGCTGCACCGCGTGCTGCTGTTCCAGTTCTACCTGAACGACGTGGCCGACGGCGGCGAGACGGAATTCCTGTACCAGGGCCGCAGGATCGAGGCGCGCCAGGGCCGCCTGGTCATCGCGCCGGCCGGCTTCACGCATACGCACAAGGGCCACGTGGCCACGAGCGGCGACAAGTACGTGGCCACGTCCTGGATCCTGTACCGGCGCGCCGAGGACCTGTTCAAGTAGGGAACCGAGCCCCAAAAAAAACGCCATCGCGGCCTGGCCGCGATGGCGTTTTTTTCGGTCATGCCGCGCGCGTCAGGTGTTGTTCACCACCAGCCGCGGCTCGCCGATGCCGAAGCGCTCGCGGATCGACTTGCCGATGCCGTGCGCATCCAGGCCGACGGACGCCAGCAGCAGCGCCGGGTCGCCATGGTCGATGAACTGGTCCGGCAGGCCCAGGATCAGCAGGGGCTTGACGATGCCCTCGGCCGATAAGGCCTCGGCCACGGCGCTGCCCGCGCCGCCCATCGTGCAGCCCTCTTCCACCGTCACCAGGTAGTCGTGGTCGCGCGCGAGCCGCTTGACCAGTTCGACGTCGAGCGGCTTCACGAAGCGCATGTCGGCCACGGTCGCGTTCAGGTCGGCCGCGGCACCAAGGCTCGGCGCGACCATCGAACCGAACGCGAGGATCGCGACGCCCTTGCCTTCGCGCCTGACGACGCCACGGCCCATCTCGACGGTGTCGAGCGCGGCATCGAGCGTGGCGCCGACGCCCGCGCCGCGCGGATAGCGCACGGCGGCCGGGCCCGGGTAGTGGTACGCGGTCGTCAGCATCTTGCGGCATTCGTTCTCGTCCGACGGCGCCATCACGACCATGTTCGGGATGCAGCGCAGGTAGGCGATGTCGTAGTTGCCGGCGTGCGTGGCGCCGTCCGCGCCGACGAGGCCCGCGCGGTCCAGCGCGAACGTCACGTCCAGGTTCTGCAGCGCCACGTCGTGGATCAGCTGGTCGTAGGCGCGCTGCAGGAAGGTCGAGTAGATCGCCACGACCGGCTTCATGCCTTCGGTGGCGAGGCCGCCGGCGAACGTCACCGAGTGCTGCTCGGCGATGCCGACGTCGAAGTAGCGGTCCGGGTATTCCTGGTTGAAGCGCACCATGCCCGAGCCTTCGCGCATCGCCGGCGTGATGCCGACCAGGCGTTTGTCGGCGGCCGCCATGTCGCACAGCCAGTTGCCGAACACCTCGGTGTAGGTGATCTTGCTCGCCTTGGCGGGCTTGATGCCTTCGCTCGGATTGAACTTGCCGGTGCCGTGGTACAGGATCGGCTCGGCCTCGGCCAGCTTGTAGCCCTGCCCCTTCTTGGTCACGACGTGCAGGAATTGCGGGCCCTTGAGCTTCTTGATGTTTTCCAGCGTCGGGATCAGGGAATCGAGGTCGTGGCCGTCGATCGGGCCGATGTAGTTGAAGCCGAATTCCTCGAACATCGTGGCCGGCACGACCATACCCTTGGCGTGCTCTTCGAGCTTCTTCGCCAGTTCCAGCATGGGCGCGGGGAGCATCGTCCTGCCGACGTTCTTGGCGGCCGCGTAGAACTGGCCCGACATCAGGCGCGCCAGGTAGCGGTTCAGCGCGCCGACCGGCGGCGAGATCGACATGTCGTTGTCGTTCAGGACGACGAGCAGGTCGACGTCGTCCTCGACGCCGGCATTGTTCAGCGCCTCGAACGCCATGCCCGCGGTCATCGAGCCGTCGCCGATGACGGCGATGGCCTTGCGTTTCTCGCCCTTGATCTTCGCGGCCTGGGCCATGCCCAGGGCCGCCGAGATCGACGTCGACGAGTGCGCCGTGCCAAACGTGTCGAACTCGCTTTCGTCGCGCTTCGGGAAGCCGGACAGGCCGTTGAGCTGGCGCAGCGTGTGCATGCGGTCGCGGCGGCCGGTCAGGATCTTGTGCGAATAGGTCTGGTGGCCGACGTCCCACACGATGCGGTCTTGCGGCGTGTTGAACACGTAGTGCAGGGCGATCGTCAGTTCGACGGTGCCGAGGTTCGACGACAGGTGGCCGCCCGTCTTGGACACGGAATCGAGCAGGTAGGCGCGCAGTTCGTGCGCCAGCGGCGTGAGCTGGGTGCGCGGCAGCTTGCGCAGGTCGGCAGGGTCGTTGATGGTTTCTAGCAGTTTCATTTATGCCTTCCGCTGCACGATCAGGTCCGCGATCTCGCGCAGCCGCAGTGCTTGTTCTCCGAACGGGGCCAGCGCATCGTGCGCCTGCCGCCGCAGTTGTTCCGCCAGCGCCTTCGACGGCTCCAGCCCCAGAATCGACACGTAGGTCGGCTTGTTGGCCGCCGCGTCCTTGCCGGCCGTCTTGCCCAGCGTGGCCGAATCCTCGGTCGCGTCGAGCACGTCGTCCACGACCTGGAACGCGAGGCCGATCGCGCGCGAGTACGCGGCGAGCGCTTCCCGTTCGTGCGGCGCGAGGTCGCGGCCGGCCAGTGCGCCCAGCAGCACCGAGACGCGCAGCATCGCGCCCGTCTTCAGCTGGTGCATGCGTTCGAGCTGTTCCTGGTCGAGGCTGATGCCGACGCTGTCCAGGTCGATCGCCTGGCCGCCGCACATGCCGGCCGAACCGGCCGCCTCCGCCAGCAGACGCAGCATCGTCACGACCCGCCCCGCGGGCACGGTGCTCGTGCCGGCCAGGACGTCGAAGGCCTGCGCCTGCAGCGCGTCGCCGACGAGCAGCGCCGTCGCTTCATCGTACGCGACGTGCACCGTCGGCTTGCCGCGGCGCAGGTCGTCGTCGTCCATGCACGGCATGTCATCGTGCACGAGGGAGTACACGTGGATCATTTCGACGGCACCGGCGGCGCGCGCCAGGGCGTCGGCATCGGCGCCGAACAGCGCGCCGCTCGCGTGCACGAGCAGCGGGCGCACGCGCTTGCCGCCGCCCAGCACCGTGTAGCGCATCGCTTCGTGCAGCTTGGCCGGTTCCTGGCCGGCCGCCGGCAGGAAGCGGTCCAGCGCCGCTTCGGTGCCGGCCAGCACGCCCTTCATCCAGGTCGGGAAGTCCTGCACGGCGCTCATGCGTCGCCCTCGCCGTCGCTGAACGGCTTGAGCATCTCGCCTTCCAGCACCTTGACCTGGGACTCGACCTTTTCCAGCTGGGCCGCGCAATAGCGCACGAGCTCGGAGCCGCGCGCATAGGCGGCAACCGAAGCTTCCAAGGGCAACTGCCCACTTTCCATTTGCGTCACGAGTTGGGCCAGTTCGGCCATCGCCTGTTCGAAGGAGTCCGGTGGCGTCGCGGCCCTGGCCGCTCCGGCGCTCTCCGCGTTTGTTTTATTTGGCATAATGAGTTTGATTGATTCGGGGCTGGGCTGCACCACGCGCAACCTGCATGCGGCGCGCGAGTCTAACCGCTTATTCTAAACAATCCTGTTTCGCCATGACGGTGCGCCAGTTGCCGCCAACTTGCAAGCAAGGATACATTTTATCGCAAAGCGTCACGGGATTCATGAAAACGATGCCTTTCAGGCAATTTTTGAATACCCCCGTACCACAGGCGCGGGCGTGTCCGGCTATGGTTTCCCCTGTATTGCCCATATACAGGCTATAATCTCCGGTTCTGTCTCCGAAATACCGTATTCCGCTCTTTAAAGGAGCGAGAAATCCGAATTAGCGGCAGCACTGTTGGTCGGGATGCGACGCCCTCAAGCGCAGCCGTACACGTACGGTCGGCACGGGTGCACGTGGTCGGCCAGCGCTGCGGCATGCGCGGGATTCTCGACATGCTCCCCTAAAAAAATACTGGTTCTCGGATTCTTTCTCTTCTTTGGCTGAAATTCTGTAAAGGGGGGTTGGGATGTCCGATCTGGCTACCCACGCCAAGCTGGCGCGTTCGCTCGCGCAGCTTCCGGTAAATGTCTACTTCGACAACGCGCTGCTTGGGCGCGAAATGCAGCAATTGTTTCTCAAGGGGCCCCGCTACGTCGGCCATGAGTTGATGGTGCCGGAGGCGGGCGATTTCGCGACCCTGCAATCGGAGAACGAAGGTCGCATGCTGGTGCGCAATGCCCAGGGCATCGAGCTGCTGTCGAACGTCTGCCGCCATCGCCAGGCGCTGATGTTCAACGGCCGCGGCAACGCCAAGAACATCGTCTGCCCGCTGCACCGCTGGACCTACGACCTGAAGGGCGAGCTGATCGGCGCGCCGCACTTCGCGGACACGCCGTGCCTGAACCTGTCCAAGACGCCGCTGCAGAACTGGAACGGCCTGCTGTTCGAACAGAACGGCTACGACGTGATGGACAAGCTGGGCAAGCTGTCGGTGACGAAGGACCTCGATTTTTCGGGCTACATGTTCGACCACGTCGAGGTGCACGAGTGCGACTACAACTGGAAGACCTTCATCGAGGTCTACCTGGAGGATTACCACGTCGAGCCGTTCCACCCGGGCCTGGGCAACTTCGTCAGCTGCGACGACCTGCGCTGGGAATTCGGTCCGGACTACAGCGTCCAGACCGTGGGCGTGCACCGCGGCCTGCAGAAGTCCGGTTCGCCGGCCTACAAGAAGTGGCAGGAACAGGTCCTGAAGTTCAACAACGGCCAGGCGCCGAAGTACGGTGCGATCTGGCTGACGCTGTATCCGAACATCATGGTCGAGTGGTATCCGAACGTGCTGGTCGTGTCGACCCTGTGGCCGCTCGGTCCGCAGAAGACGCGCAACGTCGTCGAGTTCTACTATCCGGAAGAATTCGTGCTGTTCGAGCGCGGCTTCGTGGAAGCGGAACGCGCGGCGTACATGGAGACGTGCGTCGAGGACGACGAGATCGCCCTGCGCATGGACGCCGGCCGCAAGATCCTGATGGAACGCGGCGTCACCGAGGCCGGACCGTACCAGTCGCCGATGGAAGACGGCATGCAGCACTTCCACGAGTGGTACCGCGGCAAGCTCGACAACATTCCCCCGGGGATGTAATGGCATCGTCCTGATGGCTCCACTCTGGATGTTGTTCGCCAGCTTCCTGTTCGCCGCCATGGGCGCGGCAGTGAAGCTGGCTTCCTCGCTCTACTCGACCTCGGAAATCGTGATGTACCGGGGTTTCATCGGCGCCCTGCTGCTGTATCCGATGATCCGCCTGCAGCGCGGGTCGTTCAAGACACCCTTCCCCAAGGAACACCTGTGGCGCAGCGTCGTCGGCGTGACGTCGCTGTGGCTGTGGTTCTACGCGATCGGCCGGCTGCCGCTGGCGACCGCCGTCACCCTCAACTACATGGCGCCGATCTGGCTCGCCACCTACATGTTCGTCACCGGCTGGTGGCGCGGCAAGGGCCTGCCCGAATGGCCGCTGGCCCTCGCGATTGCCATGAGCTTCGTCGGCGTCACGCTCGTGCTGCGGCCCGCCGTCGAGACGCACGAGTGGCTCGGGGGCGTCCTCGCCATCGCCTCGTCGGTGATCGCCGCGATGGCCTACATGCAGGTACGGCGCCTGGGCCAGATGGGCGAGCCGGAATACCGCGTGGTGTTCTATTTTTCCGTCACGATGGGCCTGGCGGGCCTGGTCGGCTCGCTGCTCGGCAACGGCATGGCCACGTTCCGGCCGCAGTCGTGGCAAGGCGCCGGCCTGCTGCTGGCCGTGGCCGCGAGCGGCCTCGTCGCCCAGATCGCGATGACGCGCGCCTACCGCATCGGCAAGGTGCTCGTCGTCGCCAACCTGCAGTACACGGGCATCGTCTTTTCCAGCCTGTGGGGCATGGTGCTGTGGGGCGACGTGTTCGACTGGCACGTCTGGCTCGGCATGGCCGTGATCCTTGCCTCCGGGATCGCCGCGACGTTCTACAATACGACGCGCACGGCGCGCGGCGCCGTCGTCAAGGAAACCGACCCCATCGCCAGCGAATAACAGGAGCCAAGTCCATGCCCACCACGTACACGACCCTGATCGAAGCCGCCGCCCTGGCGCCGCATGTCAACGACGCCGACTGGCTGATCGTCGACTGCCGCCACGACCTCGTGAACCTCGCCGCCGGCCGCGCCGCCCATGCGGCCGGCCACATCCCGCACGCCGTGTTCGCCGACGTGGAGACGGACCTGTCGGGCGCCAAACGCGGCGCGGACGGCGCCTTCCGCGGCCGCCATCCGCTGCCGGACAAGGCGGCATTCGTCGAGCTGCTGCGGAGCTGGGGCGTGAACAACGACACGCAGGTCGTCGCCTACGACGCGCACGGCGGCATGTTCGCGGCGCGCCTGTGGTGGATGCTGCGCTGGGTCGGCCACGATGCCGTCGCCGTCCTCGATGGCGGCCTGCCCGCGTGGCAGGCGGCCGGCCAGCCGGTCGTGACCGACGTGCCGGCGCCGCGCGCGCGCGGCAGCCTCGCGGAACGTCCGGCCCTCGTGACGACGGTCGACGTGAACGCGGTGCTGCACAACGTGGAACACGGCGGCAGGACGATCGTCGACGCGCGCGCGCCGGACCGCTTCCGCGGCGAGAACGAGACGATCGACCCGGTCGGCGGCCACATTCCGGGCGCACGCAACCGCTTCTTCAAGGACAACCTGCAGGCCGACGGCCGCTTCAAGGCGCCGGATCAACTCAAGGCGGAACTGGGCGTGGCGGTGGGCGACCCGGCGCAGGCCATCATGCAGTGCGGCTCCGGCGTGACCGCGTGCCACAACCTGCTGGCGCTGGAAGTGGCCGGGATGCCGGGGGCCGCGCTGTATCCGGGGTCGTGGAGCGAGTGGAGCGCCGATCCGCGGCGGGCGGTGGCGACGGGGACGGATTGAGGATCGGGAGCATCGATACCGTCATCCCCGCGCAGGCGGGGATCCAATGTTCAAGCGCTGCGACTGCTCATGACTTGGGCCCCTGCCTGCGCAGGGGCGACGTTCATTTGGCGCAGGGGCGACGTTCATTCGGCGCGGGCGACGTTCTTATCGCGTGGGAAATTGAAGCGTAGGCGCGCTCAGCGACTGAAGTCGTACGGCGCCGGCAAAAAGTCCGCCATCGTGAACATCACGACCACCATCACCAGCGCGATGAGAACGTAGCCGAAACGCGACGGCTTGTCGCGCAGCCCCACCACCATCCGATTGACCAGACTTGCCATGCTCGCCTCCGCTCAGGTAACGATCCAGCATAGAATGCAACGAATCTTGCTGTCAACTACCGGAAGCAAGAGTCGCGCGGCGGCGGGCGGTTTGTCGCTTAATGTCCGTGGGTGAGGACCAGCACGACGACCACGCCCAGTGCGATCAGCAACACCTGCGGGATCGATTCGCGCACCGTGGCGCGGCGCTGCATCTGCGGCATCAGGTCGCTCACGGCGATGTAGATGAAGCCCGACGACGCGAACACCAGCACGTACGGAATCAGGTTGCTGGCACGGTCCAGCATCGCGTACCCGAGCACCCCGCCCAGCACCGCCAGCAGGCTGCACAGCAGGTTGAACACGTAGGCGCGCACGCGCGAGAAGCCGGCGTTCAGCAGCACGATGAAGTCGCCGATCTCCTGCGGGATCTCGTGGGCGATGATGGCCACGCCCGTCACGATCCCGAGCTGCGGATTGGCGAGGAAGGCGGCCGCGATCAGGATGCCGTCGGTGAAGTTGTGCATGCCGTCGCCGATCAGGATCATCCAGCCGGCGCGCCCCGCCTGCATCGCATCGTGGCCGTGCGCGTGATGGTGCCCGTCGCCCTCGTGGTGGTGCGAATGGCGCAGCAGCGCCACCTTCTCCAGCAGGAAGAACGCCAGCAGGCCGCCCAGCAGCGTCGCGAACAGCGCGTGCGTATCGGCCTTCGACTCGAACGCCTCCGGCAATGCATGCAGCAGCGACGTCGACAGCATGATGCCGACCGACAGGCTGACCATGCGTTCGACGACCTTCGACAGCAGGGTGAACGAAAACACGGCGGCAGCCGTGATGCTGACCACGCCGGCCAGGCCCGTGGCCAGCAGGATGGAAATGAGAACCGGATCGATGGTGAAGCCTCTTGTTGTTCTGGGGTCGCGCGTACGTACGCGGGACGCGCAGCGACGTACGCATGCGCCCGCGTGCGCAAACCCTCGATTGTACCTGCGTTGGCACGCGGCCGTGCAATTCGGCGCCTCCGCGCCCGGACGCTAGACCACCCCGTGCTCGCGGAACCAGGCCAGCGTGCGCGCGAAGCCGTCGCGCGCGTCCTTCGCGTTGTAGCTCGGACGGTAGTCCGCATGGAACGCGTGGCCTGCGTCCGGGTAGACGACGATCGTGGAATCGCTCGTCCCCTGCCCCAGCGCGGCCGTCATGCGTTCGACCGTGTCGAGGGGAATGCCGGTGTCCTGCGCGCCGTACAGGCCGAGCACCGGCACGGTCAGCGCGGGCGCGACGTCGACCGGGTGGCGCGGCTGCCCCGCGTTCGCGTCGCCCACCAGCCTGCCGTACCACGCCACGCCCGCCTTCACCTGCGGATTGTGCGCCGCGTACAGCCACGTGATGCGCCCGCCCCAGCAAAAGCCGGTGATGCCCAGGCGGTCGACGTCGCCGCCGTTGCGGCCGGCCCAGTCGACGCACGCGTCGATGTCGCCCAGCACCTGCGCATCCGGCGCCTTGCGGACGATCTGCGCCATCAAGGTCGGAATGTCGGGAATGGTGGACGGATCGCCCTGGCGCACGAACGGATCGAACGCCAGCGCGAAATAGCCTTCGCGGGCGAAGCGGCGCACGACGTCGGCGATGTGCTCGTGCAGGCCGAAGATCTCGGCCACGACGATCACGACCGGGAGCTTGTCCCTGCCGGCCGGGCGCGCATGGTAGACGGGCACGGCCTGGCCGGCGATCGTCAGTTCGGTCCGGCCGGCGTCGAGGCCGTCGGTGCCGGTGTGGATGAGGGTTTGCGCCGCGACGGGGTGCGCGGCGGCGGCGAAGCCGGTGCCCTGCGCGGGCGGGGTGGCGGTGGTGGTGGCGGTAGTGGTGGTGTCATTCATGCGATGCTCCTTCGTCGGGGTTCCGCCAGCACCGGCTGGCTGGCCAGCGCCTTGCAGGCGGCGATGTCGAACAGTTTCTGGTTGGTGGCGGCGCCACGGGCACGGTCGATACGACGACGCGCCCGCCGCCCGCACCGGCCATGCCGTCGATGCGCGGTGTCGTGCCCCTCACCTCGGGCCAGGATGCCGGGTCGGAAAAGGCTTGGCATGGTCAATCGAATCCAAGGCGTGCGGGAAAATCCTTCCTGATGACGGTGCGCGTGATTCTCGTATCGGCACCGACGTAGACGTCGACGCGGCTGAACGGCGGCTCGATGTCCACGCCGTCGCGGCTGGCGGACGGAAAGCTCACGGTGGCGGAATAGCCGGGATACGGATCGCGGGGTGCGCGGAAAGACCGGCTTTCTCCGGGCTGCAGGGTCCCCCGGATGACGTGCGCGCCGGGCTCGTCGAAGAAAAAGAGCACGGGTTCCCTGGCATCGGCAGCGTAATGCACCACCACGACCGGCGAGGTGCAGGCGTTGACGGTGAGCGCGAGCCAGAGGACCGCGCATACGCCGGCGACTTTCAGCAGCTTCCTCAACATGGACGGCATCTTCATGGGGTAGCGCGGATGGGATGGCATGTGGGTGCTGGCACGCGTCAGGCTCGATGCTGTCGATTACATTGCGATTTTAACAGCAACGGAAAAGGATGCCCGGCCGCGGCGGCGGCAGCCGGTGCGGTGCGGCACGCGTGCGCCGCACCGGGGGCTGCGCTTACGGCGTCAGCGTGAAATCGACACCGGCGGCATTCGCGGTCGAGATGTCGACCACGTCGATGGCCTTCGTCGCATAGCCCGTGCCGCCGGCTTCGACGCGGTACTTGCCGACGCCCGGTTGCACGGTCGTCGCCGCCGTGAACGTCAGCGGCAGGGTCGCGCTGTAGACCGCGTACTGGGGCGCGGCCACGGGCAGGTTCGCGATCGTGTAGGCACCGTTGGCGATGTCGGCGCCCGCGTACTTGACCGTCACGGTCGGACCGGCCGCGAACGTCTGCTTGGCCGACACGTACGCCGCCTCGGCGGCGGCGGCCGGCAGCGTCACCGTGCCTGCCACCGAACCCATTGCGCTGACCGGCAGGTCGAGCGGCGCGGCGGCGGTGCTCAGCACCGTGCTGCCGCTGGCGGCCACCGGCACGGTGCCGACGACACCGGCGGCGTGGCCGTCGGCCGTGACGACCACGTCGTAGTTACCGGTCGGCAGGTGCGACAGGAAGAACTCGCCCGTCGTCGGATTCGGCACCGTGGCCGCGATCACCTGGCCGTTCTGCTGCGCGGAGACGGTCACGTGGCTGCCGAGCAGCGCCGTGGCGACGACGCCGGAAATGCCCACGACCGCCGTCGGCACGACCTTGACGACCGGCTTGAGCAGATAACGGCCCTTCCCTTGCGTGACCACCGATTTGCAGGCGTTGAAGTCGAGGACCAGGTCGACCTTCTGGCCGGCGGCGACGTCGAATTCGTTGACAAGCTTGATACCGCTTTGCACCGCGCTCGGCGTCGTCAGCGTCTGCTCGGTGCCGCCGGTCGGCACCACCGAGTTGGCCATGCCGCTGCCGCCATTCGCATCCAGCACGAGGCGCAGCTGCGAGTAATGGCCGGCCGGCAGTGCCGCCTGGCCCAGGGTGTCGAGCGCGCCATTGGTCAGGTTCAGCAGGTTGATCTTGCGGGCCGGGTTCAGCGTGATGTCGGTCCAGCCGGCGTCCGTGTCGCTTGCTGTGGCGCTGGTGTTGACGCGCACTTTGTTCACCGTGACATTCACGGCGTCGAACCCGCAGGCCGGGGCATCGGTCAGGGCGACCGACAGCGTGCCCATGGAGACCGTGGTGGGCGGCGGCGTGGACGTGCCGCCGCCCCCGCCGCCGCAGGCGACGAGTGACGTTGCGATGAGTGCGCTGCCGGCCAGCAGGCCCGCGGTCTGGAATGTCTTGTTCATGGCGTTTACCTTTATATATGCCCACCTCGTCGTGTGGTCACGCCAATTTACATTCCATTAGGAAACTATTGTGTTAAGCAACGCACATTGAAACGCCTTCTTACACATGAAGCATTTTGATGTCGCGTAAACACGACTATCGTTTGCGCATAAGATACCGAACAGCGCTCAGTGCGCCTCCTCCCAGTTGCTGCCGATGCCCGTCTCGGCCACCAGCGGCACTTTCAGCTGCGCCACGCCGCCCATCAGTTCCGGCAGCTTCCGCTTGACGAGTTCGAGCTCGCCTTCCGGCACTTCCAGCACCAGCTCGTCGTGCACCTGCATGACCATGCGCGTGGCCAGGCCGTCGCGTTCGATCCAGTCCTGCACGGCGATCATCGCCAGCTTGATCAGGTCGGCGGCCGTGCCCTGCATCGGCGCGTTGATCGCGGCGCGTTCGGCGCCGGCGCGGCGCGGGCCGTTCGGCGAATTGATCTCCGGCAGCCACAGGCGGCGGCCGAACACGGTCTCGACATAGCCGCGCTCCTTCGCGAGCAGGCGGGTCTCGTCCATGTAGCGCTTGACGCCGGCGAAGCGCTGGAAGTAGCGCTCGATGTAGTTGCCGGCGGCGCCGCGCTCGATGCCGAGGTTCTGCGCCAGGCCGAACGCGCTCATCCCGTAGATCAGGCCGAAGTTGATGACCTTGGCGTAGCGGCGCTGCTCGCTCTGCACTTCTTCCGGCGGCACGCCGAAGATCTCGGCGGCGGTGGCGCGGTGGATGTCCTCGCCGGCCGCGAACGCGCGCAGCATCGCCTCGTCTTCCGAGATGTGCGCCATGATGCGCAGTTCGATCTGCGAATAGTCGGCCGACACAATGGTGCTGCCCGGCGGCGCGACGAACGCTTCGCGGATGCGGCGGCCTTCGCCGGTGCGCACCGGGATGTTCTGCAGGTTCGGATCGTTCGACGCCAGGCGCCCCGTGATCGCCACGGCCTGCGCGTAGTTCGTGTGCACGCGGCCCGTCTTCGGGTTGACCATCTTCGGCAGCTTGTCGGTGTACGTCGACTTCAGCTTCGACAGTCCGCGGTGCTCCAGCAGGATCTTCGGCAGCGGATAGTCCTCGGCCAGCTTCTGCAGCACCTCTTCGTCGGTCGACGGCGCGCCGGTCGCGGTCTTCTTGATGATCGGGAGCTGCAGCTTGCCGAAGAAGATCTCGCCGATCTGCTTCGGCGAACCGAGGTTGAACGGACCGCCCGCCAGCTCGTACGCCTGCTGCTCCAGCGCCATGATGCGCGCGGCCAGTTCGTTCGACTGCGTGGCCAGCTTGTCCGCGTCGATCAGCACGCCGTTGCGCTCGATCTTCTGCAGCACGACGGACGTCGGCAACTCGATCTTGCGGTAGATATAGTCCAGGCCCTTGTCGCTTTCGACGTGGCCGATCATGGCCTGGTGCAGGCGCAGGGTGATGTCGGAATCCTCGGCCGCGTACTCGGTCGCGCGCCCCAGTTCCACCTGGTCGAAGCAGATCTGGCTCGCGCCCTTGCCGCACACGTCGACGAACGGGATCGTCGTGTAGCCGAGGTGGCGCAGCGCCATCGTGTCCATGTCGTGCGGCTTGTGCGATTCGAACACGTACGACTGAAGCAGCGTGTCGTGCACGATGCCGCGCAGCTTGATGCCGTGGTTTTCGAAGATGTGGCTGTCGTACTTGAGGTTCTGGCCCAGCTTGGGCTTGTCCGGATTTTCCAGCCACGCGCGCATGCGTTCCAGCACCTCTTCGCGGTTCAGCTGCTCGGGCACGCCGGCATAGCGGTGCGCGAGCGGGATGTACGCGCCCTTGCCCGCTTCGGTCGACAGCGAGATGCCGACCATTTCCGCCGTCATCGGGTCGAGCGACGTCGTCTCCGTGTCGACCGACGTCAGCGCCGCCTTATCGATCAGGTCGAGCCAGCGCTCCAGCTGCTCGTTCGTCGTGACGGTCTCGTACTCGCCCTTGATGATCGGCATGCCGGGCTGCGTGCCGGGTTGCGCCCCGGCCGCGCCTTCCGGCGAATTCAGCGCGGGCGCCGGCGCGCCCGGCGTGCCGTACTTGCCGGGGTTGCCCGGGCCGAGTTCCCGCATCATCGTCTTGAAGCCGTAGCGCTGGAAAAAGTCGCGCAGCGCCTCCTTGTCTTCCGGACGGCCGACCAGCGTTTCCTCGATCGACACGACGTGGCCCGCAAGGTCGCAGTCCGTCTTCACGGTGATCAGCTCGCGGCCCTTCGGCAGCCAGTCCAGCGCCGCGCGCAGGTTTTCGCCGACGGCGCCCGTGATCGACGCGGCATTCTCGATGACGCCGTCCAGCGAGCCGTGCAGGGTGAGCCATTTGAGGGCCGTCTTCGGACCGCACTTGGTCACGCCCGGGACGTTGTCGACGGTGTCGCCGATGAGGGTCAGGTAGTCGATGATGCGGTTCGGCGGCACGCCGAACTTGGCCACCACGCCCGCCTCGTCGAGCCGTTCGTTGCTCATCGTGTTGATCAGCATGACCTTGTCGTTGACGAGCTGGGCGAGGTCCTTGTCGCCGGTCGACACGACCGTATTCAGGCCGCGCGCCGTCGCCTGGGCGGCCAGCGTGCCGATCACGTCGTCCGCCTCGACGCCTTCCACCATCAGGATCGGCCAGCCCATGTGGCGCACGACCTCGTGGATCGGCTCGATCTGCTTGGACAGGTCTTCCGGCATCGAGGCGCGCGTGGCCTTGTACTCCGGGTACAGGTCGTCGCGGAATGTCTTGCCCTTGGCATCGAACACGCAGGCGATGTACGCGGCCGGGAAATCCGAGCGCAGGCGGCGCAGCATGTTGACCATGCCGTGCATCGCGCCGGTCGGGTAGCCGTCGGGGCTGCGCAGGTCGGGCAGCGCGTGGAAGGCGCGATAGAGATAGCTGGAACCGTCGACGAGAAGCAGGGTATTGTCCATAGGGCAGGCAAAATGGAAAGAATGGGCCGCGGCGGGCACGGCGAAACGTGCGCCATTATCGCAGAATCGGGATAAAGGATCGGCAAGGCGGCCGGGTGCGGGCCGTGTCCGGTAGATGGGGATGTCGAGACACTTTTCACAGGGAAGTGTCGCCGTTTGTTACAATGAACTAAACGACAAAGGTGACCATCATGCCACGAGCTTTTTCCCGCCTCGCCCTCCTCGGGCTGTGCCTTGCCACTTCGGCCGGACTGGCCGTGGCCCAGCAGCAGACCGCGCAGCCGACCCCGAGTCCGGCGCCGCCGAAGCTCGACCGCATCGAGCCGGGCAGCGACGTTCCCGCGACCACCATTCCGCCCAAGCGCGGTACGCAGATCAAGGAAACGCGCGACGGCGGCCAGGTCACCGAAGTCGAAGTCACCGCCGGTGGCAGCCACTACTATATGAAACCGAACGCCCAGCCCGGCAACGCGCAGACGAACTCGATCCGCGCGCCGCAGTGGAAAGTGGGTGAGTTCGACCTGTCGGGCAAGCGGAAAGCCACGAGCGAATCCGGCACCAACGCCCCGACGACGGCCGACGCGCCGCCGCCTCCTCCCATGCCGGCTACCGCCGCGCCCGAGAAGAAGTAACAAGCCGTCACCAGGACCGGCCACCGCGTGCGTGGCCGCCACAGCGACTTTTCTTTCTTACACAATGGCAGTCTTCACCTCGGTCACACTGGATGACCTCTCCCAGTGGATCAAGCAGTTTCCTCTTGGTAAAGCCGTCGCCCTGCAAGGCATCGCAAGCGGCATCGAAAACAGCAATTTCTTCCTGACGACGGAACGCGGCGAGTACGTCCTCACCATTTTCGAAAACCTCAGCTTCGAGCAGTTGCCGTTCTACGTGCAGCTGATGCGCCACCTGGCCGAGCGCGGCATTCCCGTGCCCGCGCCCGTGCCGAACGAGGCGGGCGAGCTGGTCGTGCCGCTGCACGGCAAGCCGGCCGCCATCGTCAGCAAGCTCGACGGCAGCTCGCAGATGGACCCGCAGCCGGTCCATTGCGCCGAGGTCGGCACGATGCTGGCGCGGATGCACCTGGCCGGACGCGACTTCCCGCTGCGCCAGCCGAACCTGCGCGGCCTGGACTGGTGGGTCGAGACGGTGCCGAAGGTCCTGCCCTGGCTCGACGCGGCCACGGCCGCGCTGCTGCGGTCGGAACTGGCGTTCCAGCGCGACTTCGCGGCCGGCACGACCTATGCCGGGCTGGAACGCGGCCCCGTGCACGCCGACCTGTTCCGCAACAACGTGATGTTCGTCGGCGAGCGCCTGTCCGGCTGCTTCGATTTCTATTTCGCCGGCTGGGATGCGTGGCTGTTCGACCTGGCCGTCACCGTCAACGACTGGTGCATCGACCTCGCCAGCGGCCGCCTCGACGAAGCCCGCGTGCTGGCGCTGACGCGCGCCTACCATGCGGTGCGCCCGTTCACGGCCGAGGACCGCGCAGCCTGGCTGCCGATGCTGCGCGCGGCGGCGCTGCGTTTCTGGCTGTCGCGCCTGTACGATTACTACCGTCCGCGCGCCGCCGAAATGCTGACGCCGCACGATCCGACCCACTTCGAACGCGTCCTGCGCGAACGCATCGCCACCGGCGCCCCCGATCTCACAGCATGAACGATTTACCCGCACGTACCGGATGGGAGTGGCTGAAGCAGGGAACGAGCCTGTTCCGCAAGCAGCCCGCCGCCCTGACGACGCTCCTCTTCGCCAACATCCTGTTCAGCATCGGCCTGTCGGCCGTGCCGGTCCTGGGATCGGTACTTGCGGTCGTCCTGATTCCATCGTTCTCGATGGCGTTCATGCAGGCCTGTTTGATGATCGAGAACGGCGACCGGGTCACCCCGGCCGTGCTGCTGACGGGCTTTCGCCAGCCGGCGCTCGCCGCGCTGTGCAAGCTGGGCCTCGTCTACCTCGCCGTGTCCCTGCTGATGATGGTGATCATGCGCCTGGCCGTGCCGGCCGAGGTCGTGGCGCAGATGATGCCGCAGCCGGACGCGAAGCAGCCGCCGCAGGTCGCCGCGTCGCACCTGTTCGCGCTGTTCGGCGTGTTTACGCTGGACGTCGCCGTGCTGGTCACGCTGTGCTTCGCCGCCCCGCTCACCTACTGGAAGCACATGGGGCCGGGCAAGGCCACGTTCTACAGTTTCTTCGCGGTCGTGCGCACGGTG
>Ga0308161_1003188_pt1 | contig 16203 bp, 12 predicted proteins | sample PhyFR2_FD_201034 | JGI IMG/M metagenome (GOLD analysis project Ga0308161, IMG submission 201034) | Phyllosphere microbial communities from UC Gill Tract Community Farm, Albany, California, United States - DLSLF.R2 | ecosystem: Host-associated > Plants > Phyllosphere > Unclassified | place: USA...
CGCGGCTGCCATACCGTGCTGGAAATCGGCAGCGGCACCGGCCAGCATGCGGTGCATTTCGGCGCCGCCATGCCGCACCTGCTGTGGCAGACCAGCGACCTTGCCGCCAACCATGCGTCCATCCGGGCCTGGCTGGACGGCGCGGCCTTGCCCAATGTGCTGCCGCCGCTGCTGCTCGACGCCGGGTCAAACGACTGGCCAGCCGGCCCGTTCGACGCCGTCTACACCGCCAACACCTGCCACATCATGGCGTGGCCGGAAGTGCAGTCGATGTTCCGCGGCATCGGCCGGGTGCTGGCGCCGGGCGGCATGCTGTGCATCTACGGCCCGTTCAGGCGCGACGGCCAGTTCACCACGCCCAGCAATGCCCAGTTCGACGCCAGCCTGCGGGCGCAGGCGCCGCACATGGGGCTGCGCAACCGGGAAGACATCGACGCGCTGGCGCATGCACAGGGACTGACGCCGGTGGCCGACCTCGCGCTGCCGGCCAACAATGAGTTGCTGGCCTGGCGACGCGCCGGCTGAACGTCAACGGCCGCGCAGCGACGCGGTCAGCCCCGGATCCACTGTTTCCTGCCGCTCGCCGCCAGCCAGATTGGCCGGCACGGCCGCATCATTGTTCCAGACCACGTAATCATCCACCGCATACAGCCGGCACGGCTGCTGGCTGTTGGCCTGGCAAGCCTTGAGCACCCGGCCGGCCGGATCCTCGCCTTCCTCGGCCCAGCTCCATGCGCCGCTGGCCGAGACGGCGAAGGCGCGCGGCGTCGACTTGGCCAGGAAGGCCCGATAGGCTTCACGGCCGCGCTCGCGCAGGAAGGGCACGGAATCGATGTCGCCCACGGCGGCGAAGTCGCTGCGCGGAATCGGCGCATCTTCGGCGATCGCCACGACTTCCTCGGTCGGCATGCCCAGGCGCTGCAGGAAGCCGCGCGCCTGCGGCCACCACACCGCGAAACCGTCGCGGCTGCCGACCATGCCATGGGCGTCGTGCTTGAAGGCGTCGTAGGCAACCAGCTGCGCCTGGCCGCCGGCGGCGACATAGGCCTGATGCAGCCGGCCGGCCAGCTCATGATTGAAGTAGCTGTCGTTGGCGCCATAGAACCACAGGCTGGGCAGGGTGCTGCGGCTGCCGTAGGCGGCAAAGGCCTCGATCAGCGCCGTCTTCCACTGGCACTCGCCACCGTCGGCGCGCAGGCCGCCGGCAAAGTTCAGCAGGCCGCGCACGCCGGGCAGGGCGCCGGCGCCGGCGGCCAGCGTTGCCAGGCCACCGTAGGACTGGCCCGCCACCAGGATGCGTTCGCCGTCCACCCAGCTCTGGCTGCGGGCATAGGCAATCGTGGCGCGCAGGTCCATCGCCTGCAGATAGCCGTTGCCGGTCATGTTGCAGCCGTAATCCATGTAGTCGCCGCCGGAGCGGGAAAAGCCGGTGCGCATCGGCACCATCACCGCATAGCCGCGCCGCACGAATTCCCGGCTCATGTAATAGAAACGGTCGCGCGGCTGCAGGCGCGGGTCGCCCGGCTGCTTGCCATGGTTCATCACCAGCAGGGGAAAGGGGCCTTGGCCAGGCGGTCGGAAGATCGTGGTTTCCAGTGTGGCGCCATTGGCCGTCGGCACCATGACCACCTGTTCGTTCAGCCGGGCGTCAAGCGCGGTCGCATGGGCAGGCATGAGCGCACCCACGGCAAGGCATGCGGAAAATGCGAAACGGACGAGGCGGGCAAGCATTGCAGCGCTCCTGAACGGTTACCGAAAGCAGGAACCCATTCTAAAAATCAAGTTTCTGCAACTCAATACCGCAATGACAATTTCAGGAAAAAAAATTCTCTGATGCAATTTTATTAATGGGTTTGCGACGAGGCGGCCAGTTGGGCATTCAGCGACTTGCCCTGCATGCAGCTCACGGCAAGGGCCAGCGCCGATTCCCGACAGGCGGATTCGCTATCCATGCGGCGCGCAAGCACCATGCTCCGGCTTAGGGAATCGACGGTGTACCAGCCGTAGGCGTCATAGGAAGGTTGGGACTCGATCAGGTGGCTGTTAAACAGCACCAGCGCGAGCAGGGTGAGACAGGCAACGCCACCCATCAGAAAACGGGCGCGTCGTTCCAGGCGGAAGAGGAGGTTGGTCATGATGATTCCTGGTAGCAACTGGCTTTATCTTGCCATAAATTATTTCCAGGTATCAATTTTGGTGTTCGGTTTTCGGCTACTTGTTGTTTTGAGGGCAAAAAACAGCCCGGCGGCGCATGGGCGGGCCGGGCTTGCATCTCTACGGATCGTCGCCGTCGCGTCAGGCGCTCAGTTCCCGCATCACGCTGATCAGGTTGGATTTGCCTTCGAAACCGATGCCGGGCAGCTCAGGCATCACGATGCGGCTGTCCTTCACCTCGACGCCGTCCGGGAAGCCGCCGAAGGGCTGGAACAGGTCCGGATAGGATTCATTGCCGCCCAGGCCCAGGCCGGCCGCGATGTTGAGCGACATCTGGTGGCCGCCGTGCGGAATGCAGCGGCTGGGCGACCAGCCGTGCTCGCGCAGCATGTCCAGCGTACGCAGATACTCGACCAGACCGTAGGACAGCGCGCAGTCGAACTGCAGCCAGTCGCGGTCGGCGCGCATGCCGCCGTAGCGGATCAGGTTGCGCGCATCCTGCATCGAGAACAGGTTCTCGCCGGTGGCCATCGGATTCTTGTAGTAGCTGCGCAGGATGGACTGCAGTTCATAGTCCAGCGGGTCGCCGGCTTCCTCGTACCAGAACAGGTTGTACTGGCCCAGCGCCTTGGCATAGGCGATGGCGGTGTCCACGTCGAAACGCCCGTTGGCGTCGACGCACAGCCGCTGGCCGTCCTCCAGCACCGACAGCACCGCCTCGATGCGGCGCTGGTCCTCGGCCAGGCTGTCGCCGCCGATCTTCATCTTCACCACGCTGTAGCCGCGCTCGATATAGCTGCGCATCTCATTTTGCAGCGCTTCCAGGCCCTTGCCCGGATAGTAGTAGCCGCCGGCGGCATAGACGAATACTTCACGGTTGGGCTTGCCGTCGCCATAGCGCTCGGCCAGCAGCTGGAACAGCGGCTTGCCGGCGATCTTGGCGACCGCGTCCCAGATCGCCATGTCCATGGTGCCGATCGCCACCGAGCGCTCGCCATGGCCGCCCGGCTTTTCATTGGTGTACATGCAGTTCCAGATCTTGTGCGGATCGAGATTGTCGCCCTCGTCGTTGACCAGCGAGGCCGGGTCGGCTTCCATGATGCGCGGGATGAAGCGCTCCCGCATCAGCATGCCCTGGCCGTAGCGGCCGTTGGAGTTGAAGCCATAGCCGACTACCGGCTTGCCGTCGCGGATGACATCGGTGATCACCGCCACCAGCGACAGCGTCATCTTGGAAAAGTCGATATAGGCGTTGCGGATGGGGGAGCTGATCGGCAGGGTTTTCTCGCGGATTTCTACGATTCTCATGATGGGTTCCGGCAGGGTTGGAAAGTGGCCACAGCATAGCCCGCCACAGGGCTGCGATTATTTACCATCGTTCATTCCATTCTTTACCCTGGGTGAATGACGCATCCGCTTCGCGGCTTGCAGGGCAAGGGTTTATGATTCGCTTCCATGATGAAAACCGACGCCATCTCGGAAATGGCCTTCTTTGCCACGCTGGCCAGAAAGGGCAGCCTGTCGGCGGCCGCGCGCGAACTCGACATCACGCCGCCGGCCGCGACCAAGCGGCTGGCGCAGATGGAGCAGCGGCTCGGCGTGCGGCTGCTCAACCGCACCACCCGCCGCATCAGCCTGACCAGCGAGGGCGAACTCTATCTTGGAGAGGCGCAGCGCATCCTGGCCGACATCCGCGAGATGGAAGATGCCGTCAGCAGCCACCGGGCCGAGCCGCGCGGCCTGCTGCGCGTCAATGCCACGCTGGGTTTCGGCCGCACCACCATCGCGCCGCTGGTATCGGCGTTTGCCCGCAGCTATCCCGACATCGAATTGCAGCTGCAGCTGACCGACCGCCCGATCGACCTGGTGGAGGAGGCGTTCGACCTCGGCATCCGTTTCGGCGCGCTGCCCGACACGCGGCTGTCGGCCCGCCGCATCCTTGCCAACAAGCGCTTCCTGTGCGCCTCGCCCGGCTACCTCAAGCGCGCCGGCGTGCCCCAGACGCCCGACGACCTGGCGCGGCACAGCTGCATCCTGCATCGCCAGAACAACGACCCCGGCAACCTCTGGCGCCTCGGCCGCGGCCGGCGCGAGCAGCTGGTGAAGGTGCGCGGCGCGCTGTCGAGCAACGATGGCGACGTGGTGCTGGGCTGGGCGCTCGACGGGCACGGCATCCTGCTGCGCTCGGAATGGGACCTGGCGAAATACCTGGCTTCCGGACGGCTGCGCGTGGTGCTGCCGGACCATGCGCCGGCGCCGGCGGACCTGTACGTGTTCTATCCGAGCCGGCGCCAGCTGCCGGCCAAGGTGCGGGTGTTCATCGACTTCCTGATCGCGCATTTCAACGAAGGAGAGGGCGAAGGCGCGGCCTGAGGCCAGGCGTTGAGACAGGGTATCGACGCAGGATCGACGCGCTTGCGGCAGGCCGCACCGTCCGGGCAATTTTGACCCATGTCAATTTTCCAAACGGGACCGTTTGCTACAGTCGGCCGGTCTTCACTGTTCCAGGAATCCCGCCGTGCTGCCCACCGATCTGCCTTCCCTCGTCATTCGAAACAAGACCTTGCTGCCCGTGGTGCAGGGCGGCATGGGCGTGGGTATTTCCGCGCATCGCCTGGCGGGAACGGTGGCCGGGCTGGGCGGGCTGGGCACGATCTCCAGCGTCGATCTGCGCCGCCATCATGCCGACCTGATGGCGCAGACCGGCCGCTCGCGCGACAAGGCGGCGATCGATGCCGCCAACCTGGTGGCGCTGGACCGCGAGATCCGCGCGGCGCTGGCGCTGGCCGGCGGACGCGGCATGATCGCGGTGAACGTGATGCGGGCCGTGGCCGAGTACGCTTCCTATGTGCGCCAGGCCTGCGAGAGCGGCGCCGAGGCCATCGTGGTGGGCGCCGGCCTGCCGCTGGACCTGCCGGAACTGGCCAGCGACTTTCCCGATGTTGCGCTGATTCCCATCCTGTCGGATGCGCGCGGCATTGCGCTCCTGCTGAAGAAATGGATGCGCCGCCAGCGCCTGCCGGATGCGATCGTGATCGAGAACCCGCGCTTTGCGGCCGGCCATCTCGGCGCGCCGCGCATCGCCGACATCGACGCGCCGCAGTTCGCCTTCCCCACGGTGCTGGAAGGCACCCTGGCGCTGCTGCGCGAGCTGGGCCTGGAATCGGAGCGCATCCCGCTGATCGTCGCCGGCGGCATCCACAGCCATGAGCAGGTGCGCGCGCTGATCGCGATGGGCGCCAACGGCGTGCAGCTCGGCACCCCCTTTGCCGTCAGCGAGGAGGGCGATGCCCATCCGGAATTCAAGCGCGTGCTGGCCGAGGCGAAGCCGGAAGATATCGTCACCTTCATGAGCGCGGCCGGGCTGCCGGCGCGCGCGGTCAAAACCCCCTGGCTGGAAGGCTATCTGATGAAGGAGGAAAAGCTGCAGCGCCGCGCCCATGCACGCGACTGCATCGCCGCCTTCGACTGCCTGCACCAGTGCGGGCTGCGCGACGGCAACCCGAAGGCGGGCCAGTTCTGCATCGATACGCGGCTGGCCTATGCATTGAAAGGCGATGTGCAGCGCGGGCTGTTCTTCCGTGGATCGGAAAGCCTGCCGTTCGGCGCGGCCATCAGGCCGGTGCGCCAGTTGGTCCACTATCTGTTGACCGGCGAGAAGCCGGTCGGGGAGGACGATGATGTTTTCGAAGATACTGCTGGCCAGCGACGGCTCGCCGTTGTCGGCCAAAGCGGCTGACGCGGCGCTTGCCTTCGCCCGGGAGTCCGGGGCGGAACTGGTCGTGCTGTCGGTTGCGGTGATGTATCCGCTGCTGCCCGAGGCCGGCGCCATGGTCGACCTCAATGCCTTCGAGGCAGCGGCGCGGGCGGAGGCGCAGGCATTGATGGAGCCGATCGCGGCAGCCGCGGCGCGCGAGCATGTGCGCTGTGAACTGGTGGTGCGCTATGCACCCGACCCGTGGCGGGAAATCGTTGCGCTGGCCGAGGAGCGCGGCTGCGACTGCATCTGGATGGCGTCGCATGGCCGGCGCGGCCTTGACCGCCTGCTGCTGGGCAGCGAGACGCAGCGCGTGCTGGCCCACACGACCATCCCCGTCATGGTCTACCGATAAGGAGAGCGGCATGGCATCGACTGACAGTGCCGAGCGTACCGGCCGGCATGGACCTGCCGCCCCTTCGGCGCCGGCGGGCAGGCAGCCGCTGGCGCTGCGCATCGTTCGCGAAGAGCATGAGCGGCTCGCAGCCGTGGTGCATGGCATGCGTCACCTGGCGCGGGCCATGGAGGAAGAGGGCCTGCGGCCGGACCTGAAGGTGCTGCGCGCCATGCTGCTGTATATCAGCGAATACCCCGAGCGCCTGCATCATCCCAAGGAAGACCGCTTCCTGTTCGCGCCGCTGCGCGACCATACCCATCTGCATGACGCGATGCTGGTGGAACTGGAAGTGCAGCATGCGCAGGGCGAGGCGATGGTGCGCAGGCTGGCGCATGCGCTGGCCCGGCATGAATTCGGCGGGCCGGTGGAGTTGGCGTATTTCGTGCAGCAGGTAAAGCGCTATGCCGACTTTTATTCCCGACACATGCGGCTGGAAGAGGAGGTGATCTTTCCGGCGCTGCGCGAGCATCTGACCGAGCAGGAATGGCAGGAAGCTGACGAGGCATTCGCCGGCAACCGCGATCCGCTGGCCGGCCTGGACCTGAAACAGGACTTCGAACGGCTCTACACCACCATCGTCAGCATCACGCCAGCCCCATGGGGACTGGGGCCGGCGCTGTGATGGATGCATGAAACGCAAAGCGCCGCGCCGCCGTTGCGGACGCGGCGCTCTGCGTGCCGTGTCAGTGGGACATCAGCACTGGCAGCGTCATCGATTCCAGCACCGTGCGGGTGGCGCCGCCCAGCAGCACTTCGCGGAACCGCGAATGCGCATAGCAGCCCATTACCAGCAGGTCGGCATTCACATCGGCCGCCAGCGACAACAGCGCATTGCCGCTGTCCTGCCCGGTGGTTTCCTGCAGCACATCCACCTTCACGCCGTGGCGCGCCAGGTAGAGCGCCAGGTCGGCGCCCGGCTGCTCGCCATGCACATTGACCTGGCGCTCGGCATTGAACACCACCACTTTCACCTCCTGCGCCTGACGCAGCATCGGCATGGCGCCGTTGATGGCGCGGCTGGCTTCCATGCTGCCGTCCCAGGCCAGCAGCACCTTGCGGCCAAGCTGCGTGAATTCGCCGGCGTAAGGCACCAGCAGCACCGGCCGGCCGGCGTTCATCACCACATACTCGGGAAAGTCGCTCATGATGCCCGGCAGCGATTCGCTGGTGTCGGTCTGGCTCATCACCACCAGGTCGGCATAGCGGGCTTCCAGGCTGAGGCCGCCGGCGGGCTCGTCGTCGACCAGGCGTTTTTCCCAGGACAGCACGCCCATGCGGCGCACGGTCTCCTCGTACTGTGCCAGCGCCTGTTCGGCTTCCTTGCGAAGATAGTCGAGATGGGTGACCAGAACTGGTTCATGCTGATTGACCACGTCGCCTTCCAGCAGATAGCGAGAGATGCCGGTCATGGCCACGCCGGTCAGGTGCGCATTGTCGCGCAGGGCGAGTTCGGCGGCGATGCGGATACGCTGCGGCGCATGCCTGGACCGGTCGACATGCACCACAATGGTCTTGTAGCTCATCACAATCTCCTTGCTGGAATTTTGGAAAGGTTTGCATGTCTAGCCTAAGATTCTCTTACTCGGCAGTCCACTGTTCCAATGCCTTGCCGCGCCATGTTTCTGCGCCGTTTGACCCAGGTCAAAATGTTCCGATACCCCTCTTGTGGAGCGCTTCATGAGCACACGCAACCTGCAATACCTGTTCGAGCCGAAGTCGGTCGCGGTGATCGGCGCGTCGGCGCGGCCGCACAGCGTGGGCGCCACCGTGCTGGCCAATCTGCTGGCCGGCGGCTTCCGCGGCGCGCTGTACGCGGTCAATCCCAAGTACGACGAACTTGCCGGCCAGCCGGTCTACCGCGACGTGGCCGCGCTGCCGGCGGCGCCCGACCTGGCCGTGATCTGCACGCCGCCGCACACGGTGCCGGACCTGATCGCGCAACTGGGCGCGCGCGGCACCCGCGCCGCCATCGTGCTGACCGCTGGCCTGGGCAGCGCAGTGGACCGGCATGGCGTGAGCCTGAAGCAGCGCATGCTGGACGCGGCGCGCACCTCGCTCTTGCGCATCCTCGGCCCCAATTGCGTGGGCATGCTGGTGCCCGGCATCGGCCTCAACGCCAGCTTCGCGCACATGGGCGCGCGCCCGGGCAAGCTGGCGTTCGTGTCGCAGTCGGGCGCACTGGTGACGGGCGTGCTGGACTGGGCCGGCAGCCGCGGCATCGGCTTCTCGCGCTTCGTATCGCTGGGCGAAGCCGCCGACATCGACTTCGGCGACCTGCTCGACTATCTGGCCGGCGACAGCGCCACCCGCGCCATCCTGCTCTATATAGAGGACATCCGCGATGCCCGCAAATTCATGTCGGCGGCGCGGGCGGCGGCGCGCAGCAAGCCGGTGCTGGTGATCAAGGCCGGCCGCGCCGCCGAAGGCGCACGCGCGGCGGCCTCGCACACCGGCGCCATGGCCGGCGCGGACGATGTGTACGACGCCGCGATACGCCGCGCCGGCATGCTGCGGGTCGATTCCACCGAAGACCTGTTCTCGGCGGTGGAAACGCTGGGACGGGCGCGGCCGCTGGTGGGCGAACGGCTTTGCATCCTCACCAATGGCGGTGGCCCGGGCGTGATGGCGACCGACGCCCTGATCGCCGACGGCGGCAAGCTCGCCACGCTGGCGCCGCAAACCCTGCAAGCGCTGGACGCCGTGCTGCCGCTGACCTGGTCGCATGGCAATCCGGTCGACATCATCGGCGATGCGCCGGCCGAACGCTACCGGCAGGCGGCCGAACTCCTGCTGGCCGATCCGGGCTCGGACGCGCTGCTGTTCATCCATGCGCCGACTGCCATCGTGCCCAGCATGGACGTGGCCGAGGCAGTCGCGCCGCTGCTGGCCAAGAGCGCCCGCAACGTGCTGGCCTGCTGGCTGGGCGGCGACGGACTGGCGGCGGCGCGCCAGGTGTTTGCCGACCAGGGCATCCCCACCTATGACACGCCCGAGGAAGCGGTGCGCGGCTTCATGCAGATCGTGCAGTACCGGCGCAACCAGGAACTGCTGATGCAGGTGCCGCCCTCGCTGCCGCAGGACTTCGGCGCCGACCGCGCCGCCGCCCGCGAACTGGTGCGCGAGGTGCTCGCCGGTTGCCGCAGCATGCTGAGCGAACCCGAATCGCATCGGCTGCTGGCGGCCTACGGCATTCCGGTGGTGGCCACCCGCACCGCCGCCAGCGCCGAGGAAGCGGCGGCGGCGGCCAGCGAGATCGGCTTCCCGGTGGCGCTGAAGATCCTGTCGCCGCAGATCAGCCACAAGTCCGACGTCGGCGGCGTGGTGCTGGACCTGGAGGACGCGCCGGCGGTGCTGGCCGCGGCCACCGCGATGCAGCGGCGCCTGCGCGACCTTCTGCCCGAGGCCACGCTGTCGGGCTTCACAGTGCAGGCCATGGCGCGCCGGCCGCGCGCGCACGAGCTGATCGTCGGCGTTGCCACCGATCCCGTCTTTGGCCCGGTGCTGCTGTTCGGCCAGGGCGGCATTGCCGTGGAAGTCACCGCCGACCATGCCATGGAGCTGCCGCCATTGAACATGCCGCTGGCGCAGGCGATGGTGGCGCGCACGCGGGTTGCCAGGCTGCTGCGCGGCTACCGCAACCAGGCGCCGGCCGACATCGACGCCATCTGCCTGACGCTGGTCAAGCTGTCGCATCTGGTGACCGACATCCCGGAGATCGTCGAGCTCGACATCAATCCGCTATTGGCCGATGCCAACGGCGTGATCGCGCTGGATGCCCGCGTCAAGCTGGCGCCGCGCCCGGTCGGCGACGGCCGGGCCAGGCTGGCGATCCGGCCCTATCCGAACGAACTGGAGGAAACGGTGCCATGGCAGGATGAAACCCTGTTGCTGCGGCCGATCCGGCCCGAGGATGGCGAGGAACATCTGCACTTCTTCAATGCGCTCGACCCCGAGGATGTGCGCTTTCGCATCTTCTCCCGCATGCGCGAGCTGCGGCCGTCGCAACTGGCGCGCCTGACCCAGATCGACTATGACCGCGAGATGGCCTTTGTTGCCGTGCGCCGGCGTGCCGATGGCAGCCAGGAAACCCTGGGCGTGGCGCGCGCCATTGCCGACCCCGACAACATCAAGGCCGAGTTCGCCATCATCGTGCGCTCCGACATGAAGGGCCGCGGGCTGGGCATGATGCTGATGCACAAGCTGATCGCCTATTGCAGGAGCCGCGGCACCCGGGAAATCGTCGGCGAGGCGCTGCTGGACAACCGGCCGCTGCTGGACATGGTCAGGAAGCTGGGTTTCGATGTGCATCCGGCGGTGGGCGAGGGCGTGGCGGTGCTGCGGCTGCCGCTGCAGCAAACGGCGCAGCAGCCGGCGTGAGGGACGTTGCCGCGACCGCCTGATCAGACCTTGGCGTCGCCCTTTTCCTCGTCCGCCGCGGCCGTCTCGCCCGGCCGCACCAGTTCGTTCGCATCCGGCAGCGGCGTGTCGGCGCGCGCCAGCTGGTCGGCATCGAGCTGATGGGAAAAGCCTTCCACCGAATCGACCCAGCGCTCGCGGTCGCTGGCGATGGTGGGGCCGCTCTGGATATACAGCGCCAGCAGTTCGGCCAGGTTGACCAGGCCCGACAGATGGGTGCGCTCATAGCCGTGCGAGGCGTCGGCGCCGAAGCACAGCAGGGCCGTGCGCACGTCGTGGCCCGCATTCACCGCCGCGCTGGCGTCGGAATGGTAGAAGCGGAATACATCGCGGTGGCTCGGGATGTCGTGATCCTCGCACAGCCGCAGCAGGCGCCGCGTCAGGTGGTAGTCGTGCGGCCCGGCCGAATCCATCAGCGGGATGGTGACGCCCAGTTCATGCGCGCCCTGGCCGGTGGCCACCGGGCCGATGTCCACGCCGATGACTTCGCTGACGTCGCTCTCGATCACGGCGCGCGCGCCCGAGCCGACTTCCTCGGTCAGCGTAAACACCAGGTGGCAGTTCATCGGCACCGTAGCCTTGCTGTCGACCACGGCCTTCAACGCGGCCAGCACCGCGGCCACGCCGGCCTTGTCGTCGAGGTGGCGCGAGACGATGTAGCCGTTTTCCAGCACTTCCGGCGCGGCGTCGAAGGCAACGAAGTCACCGATCTGGATGCCGCGCGCCTTTGCGTCCGCCGCCGACGAGATCGGCGCGTCGATGCGCAGTTCGAGCTGGTCCCAGTTGACCGGCTGGCTGTCGATGGCCTCGTTGTACACATGGCCCGAGGCCATCAATGGCAGCACCGAGCCGCGCTCGCGGCCGGTATCGGTAAACAGCGTCACGCGGCCGCCTTCGGCCCAGCGGCTTGACCAGGTGCCCACCGGCATCAGCGACAGCCGGCCGCTGGGCTTGATCTCGCGCACCATCGCGCCCAGCGTGTCGAGATGGGCGACGATGGCGCAGGCCGGGTTGGTGCGCCGCCGTTCCGGCAGGTTGCGGCGCAGGATGGCGCGGATCGTGCCGCGCCGGGTCAGTTCATAGGCCACGCCGAGCGCTTCGAGCTTGGCGCCGGTGTAGTGGACGATTTCATCGGTCAGCCCGGTCGGGCTGGGGATGGCCAGCAGTTCGAGCAGCGTGGTCTTGAGGTAGTCGGCATCAATCGGGAGTTTCTGCATGGGGGCTCAGGCGGTATAGGGAAACAGGAGGTCGATGAAGCGCTGCGCGGTCGGCTGCGGCTCATGGTTGGCAAGGCCGGGACGTTCATTGGCCTCGATGATCACGTACTCTTCCTGCTCCGGCGCAGGCACCAGGAAGTCGAGGCCCACCACCGGGATGCGCAGCGCCCGCGCCGCGCTTTCGGCCGCGGCGCGCAGCGTCGGATGCAATGACGCGGTGACATCGTGGATGGTGCCGCCGGTGTGCAGGTTCGCGGTCTTGCGCACCTGCACCCGCTGGCCGTCTTCCGGCACCGATGCCATCGTCAGGCCCTGTTCGGCCAGGCAGCGCTCGGTTTCGGCATCCATCGGAATGCGGCTTTCACCGCCGGTGGCGGCCGCGCGCCGCGCGCTGTGGCGCTCGATCAGCTGCGCCAGCGTGGACTGGCCGTCGCCGGTGACTTCGGCCGGCCGGCGTATCGCCGCGGCCACGACCTTGTAGCCGATCACGACGATGCGCAGGTCCTGTCCGCTGCAGAATTGCTCCAGCACCACATGGCCGCCTTCCTTCTGTGCCCGCTGTATCGCATTGGCCAGGTCCTCTTCGGTGCGCACGCCCATGCTGATGCCCTTGCCCTGTTCGCCCAGCGCCGGCTTGACCACGATCTCGCCATGCTCGCGCAGAAAGGCGGCGTCGGCCTCGGCGTCGCCGGCTACCCGCTGCTGCGGCACGCGCAGGCCGACCGACGCCAGGCGCCGCAGCGTCAGCACCTTGTCCTGGCACCAGGTCATGGCGACGCCGCCGGTCAGCTCGGTCAGGGATTCGCGGCACAGCATTTCATGGCCGACATGGCGCAGCTTGAAGATGCCGGCCTCGGCATCGACGATTTCCACGCCGACGCCGCGCCGGCGCGCTTCGTCCACGATGATGCGGGCATAGGGGTTGAGCGCCGACACCTCGGCGGTATCGATGAACAGTCGCTCGTTGATCGAGTTCTTGTGCTTGACCGCAAAGCCGGTGGTCTGCGTAAAGCCCAGCTTCTGGTACAGGCCGATTGCATTCTGGTTGGTGTGCAGCACCGACAGGTCGAGGAAGGCACGGCCGCGGCTGGTGAAGAGATCGATCAGCTGGTTGACCAGCGACGTGCCGACGCCGGCCATGGTGGTTTGCGGATCGACCACCAGGCACCAGAAGCTGCTGCCGCCTTCCTGGTCGCCGAAGGCCAGCGCATGGTCCACGCCCATCACCGAGCCGATCACTTCGCCGGTGCGTTCATCCTCGGCGATCAGGTAGATCAGCGCATCCGATTCGCGCTGCCGCCACACGGTGCGCGGCTCCAGCGGAACCATGCCGCGCATGCTGTAGAGCCGGTTCATCGCGGCAATGTCGGCGCGCGTGGTCAGGCGCCGTATCACCACGCCCTGCGCGGTGCCGGCCGCCGGCGCATCGGCCGACAGCGGCCGCCGGAACATCAGCGACGGATCGAGGAACAGGCTGGCCGGCGCTTCGGCCAGCAGCAGCTGCGGCGCCTGCACGTACAGCGCGATGTCGCGCTTGCCGGCTTCTTCCTGCATCAGTTCCGAGGCCAGCAGCCTGGTCGACTCGAACGAGGGCGAATACATCAGGCGGCCCCAGCCGCAATCGAGGATCACATTGGCGTGCGGCGCAGTGCTCGTTTCAGCGTCGGTGGCCAGCGGCGGCGGCAAGGTGGTGCCGGCGCCTTGTTGTTGCGGAGTGTTCATTTGCTTCTTTCCATATTCATCGTTGAGCCGCTGGGTCACAGGCCATTGGTCTGCAGCCAGGCTTCCAGCAGCGCCAGCTGCCACAGGGTGGAGCCGCGCAGCGGCGTGATGGCGCTGTCCGGCGCGGCCAGCATGCGTTCCACGGCGTCGCGCTGGAACAGGCCGCGTTCGCGCGCGCGCGGCGAGTCGAGCAGGCCGCGCACGTACTCCAGGAAATCGCCGCGCAGGTACTTCAGTGCCGGCACCGGGAAATAGCCCTTGGGACGGTCGATCACCGCGGCCGGTATCACGCGGCGCGCCGCTTCCTTCAGCACATACTTGCCGCCCTCGGCGATCTTGTGGCGCGCCGGGATGCGCGCCGCCAGCTCCACCAGGTCATGGTCGAGGAAGGGCACGCGCGCTTCCAGGCCGAAGGCCATGGTCATGTTGTCGACCCGCTTGACCGGGTCGTCGACCAGCATCACCGTGGTGTCGAGGCGCAGCGCGCGGTCGATCGCGCTGTTCGCGCCGGGCATCGCGAAATGGTCGCGCAGGAAGTTGCCGCTCCAGTCGGGCATGTCCTTGCCGGCCTGAAGCAGTCCCATCAGGTCCTGGTGGCTGCGGTCGAAGAACACCTTGCGATAGGCCGCCACGCCGGCCTCGTCGTCATGCATGTCGGCCAGCGGCGGATACCAGTGATAGCCGCCGAACACCTCGTCGGCGCCCTGGCCGCTCTGCACCACGCGGCTGTGCTTCGACACCGCCTGCGACAGCAGGTAGAAGGCCACGCAGTCATGGCTGACCATGGGCTCGGACATCGCGGCGATCGCGTCCGGCAGCGAGGCCAGCAGATGGTCGGCGGGAATGTGCAGTTTTTCATGCACGGTGCCGTAATGCTTCGCAATCAGGTCCGAGTAGTAGTACTCGTCGCCGGCCTCCTGGTCCACGGCCTCGAAGCCGATCGAGTAGGTGCGCAGGTCCTTCGTGCCGGCTTCGGCCAGCAGGCCGGTGATCAGGCTGGAGTCCAGGCCGCCGGAGAGCAGCACGCCGACCGGCACGTCGGCCACCAGGCGCCGCTTGACCGACAGGCGCAGCGATTCCAGCACCATGTCGCGCCATTCCCCGAAGCTGCGCTGTTCATCCTCGGCCTTGCCGGGGAAGTCCAGACGCCACCAGGTGGTGGTCTCGCTGCGGCCGTCGGGATGCACCGTCATGTAGGTCGCGGGCGCGAGCTTTCTCACGCCGCGCAACATCGTCAGCGGCGCCGGCACCACCGCATGCCAGCTCAGGTAATGATGCAGCGCCTGCGCATCCAGCGTGGTGTCGATGCCGCCGCCCTTGAGCAGCGCCGGCAGCGTGGAGGCAAAGCGCAGCCGCTCCCGGTCCTGCGCGTAGTACAGCGGCTTGATGCCGAGCCGGTCGCGCGCCAGGTAGGTGATGCCGCTATCGCGTTCCCACAGGGCAAACGCAAACATGCCGTATAGCCGGTCCAATGCGGCCGGTCCCCATGCATGCCAGGCCTTGATGATGACTTCCGTGTCGCCGGTGGAAGCGAACTGATAGCCTTGCGCCTGCAGCTCTGCGCGCAGCTCGTGATGGTTGTAGATGGCGCCGTTGAAGACGATGCCCAGGCCGAGCAGATTGTCGATGAAGGGCTGGTGGGCGCGCTGGCTCAGGTCCATGATGGACAGGCGCCGGTGGCCGAAGCAGCGGCTGCCGAGGCTGAAGATGCCTTCGCCGTCGGGACCGCGACGCGCCTGCGACTCCGCCATCCGGACGACCGCAGCGACGTCCGCAAATTGTTGATCGAACCGCAGTTCTCCTGCTATGCCGCACATGACTGTTTCCAATAACTGTGATGATTGACTACGCCGGCGCGTGGCCGCGCCGGCACCTGTTAGGTAGAAGGCACTCGGCCGTATGGGTTCCGTCGGCTGGCCGGATTTCTGGCCTGTATCACGAATGCCTCAAACAGAGTTCATAAAGACCGGCGCGCACGGCGCGGCAAACACCGGCAAGCGGCGCGCGCCAAGCCGGGGCGCCAGGCAGGCCGACGCGGGTGTATGTTTTTGCAAACACTAGATATGGCGCTTTTCAGGCTCCAGGCCCTATCTGTAGTGGTCATTTTTGCCGACTGGTGTAAAATACGCCCACCATTTCGGGGCCGCGATCGCGTGCTTTCCAGCAGTGCAGCATCGCAGGAAAGCGCCGCCGGATGACGGTCTCCGAGGCGGTTGCCAGCGCTTCACGAGGCTCCGAAGAACGCCGCCCGACACCGCATGGCGGCTGCAAATCAAAGACATGTAAAGGACACGACGATGCTTTCCTGGGACGATGAAGTTACCTCCACACCCGCGCCGCGCGCACCCGAGCCGCAAGCCCGCCTGCAAGCCGCAGTGCCTGCCAGCCCGGCAAATCAGGACGTGGCATACAACCCCGCGGTGATGGCGCAGCCCGATGCCGCGCCGGTCGCCGAGCGCCGCGTCAATGCCGCCGACAAGCGCATCATCAACGGCCAGACCGACGTCAACCAGCTGGTGCCGTTCAAGTACAAGTGGGCT
>Ga0308161_1003194_pt1 | contig 16170 bp, 9 predicted proteins | sample PhyFR2_FD_201034 | JGI IMG/M metagenome (GOLD analysis project Ga0308161, IMG submission 201034) | Phyllosphere microbial communities from UC Gill Tract Community Farm, Albany, California, United States - DLSLF.R2 | ecosystem: Host-associated > Plants > Phyllosphere > Unclassified | place: USA...
TCATTAGGCCGGATAACATCGAGATGTAGGTCCCGAGGGCCAAAGTCTGTTCGACCCAGATGTGTATATACCAGATTACGTGTGACCTTTAAATCTCTTCCTACGCTGTCCATAGCCGGTCGTGCATAGGGATAGTTTTTCTTTATTTTCCGCCATTCATGCATTGTGTTATAGGTTGTATCCTTCGGAATATAAAGACGCTGCGCCCGCACCAAATCGCAAAACATAAACAATAATAACGCAGTCCAAAAAAGAAGCTGTAGGAGATATTTATTTTTCCATTTCATCGAGCATTTCTTTAACATTCCAACCATCCATTACCTTTTCAAGGTTATAAACATTCCGTTTATCTTTCGACAACTGATGAGACCAAGCCACTCGCTTTGAAAGTGCTGATGCCCCAGCACCCGTAGATCCCAATTCGGCATAAAATACGGTTTTATCTTTATCTGGAAACAACATATCACCCTTCCATTCATTCCAGCCTTCAGGAGTAATATGAGCTCCTAAGTTACAATCTACCAGAACCGTATTTGCATAAGGACGCCATGGCCTCCCAAGAAATACTTTATCGACGGACTTATCCGCAGCCACAAAATCACATTCGTCGAAAACGTAGCCATACCGTTGTCCCTGTGGCGTGGAAGCTGCTGTGATATACGAATTCCGCAAAGAAATCAGTCGGCATCTCTTGAAGAATGCAATACCTGGCCCGAAGATAAAATCTGTCGTTCCGCTGATACTGCAATCAGAAAAATAGCTTCTTGCACCGCTTTTACCCAGATACAAGGTGTCCTGAAATCCCAAAAGACGGCAGTTGACCAGTGCTATCTGATCCCCTTCTAGATGAAGTGCTACGGCCTGCCCTACCGGACCGGCTGCATTTTCGATAGTTAGGTCCTTGATGAGCACTCTGTTTGCCCGTATCAATAGCGTATAACTATTGAAAGTCCCAAGCTTAGGCTGCCCTGTCTCATCTGGACAATCAACCAGCTTACCCGCATGATCGTCAAAAATAATCTTGGTATTGGCCGCATCCTCACCAACAAGCTGGATATTTTCGACATAAGTCGGGATAACTATTTTCTCATGATAAATTCCCTTCCTGATCCAAATCCGAACAGCATGTTCTCCACGAAAAGCGCGAACTGAGTTTACGGCTGCCTGTATACTTGTGAAATCTCCTTTTCCTTGTTGGTCTACCGTAATCACTTCAAGACTGGCTGCCCGCAATTCCGCACCCAGCAATGACAAGCCAACAACTAGGTGAACCGCCATCAAGATCTTAATTAATTTTATCCGTCTCATAAATCAGAAAATAATTACATTATCAAACTAATATATATTTATATATATTCCAATAAATCATAGTATTAAATCGCCAAAATAAGGGTCAACACTACGCTATTAATCTATTCGAAACCAATCCACTTCTGCATAACCGCTATCATTGATATGCTTTTCGCGGCTGGCATAGAGTCCTAATGTAGCCCCTATCCATTTGCCAGGTTTCGCCTGGAAACCATTTTCCACGACTACATATTTTTTATCATCCAAGCTATACGTCCAGCTGCAGGTCTTTCCATGTTTGACTTGTACACGAAGGTAGACAAAGTCTTCCGGCAAAGTAGTAATGAGCCTAACCTGCTCTTCCGTCCCCGAATAGGCGCTGGCACAACTACCATAATAAAGTTGAAAACTGCCCTTTTCCTTACGGATAAACAACTGACTATAATCTTCACCTACTACCACAAAACCTGCTTTTTCACCAAGATCCTTTTCATTTGGGCGTAGTCGTATTTTTGCTGTCGCGCGGAAATCATCGGCTGGGAATTTTTGCGTCAGTATATTGGGAGCTGCCATCAGGTTTTTACTTCCTTCGGGAAGTTGTTGGCTATAAAGTCGAAGTTTACCTTCGTGTGAAGGCATAAGCCAGGTACCATCCGGATTGGACTGCCATTGCCACTGCAGTCCTAAATGAGGAGAATCAAACTCATCCGATTCCTGAGGATTCATCTGAGCGATAACCTGTTTTCCTACATTAGGCTTTCTATAGCTCATCACTGGCGTCCCTACGCCTTTTCCATCGATATCCTCGCCTATGATAGGCCAATCGGCTTTCCAAACCAGGGGCTGCAGATGGACCACACGTCCCATTGCTTCTTTATCCTGAAAGTGGAAGAACCAGTCTTCACCTGAGGGGGTGTCTACCCATGCTCCCTGATGTGGACCATTAACTGTCGACTTGTTCTGGGCCATCGCAACCTTGCGCTCATAAGGGCCATAAATATTTTTCGAGCGTAGGATCAATTGCCACCCCGTCGCGACACCACCTGCCGGAGCAAACAAATAATAATATCCATTCCGCTTATATACCTTGGGACCTTCAATTGTAGGGTCCAATTCATGCCCATCATATACAATTGTGCCTCGATCCAATACACGAGTCCCATCGGTGTTCATCCCAGCAATGCCGATCACGCTCTTCAGCCCTGCACGGCTGCCAGCATAGGCATAGGCTAAATAAGCACGGCCATCCTCATCCCAAAAAGGACAGGGATCGATCAAACCTTTTCCTTCGAAGACCAACGTAGGTGCAGACCATGATCCTCGAATATCCTTCGTTTTGATTTGATAGATCCCAAAATCCGGGTCTGGATAATAAATGTAAAACTCATCGTTATGATACCGTATCGAAGGCGCCCATACCCCACCGCCGTGCCGCACGCTGTTAAACACAGATTCAGGGACTTGTCGAGGCAATGCATGTCCAATAATAGTCCAGTTGATCATATCTTTCGAATGTAGAATCGGTAATCCCGGACTATGGTTAAAGCTCGACGCAGTCATATAATAATCTTCACCAACACGGATCGCATCCGGATCAGAATAATCAGCATTGATAATCGGATTTTTGAATCTTCCATTTCCTAGATCTGGACTCCAGACTTGAGAATGATAATTTTGTCCAAATGTTGACAATGATTCACCGCAGACCAAACAAGCCACCAACGCGGAATATTTCCAGACATTTTTCCATTTATTTGACATAAAATTTGTGTATATAAGGTTTATTTCAGTTCTTTTTTCACTTTATTCATATATATTTCCCACGTAACCGCTTTCACTGTAGCAATAACCTTTCTCCAACCCAAAGAAGATGGCTTACTATTTTTAGCCCACTTACTGCTGCGGCAGACCATAACCATTGGTTATTTTTCCTTTTGATTTGCTGACTGTCTCAAAGGGAATCGGAAAAAAATAGCGCGGTGGGTCCTGTGCAGTTTTGATTCCCGAAATGATATTCCGGTCAAAACTACTTTCATTGTTAACAACATCAATAGCCCATCTTGTTTTTTGTAACCTTCAGATTCCAAATATTTTGCCAGTTCACTATTCGGATCAATGTAGTCAAACAATCCTTTTATAGCCGTATTATGCGTTGTTCCTATCACTTTGAGGGCCGTTTTTGACCAATCATACTGACCTCACTATTTATAATTTGGTTATTCCATGCAACACAAATAAAGCAACCGGTTGCATTAAAATTGAAATTAGCACATTTTATTTTTACTGTAAGCACTTTTTTACGCAATCGTTCCCGATACAAAAACGCTAATTGGCCAGTGACAGTTTTTCTTCATGAATTTCATTAAAGACCGCAACATTATCTATTGTACAACAAATTCATACACCTTACCTTTTACAGTTGAAATATCATAAAGCGTTGTTTCAGGAATTTCAAATGAATTATTTTGTGTTTTTATCAATGGTTTTTTGATTTCATCGATATCAAAAAAGGAGTTGGGATTTTTTCCATGAGCTTGTTTCAAAGGCTCCCCCCTAAAATAGAGTTTGCTCTTATTCGTGATCCGAATGCGGCAGTTGCCACCTAAGGCAGAGCTGACTTTTAATCCCGTTAACTTTCGATTTTTCCAGCTCATATCGATAATAAATCCACCTCTAGTAACCAAACCTTTCACCTCACCATCCGGCAACTCATCTGGCCAGGCAGGTAATAAAAATATGCTCCCGTCATATGATTGCACCAACATCTCGGCGATTCCAGATGTACAGCCAAAATTACCATCAATTTGAAAAGGCGGATGTGCGTCTAGTAAATTGGGGTAGGTACCTCCATTTTGTCCTTTCTGTTCCTCTGGGGCAGGGCTCAATTGATCTTTGATCAATTTATAAGATTGATTCCCGTCCAGCAGACGAGCCCACCAATTTACTTTCCAGCCCATAGACCAACCTGTCGACTTGTCTCCGCGGTAGATCAATGAGTTTTTTGCGGCCTGAGCAAGTTCAGGGGTGTGAAACGGTGAAATCTGACCCGAGGGAAACAGCCCATATAGATGCGATATATGACGGTGATGGTCATCTTTTCTATCCAGATCTTTAAGCCACTCCTGCAGCTGGCCATGCTGCCCGATTTGCATCGGTGGCAATAGATTCAAGCTGTGTCTCACCGAATCACGTAAAGAGGTATCGGTCTCCAGAACAGTAGAAGCATGAATAAAATTATTAAAGACATCAAATACGAGCTGATTATCCATTGTCGTGCCCGCAGAAATCCCAACACTACCTGTCTCATAACTATTTTCCGGACTGATGGATGGACTGACAACCAGCCATTTTCCAGATGGATCCCTCGTCAAAATATCTAGATAAAATAAAGCCACACCTTTCAATACCTGATAATAATCCTTCAAAAATTGCTTGTCTCCTTTATACAGATAATGTTGCCAGAGATGTTGGCTCAACCAAGCTCCGCCCATCGGCCACATACCATAAAAACCACCGTCTACCACACCTGTAATACGCCATAAATCAGTGTTATGATGAGCATTCCACCCTCGGGCCTGATACATTTCCCGTGCACTCTCCTGCCCCGTGACAGCAAGGTCCTTTAACATGCTAAACAACGGTTCATGCATTTCACTTAGATTCCCTACCTCTGCAGGCCAATAATTCATCTCGGTATTGATATTTATCGTATACTTACTATCCCATGGGGGTGAAAGTTTAGCGTTCCAAATTCCCTGCAAATTGGCAGGTTGCCCCCCAGGTTGTGAAGAGGAAATCAGCAAATAGCGGCCAAATTGAAAATAAAGCGCAACTAGTTGTGGATCAAAGCTTGTCGCAAATTCCCGAATACGCACATCCGTTGTTTTTTTTGCCTGCGCATTGCTCCCAAGGTCTAATTTCACCCGATTGAAGAACTGCCGGTATTTTCTCACATGTTTTTCCAATGCTTCCGCGTAAGAAATTCCTTTTGCCTTTTCAAAAATTCGCGTAGCTTTCCGTTCAGGATCGATGGAAAGATCTTTGTAATTTTTGAAGTTTGTTCCGATGGATACATAAAGGATTACTTCGTCTGCATCTTTGATTGTAATCTGCTCACTATGATGATTAATTTGACCACCTTTAACCTGTGGATAAACAAATCCGTAGAACGCCACCTGCCCTTCTTTTGAATCCACTGTCCCCCCTTTTCCCCGCAGAAACAATGCATCATTATTTACACCGAGGTTAATATTTTGATGTGGACTTTTCCAGTTTAGATCCATTGAAATACTTTTCGCTTTATCAGCTGTAATGCGGATCAACAGCAAACTGTCGACCAGTGACGTAAACATTTCCCTTCGATAATTGACGCCATCGACTTGATAAGAAACAGTAGTTATCGCTTTATTTAAATCCAGCTCCCGTTGATATTGAATAGGATTAAGATGAGTCGGAAACCCAAGCAATAGACTACCGAAAGTTTGGTAAGGCATGCCATAGTCCAATCCTGCTGGTGCAGCTCTTGGAAAGGCGCGATTCGACAGTTCCTGCGCTTCTTTATTTTTGCCCTCAACTAAAAGCTGACGAATCTTAACAATATCCTTGTATTTACCCTGGGGGACATTGTTCCCAGGACGTCCGGCCCAAATCGTTTCTTCATTCAGTTGAATCTCTTCTTGGGAAACTCCACCGTATACCATAGCACCGATACGTCCATTCCCCAAAGGCAATGCTTCGTTCCAGTTAGTAGCTTCTTTATCATAGCTTAATTTCAATTCTTGCGATAAACTAAACTTCCAAAATAGCAATAGAGCACTAGAAAATATAAGGTATTTGATATTCATATCAGGATATAGATTTATGGTTTAATCATTTTAATTTCATGAAGCCAAGCTGTCAATATACTTGGCCAAGTTGCCGTCGACCCTGGACTGTTGACCAGAGCGATGGCATGTCCTCCCTGTGGAAAAATATGCAAAGAGGCTGTTATGTTATTTGCTAGTAAAGCTTGATAATATAAAAGGCTATTTTGTACAGAGACAGTCCTATCGTTTTGAGCATGCACCAAAAATGTGGGCGGCGTACGCGCCGTCACCTGAGTCTGCAAGCTAAACAACTCTTGTTGAGATTCATCAGCAACCTTACCCAATAGATTATCCATGCTTCCCTGATGGACATGATCACCCTTCATCGTAATTACGGGTGACACCAAAACGCTGAAATTGGGTTTACTGCTTAATTGATCTATCGGATCACCCAGAACTTTGATAGGCCGATCTATACTCGATAAGGAAGCAGCAAGATGTCCGCCAGCCGAACAGCCCATCACACCTATACGACCAGAATCCACATGCCATTCAGCCGCCTTAGATCGAATAATACGGATCGCTCGTTGTGCATCCTGCAAAGGGGCTAGTGACCTATCGGTCACATCAGGCGAGTTGGGCAAGCGATGAAGCAATACGAATGCATTGATACCAATGGTATTAAACCATTTGGCCAACTGTGTGCCGCTGATCACATAAGCCAAACGGGCGTAACCTCCGCCAGGAATGATCAACACAGCAGTTCCCGAATTTTCTTCTTTTGAGACCAAAAAAGGAATAATCCGGGGCGCAGCAACTTGATACACGCGCTCGTTAGCAATACTATCTAAAAGCTTCAACCCTTTACTATTTGGCATTGTTGTATCGTATAACAGAATTGATTCTTGACCGTGGGTCTGTAGATATGCAAAAGATAAGAGAATTGTCAATAACTTTTTCATTTACATGGAGATTTAAGTCAAAAAATTAATGTTAGGCTTGTACATCCAGTACTTCAGATCTTTACACAATCTCATAAACTAATTAATTTTGACAGCATTAGTTTTTGCGCCATGTTTAAAACTTAATTTTCTTTTATCTATGTTCGAATTATTAAATACAATATTTGTAGCATTGAGTCCATTCACTTCTAATTCAGGAAATACGTTCCTATCAAATCTCAACCCTTCAAACCGTATGTTGGAAGCATTTTCAATATAAATAGTTGGTGTTTCAGCATCTTTCGAATGCAAGAATGCATTTTTCACCACAATACCCATTGCATCCTTAAGTTCAATCGCTTTGTTGGCAAGTATGTTAAGATTAGTCATACTAACCTGTTGGACCGGCATCTCTGGCAATCCCCGAACGAAGATGCCAACATGAGCTCCCCTACATGTAATCGCATCAATTGATATATTACGAAATTGTGGGGTTTCAATACCTACGGGCTTCGCCTTTTGAACTTCGTTTGCCTGTGGGGGTTTTGTCCAATAGTACATATCAAAATATATCGCCTCCTGTACAATATTATTCATATTGATATTGCGGATATGGATATTCTCAACTACCCCACCTCTACCACGTGTGGTCTTAAAACGTAAGCCTTTGTCAGTCCCCATAAAAGTGCAGTTCTCTACAAAAATATCACGGGCGCCACCCGACATTTCACTCCCCACCACAAAGCCACCGTGCCCTTTATAGACTTTGTTATGGCGAATAATAACACGTTCGGTCGCAACCCCACGTTTGCGACCCTCTTCATCTTTACCTGATTTAATACAAATGGCATCGTCACCCACATCCAAAACGCAATGCTCAATTAGCACATTGGAACAAGATTCAATGTCAATACCATCTCCATTCTGGGCATAATCTGGGTTTTTGATTGTCACATCTCTTATGGTCAGATGCTGTGTCATCAGGGGATGTAAATTCCAGGCCGGTGAATTTTGGAAGGTTACACCTTCAAGTAATACGTTCTTACATTTGGTCAAAACTAACAAGTTAGGCCTTAAATAATCTTTGATATCCTCGAAGTCAGCCAATTTTTTGCCTTCTGCCAACAAGAAAGAACGTTTTCCTTCATGAGCAAGCTTAGATTTCCTACTAGGGTACCATGTTTTGCCATCTGCACTGATTAAACCACCAGATGCAACTTTATTTCTCCATTCACTTTCTGTCAATGCTCCTCTCCCAACCATCCGCCAAGCATCTCCATTACCATCGATGATACCTTTGCCTGTTATGCCAATGTTCTCAAGTTCTGTACCGTTGATAGGTGATTCGTTTCGTGCCGAAACTTTTCCTTCATAATTTCCCGCTACAATTCTGTACTGGTTAAAATCATCCGTAAACTGCAAAAATGCATTTTCTTCCAAATGTAGGTTCACATTGCTCTGCAGTGCTATAGGTCCTGAAAGCCAATAACCTGCTGGTACCACGACGACACCGCCGCCGTTCTTGCTACTTGCACGAATAGCCTCATTTATACTATTGGTATTTAAAGTATATCCGTCCCCCTTTGCTCCAAACCTCTCGATACTAATCGTATCATTTCGAAAATAAGGTTGTACCACTTCAGGAAGATTATTCCAATGATATTGACCTGCCACCGACTGGGCTCTAATATGCTGGCATACGCCAAGTGCTACACAAATGCACGCTATTTTCAACCCTTTTTTCTTAATTTTCTTAAACATTAGTTTCGCTCGCTATGTTATACAAAATCTATAAAATATCAGATCTGACCTTCGGTAATAGAAGCTACCAATTTATTGAGATACACCTCTAGGTAGGTATATCCTAATTCAGTCAGATCGTTTGCCTGTTTTCCGGGATAATTCTTTTTAAGCCATCCATCTGGTATTCCATCCCGGTCATGATCTTGAATGGCTGTGCCAGCTTCCAAAGAAGGCCAGGCCCCATACCGATTACCCACGGGATCTGAATTAATATCCTGCTGTGAATCGATCAAACCTTTACGTGGATACTGTAGGCTTTTCCATTTTCCCCCTTTGCCATTATGAGGGCTCTTTCCTTGAAAAGTAGCACTCCCACTACGTGTTTCGTTAATGATCCGCTGATCGACAGCATCACGTACATAGGAGTTACCAGCATATGTCAGTACTTTTTCGTAAGCTGTTTGTGCGTCATGGGTATGGATCGTCCCCTGTAGGGGGATCTCCTTATCTAATCTGATTCTCGACTGGACCTGTTCGCCGACGATCCGCACACCCCGCCAATTATCTGCGGAGATGCTGGAATTGTGCGTCATTAGATTACCACTCACAAAATATTTACCCCACACATCTTTAATCTTTGGAAAAGGGTGCTCTTCTGTTTTGGCATTAATGGCTATAATTCTATCCTTAATGTTACTACTCGTGGCAGGTCCGGGTTTATACAAGTTATTAACGATGTTGACATACATGGCTTCACCGCCATATACTCCGTTGCCATTCCAATTGTAAATTACATTATTACGAATATCGGTCGTATCGCTTCCTGCGTAAAGGGCTCCCGGGCCCAATCGAGGGCTTCTACTATCGTGATGAGCAAGGAGGTTATGGTGAAAGGTTGCATGAACTCCCCCCCAAATAGCACCATAACCGTGTGGACCTTTGGAATGTCCAGAAAGACGCAGACTCTCGGAAATAATGCACCATTGCATCGTGAAATTTTCATTGTCATAGAATGAAGCACATTCATCCGTACTCCAGCTAATGGAGCAATGGTCGATTATGATCTGCTGTCTTTGGCGTCCTCCGAGAGCATCCGCTCCGTCAGCATCGCGGCCAGTGAGCAGCAGATCCCCCATACGGAAACGCAGAAATCGAATAACGATATTATCCGCATCTACTGAAACAGGATTTCCGGCTAACGTAATTCCTCCACCGGGAGCAGATTGTCCAGCTATAGTCAAATCCCCCTTGTCTATTGACAGTCGTTTCTGGAGCCATATCGTTCCCCCTACTTTAAACAAAATTGTTTTTGCCCCATCTTGTCGTAGGCACCAGCGTAGCGAGCCTTCTTTTAGTTGTGCATCACCCTGGTCATCATCACGCAATGTATTTACATAATAGACTGCACCAGCCCGGCCTCCTTTTGTAAACATTCCGCCTCCCTCAGCCCCCGGAAAAGCTGCAATATGCTGAGCACAAACTCGTGTGTTATAAAATATCAAACACAACATTCCACACCATATCAATTTCTTCATACTATCCTTTCCTGATTTAGTATTATGCATGTTTTAATCTATTCAAACCAACGTGGATCTCCAGCAGTACCACGTCCACCAAATCCATTACCAGCTTTAATACGGAAGTCTCTATTCATCGGATTTACAAATAAATCTTCCGCGGTTCCGCTGAAAATAGTGATCTCCGAAAAATCCCGGGAAGTTCTCTCTATCTGCAATTCATTTGTCCGATAGCTTCCCGCAAACGATACGTTAAGCGCAGAGCCAGCATGATCGTAGCTCGTTGCGTTTATACGTCCCCCATTGTTCGTTCCAGCGATAATATTGTTGCTACCGACAAAAGATAAAGGCAATCGAGAGGTCTCAAAGCGAAGCAATTGAGCCATTGCTGCATTTTGATTGTAAAAAGTACAGTTGCCAACCACTATTTTCCCGACAGCGACGCGAACGTCCATCAACTGCGTTGTCAGATCGGTGAAGGTACTCCTGGTTATCGAGATCGAATCCACTCTTGCGCTACTACCTCCGATATTGATCACACCATATCCTCCAATTTTATCTACCACACAATTGTCGAAGTTTATTCCTTTTACGGTTACAGCATTGTTGAGGCGCAGCACCCCACTACCTAGTCTTTCTATATAACAATTTTTAAACGTGTAGGCAGCTACACTTGTACCATTCTTATCCTGAGAGATCAAAAAAGAGCTACCGTTGGCATGAATTTCGAGATTTTCAAACACAACCTCACCTAGCACAAGATCGGTCAACTGCAAACTCGAAAGATTTAATTTCGGATTATTGCCACTAGCATCTGAGACACCGGTCAGGTTGAGGTTTCCGATTCCTGCGGGAATCAGTAAATTGGCCAAATCGTAAGTCTTACCACCTGTAAATACCAACACGATATTGGTTTTTCCCTGGGCAACAGCTGAACTAACCAACGCAGGAATATCGTCTCCTGGGTTTACCGTTATCATCTCTCCTCCAGCTATACCTAAGGTTTTAACTGTTTTTACTCCCCGCTCGTTTTCCTCGTTAAAAATTCCGACGCGATAGTTTGTTCCAGATCGTAAGCCTTCAATTTTGATATGGCCATCGGCTTTATTAGCAGAAGACAAAGTTATCTTTTGCAGTTCAGTATTCTTCACCGGGTCAAAAACACTAACATGAGTTACACGATCTGTTGCAGGCCAATAGAGCTCGATATGATCCACACCAATATTCAGTTTACTGAATAACTGCTCCGCAGCCGTCTTAAAATATAATTGCGAGTAATTCGATTCTTCACCCGTCTCTGTATTTACTCCTTTCATCCTAACAGAATACCCCGTAAGGCCGTCCAGGTTATCAAATGAAGTCCGATATTCAACCCTTGCAGGAATGGTGGATGGTGCAAAAGGGGTCAACGTATCAGCTAATATTTCCACTGTCTTAACAATTTCAGTAAACTGCAAACTATCCTTACTAAATTCAAAAATATATTTCTGCGCAGCTACTGTTTTTGTATAGTTAATTTCCACTGAAGTTGCACCGACCACACCAGTAGTAAACTTTAGCGATTTAAAAAGCCGCTGATGTGAAGTATCCACTTCCCAATCGTTAGCCCTTTTACAACTAAGCAGGTTTAAAACCAGCACCAACAACATTATGATATTTAAAAGTATCTTTTTCATAAAACTATTTGCTTGAAGTTAATAACCATAGGCATTACTCAGGTAGCCCCTTGCTTCCCGGATATCGTCGATATATATTGGATAAACGTACCGATAATTACAGACGCCATTGCCCATTTTATACTGGTTAAGCTGCGCCTGAATTTCAGCGCCGTATGTCAATGTGGATAGAAATTCCGAATAATTGTATGTAGCCATCAGTCCTGTTCCAGCCAATAATGTTCTGATCGGCCAAATTGTATAATTGTATACTTTTCCGGCTTCTACTTTTTCCGGCTTGACAGCATCTTGAGGGAACCATCTGACAGAAATGTAGTCTCCACCTGGAACCGCTGGCAAATCACCGTAATAATTTAAAGAAGCCTTATCGATATATTCGCTGTCTTTATAACGGAAATAAACTGTAGAAGGAAATTGTGCTGGCTGATAAGTCTTATCAAATATTTTCACTGGTTTGCTATGATCGTACATAAGACATAGCGCCATCTTCATATCTTCGATTTTTTTGTAAAGCAATCCCCAACGAATCAGATCTTGTTTACGGACAGACTCACCGCCAAACTCCCAAGCACGTTCATTAATTACTGCATCAAAAAAATTAGCGTCGTATGCTTGTATTTTGGAAGAACCGACGCCAAATGCTCTTTCACGAACTTTTTCCAATGCCTGTCTCGGTGATATTTTGGCCATTTCATGTACTGCGTCAGGGTTTTCAATTTGACTTTGAGCTTCGGCATACATAAGATAAATATCGGAGTATCGCATTAGTATCCAATTGACTCCAGTAGCGATACGACCTGTTGCGGTCTTATGCATAGCAAGATATGAATTAGACATCCAGTAAATCCTCCACTTACCGAACTTGACATCGTTTGGGTTATTACTGACCTTCTCTTTATTGTCAGCTCCATAGCCGATCCAGGTAAGGGTCACATCACGCCTCTTATCTTCTCTGTCGAAGGAATAAAAATAATAGGCGGTCGAGGTCACATAACTGCCCCCGAATCCTCGGGAACCATATTTTGAATTTCCATCCACAGCATAGCCCATCAAAGAGCCTATATCTCCATTGTTGCCCATACCAAAGGCTACTTCAAACAAATTTTCATTTGAAGCATTTGAACGATTACCACATACGGAAGACCATATATTTTCAAAATCTGGATCTAAACGATGTGGATTTTCCGCTGATCCGATTAATTCCGCTGTCTGTTGTGCCGCGATACGGTAATATTCTTTCCAGTTTTGAGGGCGGCCTACATAATAACCGTTGTTGGATGAAATAGTAGGATGCTTCTCAGCGGTAGAATTGGGAAATGCTTTACTGTCTCTGAGGGACCAGCCCCCAGCAAATAATGCCACACGTGCCAGCAAACCTTTTGCGAAGCCTTTGGTTACACGTTCTACCGTACCATACTCACTATTTCCTCCTTTGTAAGGAAGGTAGGATTGTGCTTCTTCTAAGTCTTTCACCAAATAATGATATACAGTATCCTTATCGGATTTTGGCAAATACACATTAGATAGGTCGGACTTGGAAGCTTCTTTTTTATAAGGAATATCACCCCAATATCGAACAAGCTCAAAAAATGCGAGCGATTTAAGTGTAAGCGCTTCTCCCAAAAGAGGCTTCATGCTGCTTGCTTCATTCTCTAGAATCGGTGAATTACGGATTCCGTCGACGACTGCTGTTGCCATTTCTGCAAACTCGAACAAACGTTGCCACCTTGTCGTAGAATTGTTGGCGTGTCCGAAATAATTTCCGGCGCCAAAATCGTCTGTCTGGGAGATATATCCGGTTTCGCTAAATGAACCATTGGATTCCGTATCCGATACTCCTTGCCAGTTGACAGATAGCTTCTGTCCATAGATATAGGTATCTGTCATTTTCCCATACAGTCCCATAACCGCAGCTTTAGTCATAGAACTCGTCTTAAATACAGTCTCCCCACTTAGGGAAGAAGGAGAACTGGTTTCAAGATATTTTTTGCATGAACTCATACAAGCCAGTATGACAACAGCAATTATGATTATATTTTTCATGTTCTTGCGTTTAAAATGTAACATTTAATCCAAACAACACCTTTCTCGCTTTCGGATAGGCAGAGTATCCCACACCGGGGGTCAATGGATTACGTTGTGTATCGACCTCTGGATCCTGTCCACTATATTTTGTCCATACATGTAGGTTATACCCAGCGACATAAATGCGTAAATTCTGCATAAGGAGCCGTTTAGCAATATTTGTAGGCAAAGTGTACCCTAATGTCACATTGCTCAGTCTAAGGAAGGAACCATCTTCGATGGCCCAATCGGTTAAAATACGACCATTAGCCGCCATGGGATTCCACATCGTCTTTCCTTCATTGAGCGTACGGAAAAGCTCGGGGTTGGCATCATTTCCAAACATGATATTCGCACCAGTGGTTGGGTTAATCGTGGTAAAACGTTGCGAAAGCCTCATATCATTACTAATATTCTGATACCGTTTAGAACCTTCATAAGCCATGAAATCTATTTTATCTGCATTATATATGTCATTGCCGTAAGACCAGTTAAACATACCTGCCAGATCAAAGCTTTTGTACTGCATATTCAACATCAAACCACCTGTGTGTTTTGGTTGTGCTTGGCCGATCACCGCTCTATCGTCCTCCAATGTAATTACCTGACCTTCTCCGCCCAATTTCTTAAGTTTAATATGACCTGGACCAAAATAATTACCGCCCCTGGACATTACTTTCGAAGCATCCACCACTCCTTCATTTAATAGCCATCTATTTTGCGTACCATCAAAAGTAAAATCATCAAAAGAATAGAAACCATCTTGTTTAAAGCCATACATCAATCCCAGTGGCTGTCCAACAATGGCCCTAAAATCATCGCGTCCAAAATCCAGCCATGGAGAGGCAGGCGTTGTCATTTCATTCAGACCATCAATCAGCTTACGAATCTTGTTGCGGTTAAAAGCAATGTTAAAATCTGCTGATAAACGAAAATCTTTTTTTTCCACCAATACTGCAGAAGCCGAAAACTCAATTCCCCTATTGGAAGTGCTGCCTACGTTCTGATACTGGTTGGCATAGCCCGAGCTCGATGGCAACGGCACCTGAAGGATTAAATCGTTTGTAATATTATTGTAAGCATCAACAGTAAGATTCAACCGGTTTTTAAACAAGGAAAGATCCAAACCTATATTGCTGGACACTGTGCTTTCCCATGTTAGATTTTCATTCTTCAGCGTGGTTTTCGTGCGTAGTGCACTCTGTGGTGTTTCTCCAATATAATACAATTGATTTGCCGCATTAATAAAATCATAATCCTGACGCCAATAAGACCCTACACGCGCATTACCGACCGAGCCATGGCTCAAACGCAATTTAGCGTCAGAAAGCCAAGCTTTGGTACCTGACATAAAAGACTCATCCGAAAATCTCCAAGCAAAAGCCGCACCTGGAAAAAATCCCCATTGGTTGCCTGGCGCAAATACATTTTTTCCATCAGCCCTGCCTGTCAACGTCAGGATATAACGATCGCTGAAAGTATAGTTAACCCTCGAGAAGAAGGAGGTCGTCCGCGATGGTTCGCGAACGGTCGTGTAAGTAGGCGACGGAATGCCATAATTCCACATGGCTAACACATCATCGGTTGAAAAATCTTTCGGATAAAATTTAGATTCCAGCAGCATGTCATTTTGCTCGCTATTGGTCATCTCCTGTCCGCCAACAATCGTAAAACGATGCTTATTTTCTTGCAATTTAAAATCATAAGTCAGCACATTTTGGAATGACCACAGTGCCCCTTTTTGATCTTCTCGTCGCGCGACGGGCTGACCACCATTGGCACTGGACTGTCCGGTACCTTTTATCCAGATATTATCCGTAAAATTTTTATTGAAACCATAAGAACCTTTAGTACTGAAAATCAACCCTCTAGAGATTTTCCAATTCAGTCCTGCGTTGAAAATTAAATTAAAGCGATTTTGATCTTTGTACTCATTAACAACATTTACAACGGGGTCGTTGAGTGAGCTCAGTGCTTCAGCTGAGGTAATATCTTCTGCTCCACCAAGAGCCCCTTCGGTCAGAGATGCAAGACTACGAACAGGCGCATATTTTACAGCTTCGCGCAGCTTGCGTCCATCAGATATACTGGGGCCAGTGATTTTTGTATTTGACATCCGCGAGTTAAACTCAAA
>Ga0308161_1003196_pt1 | contig 16167 bp, 18 predicted proteins | sample PhyFR2_FD_201034 | JGI IMG/M metagenome (GOLD analysis project Ga0308161, IMG submission 201034) | Phyllosphere microbial communities from UC Gill Tract Community Farm, Albany, California, United States - DLSLF.R2 | ecosystem: Host-associated > Plants > Phyllosphere > Unclassified | place: USA...
CGCCATGGATGGCGCGTGGCGGCGGCCCCCCAAATCCATGGCGGATTACGGGCACACCGAGCCTGAGCGAGGTGCCGAGTGGTGGGGCAAGAGCGTTTGGGTTACTTTTGCGCTTTTCAAAAGTGACCCGCTGTAAAAGCGGAACCAATAGCGGCCGTTACCCAAATAACGGATATGTACTCGGTCTGATCCAACATCCTGATCGGCCCTGAGGCCGCCATCGGGAGCAAGCCCCCTCCCACAGTTTCGGCGTCGCACCAAAGTTGTGAAGATACCTATGCTTACCGGGCGCAAGCCCCTCCCACAGTTTGATCAGGTAAATACTCACCTGCCTTCGTTCAAACCCCCTTGGTCGAAGGCAACAGTATCGTCAGGATGCCCACCAGCGGCAGGAACGAGCACAGTTTGTAGACGTATTCGATCCCGTGGTTATCGGCAAGCAACCCCAGCAACGCCGCGCCAATCCCGCTGAAACCGAACATCAGGCCAAAGAATATCCCAGCGATCATGCCCACGTTGCCCGGCACCAGTTCCTGGGCAAACACCACAATGGCCGAGAACGCCGAGGCGATGATGAAACCGATGACCACGCTGAGTACGGCGGTCCAGAACAGGTCGACGTAGGGCAGGGCGAGGGTGAACGGCGCGGCGCCGAGGATCGAGAACCAGATGACTTTTTTGCGGCCGATCTTGTCGCCGATCGGGCCCCCGGCGAAGGTGCCGACCGCCACCGCGCCAAGGAACAGGAACAGGTACATCTGCGAGCTGGCCACCGACAGCTGGAATTTTTCAATCAGGTAGAAGGTGAAGTAGCTGGTCAGGCTGGTCATGTACCAATACTTGGAGAACACCAGCACGGCCAGAACCACCAAAGCGAAAGTCACGCGGCCTTTGGACAAGCCATGGGTCGCCTGGCTGCCCTGCTTGAGCTTGAACAGGTTGAGATGGTGACGGTACCAGCGGCTCAACCCGTACAGCACCAGGATTGCGAACACTGCAAACAGGCCGAACCAGGCGATATGGGTCTGGCCGTAGGGAATGATGATCGCTGCCGCCAGCAAAGGGCCGAACGCGCTGCCGGTATTACCGCCGACCTGGAAGGTCGATTGCGCCAGGCCATAGCGCCCACCGGACGCCAGGCGTGCGACCCGCGAGGTTTCCGGGTGGAAGGTCGACGAGCCGACACCCACCAGCCCCGCCGCGAGCAGAATCGCCGGGAAGTTGCCGACAAACGCCAGCATCAAAATACCGATCAAGGTGCACACCATGCCCGCCGGCAGCAGCCAGGGCTTGGGGTGGCGGTCGGTGTGGTAGCCGATCCACGGTTGCAGCAGGGAGGCGGTCAACTGGAAGGTCAGGGTGATCAGGCCGACCTGGGTGAAGCTCAGGCCGTAGTTGGCCTTGAGCATCGGGTAGATCGACGGCAGTACGGCCTGGATCAGGTCATTGATCATATGCGCCAGGGCGCAGGCGCCGAGGACGCGCATGACCAGAGGGCTTACCTGGGGCGTCGTGGTAGCAGCGGCGGGTGTCGCGGTGAGGCTCGACATGCGGGCATTCCATACAAGGCAGCGAACAGGGGCAGACAGTACTTTAGCTGGCAGCCATTTCTAATTGTTTCGAAAGCTATGCTAAATTCGAAGAAAATGCCTGTCTCGCGAAATTCGGGCATAAACCATCGCAAAAAGGGCGAAACAATCAAATCCCTCGACAAATTTCTCCAAGAGATCGATGAAGGCGATTGGGCCGTCATCAGCTCGGCCACCGATTATCCGGAAAACTGGGTGATTCCGGAACACAGCCACAACAAGCATCAACTGCTCTATGCTATTGGCGGGGTGATGGTGGTGTATTCGGCGCTGAATCAATGGACGGTGCCACCCAACCGTGGCTTCTGGATGCCGTGCGGGCAAGTCCATTCGCTGCGCTGCGTAGGCACGTTGAAGATGCGCAGCGTGTTCGTGCGCCCGGACAGCTTCCCGAACCTGCCAACCGAGCCGAAGACGGTGACGGTTTCGCCGCTGTTGAGTGAACTGATCAAGGCGTCGGTGAGCCTGAAGCCGCCGTATGCCGACGACTCACGCGATGCCAGGATCATGCACCTGATCCTCGACGAACTGGCGATCCTGCCGGACTTGCCGCTGTCCCTGCCGCAGCCTGCCGACCCGCGCCTCAGCCAGATTTGCCTGGCGTTGCAGGACGAACCGGGGGATGCCTCCACTGTCGCCGACTGGAGCGCACGTCTGGGGCTGGATCAAACCACCATTCAGCGCCTGTTTCGCAAGGAAACTGGCATGACCTTCGGCCAATGGCGCCAGCAGGCACGGTTGCTATTGGCGCTGGAGCGCATTGCGGTAGGGCAGAAGATTATCGATGTGGCATTTGAACTGGGTTACGAAAGCCCCAGCGCCTTTACCAGCATGTTCAAGAAACAGTTTGGCAAGACGCCGAGTCATTTTTTCAGGTAGCGCTGCTGATAACACGCGCTTGCACAGCGCGGCGTGACGCCAGGCAGGCAAGCAGGGTGGCGACTACCAGCAAGCCGGCACTGAGCTCAAAGGTGGCCTGGTAGCCGCTCAGGTCGAACGCCACGCCGCCGACGGTGGCGCCGGCAGCAATCGCCAATTGGATGATAGCCACCATCAATCCGCCGCCGGCCTCGGCGTCATCGGGCAAGGTCTGCGCCAGCCACGTCCACCAGCCCACAGGTGCGGCGGTTGCCACCAGGCCCCAACTGCCGAGCAATAGCGTGGTTATGATCGTTGAATGGCCCCACTCCACCAGCGCAAGTGCGAGGCCTGCCATGATCAGCGGGATGGCAATCAGTGTCGGGTACAGGTTGTGCTTGAGGAAGCGTTCAATCAAAAACGTACCGGCCAGGCCTGCCAGGCCAAGCACCAACAGCATCAACGACAACGTAGACACCTCAACCCGCGTGACGCTTTCCAGAAACGGGCGCAGGTAGGTGAACAACATGAACTGGCCCATGAAGAACACGCTGACGGCGAACATGCCCAAGGCCACCTTGGGGTTTTTCATCAGGCGCAAGGCATTGGCGGTTTTCGCCGCACCCTGGTTTTTCAGCGCGGGCAGGCTGGCCAGCAGCCATACCAGTGCAACCACCGCGACCGGCACCACGCAGAAGAACGCACCGCGCCAGCCGATGATCCCGCCGAGAAAGCTGCCCAGCGGCGCGGCGATCACTGTTGCCAGCGCGTTGCCGCCGTTGACGATGGCGAGGGCCCGCGGTATCTGCGCTTGCGGCACCAGGCGCATCGCCGTGGCCGCCGACAATGACCAGAAGCCACCAATCGCCACGCCAATCAACGCTCGGCCGAGCATGAACACCAGGTAATTGGGCGCGAACGCTACCACGGTGCCGGAGATAATCATCAGCAGCGTCAGCGCCATCAACAGGCGCTTGCGGTCCACCCGTGTAGCGATCGAGGCGATCACCAGGCTGGTGAGCAGGGCAAACACCCCGGACACGGAAATGCCCTGGCCGGCCTGGCCTTCGGTGATGTGCAGGTCGGCGGCCAGCGGTGTCAGCAGGCTGACGGGCATGAATTCGGAGGCGACCAGGGCGAACGCGGCGAGCGACATCGCCAGCACCGCGCCCCAACTGCTTTTGGTAGGTGTATCAGACATGGCGTAAACCCGTTAATGCGTCAATGGCCTGCGCATTTTCCGGATCAAACCCCAGGTTCCATAGTTCGATTCGCCGGATTACTTGCCTGATCCTCTGAGTCTCGCGGCATACCTGGGACTCGCGAGGCGCGCGGGAGTAAAGTTGCGCAAAGAGGCAAAAGAGTCCGTTATGAGCATCCACCCTGCGTCCCTGCAAACCCTCGCGCACGCCATCGAGTCGCGCACCCCGTCGCCCGGCGATTACCCCATGCCGATTCCCGGGCTGGCGTTCTATCGGCGTGAACAACCGGCCGCGCCTGTGGTGTGCATGGTCGAACCGTGCATCGTGCTGGTGGTGCAGGGCCAGAAGCAATTGTGGGCCGGTGGTGAGGGTTACCCCTACGACAGCTCGCGCTTTCTGGTGACGTCGCTGGACATTCCGGCCAACTCGGAGGTGCTGGTCGCCAGCCCCGAGCAACCCTGCCTGGGGCTGACGTTCAAACTGGACTTGCGCATGTTGGCCGAGCTGATTGCCCAAGGTGATCTGCCGCCAACCCGAGAGCGTGCGGTGCTCAAAGGCGTGGGTATCGGTACGGTCACCGACGGTATGCTCAGTGCATTCGCTCGTCTGGTCGCGTTGCTTGAGGAGCCTGAAGCGATTCCGGTGCTCGCGCCGTTGATCCAGCGCGAGATTCATTACCGCCTGTTGAAAAGCGACCAGGCTGGCCGCCTGCGCCAGATCTGCTCGGTGGACGGGCAGGGTTATCGGATTGCCAAGGCTATCGATTGGTTGAAATTGAATTTCGACGCGGCCCTGCGCGTGGAAGAATTGGCAGCGCGGGTGCAGATGAGCGCAGCGACCTTTCACCATCATTTCCGCCAACTGACGGCGATGAGCCCGTTGCAGTATCAGAAATGGCTGCGCTTGAATGAGGCGCGGCGCTTGATGTTGAACGAGCACCAGGACGTGTCCAGCGCGGCGTTCAAAGTGGGCTATGAGAGCCCGTCGCAGTTCAGTCGCGAGTACAGTCGGTTGTTTGGAGTGCCGCCCAAGCGCGACATGGTCGCGCTGCGGGGCAGGGTGGGGGTTACCGATCCGGGGCCAGGTTAGCGTAGAAAATACAGCCGATAAGCCGCGCAAACAGGCTCAGGGTTTCGGGCAGGTTGGGGTCATCGAACAGCATTGCCCGTGAGTCCAGTGCACACAGTGCCCCGAACAGGCGGCCATCGGGCAGGAAGATAGGCGCACCGGCGTAGCTTTCGATGGCGTATTGCTTGACCACTGGGCGAGTCGCGAAACGGCCGTTCTGGCTGATCTGGGGAATGAACAGGGTGTGTGGGTTGATGCAGAATTCACTGCACAGGGTAGTTTCGAGGTCGAGTACGTCGTCGACATTGATGCCCATTTGCAGAGGGTCGTAGGCCGAACACACCACCCATTCCAGGTCGGTGAATTTGGCAATGCCGGCAAATCTCATCCCGGTCAGACGCGTGACCAGCTTGAGGATATTGGTGGTCGCTTCGATTTCTGCAATAGCGGCGCGTTCGTCTGCGCTGAGTAACGATTGTGCGGTGACGCTTGAAACCATGCCGGGCACTCCAGTGGCGTGGTCGCATGGCGCGACCACGCACAGTCAGGTTTTAGTTAATCCGTGGATGCTGCTGCACCAGGTTTTCACGCTTGGCTTGCAGTGCGGCAATCTCGGCGTCGATGTCTTCGATTTTCTGCTCGATATTGTCGTGATGCTCCTGCAGCAGTTCCTTGGCTTCCGCCATGTCGGATGCCGCAGGCGCAGCACCGCGCAGGGGCTTGTTGGCGGTTTCTTTCATGGTCAGGCCAGTGACCAGGCCAACCACGGCAAACACCATCAAGTAGTAAGCGGGCATGTACAGGTCGTTGGTGCTCTCCACCAACCAGGCTACGGCAGTTGGCGTCACGCCGGCGATCAGCACCGAGACGTTGAATGCACTGGCCAGTGCGCTGTAGCGCAGATGGGTGGGGAACATGGCCGGCAAGGTCGAGGCCATTACGCCGATAAAGAAGTTCAGCACAATCGCCAGGATCAGCAGGCCGCTGAAGATCAGGCCGGTCTTGCCGCTGGTGATCAGCATGAACGCCGGGATCGACAGGAACAGCAGGCCGATGCTGCCGGCGATGATGAACGGCTTGCGGCCGATCTTGTCGCTGACAAAGCCAATAAACGGCTGTACGAACAACATGCCGACCATGATCGCGATGATGATCAGCACGCCGCTGTTTTCGGCGTAGTGCAGATTATGCGACAGGTAGCTGGGCATATAGGTGAGCAGCATGTAGTACGTCACGTTGGTCGCCGCGACGATCCCGATGCAGGTCAACAGGCTGCGCCAGTGTTTGGTGGCGATTTCCTTGAACGAGACTTTAGGGCCGTGGCTCAGGCCTTCGCGGTCGCCCTGTTCAAGCTTGTCGACGTGCTGCTGGAATGCCGGAGTCTCTTCCAGTGCGTGGCGCAGGTACAGGCCGATGATGCCCAGGGGCAGGGCAAGGAAGAACGGCAGGCGCCAGCCCCAGGCTTCGAATTCCGCTTCGCCGAGCACGGTGGAAATCAGCACCACCACACCGGCGCCGAGGACGAAACCGGCAATCGAGCCGAAGTCCAGCCAGCTGCCGAGGAAGCCACGCTTGCGGTCCGGGGCGTATTCGGCGACGAAGATCGATGCGCCGGTGTACTCGCCGCCTACCGAGAAGCCCTGGGCCATTTTGCACAACAGCAACAGGATCGGCGCCCAGATGCCAATGGAGGCATAGCCGGGGATCAAACCGATGGCGAAGGTGCTCAGGGACATGATCACGATGGTGGCGGCGAGGACTTTTTGCCGCCCGTACTTATCGCCCAGCGCACCGAAGAACAGGCCGCCCAATGGACGAATCAGGAAGGGCACCGAGAAGGTGGCCAGTGCAGCGATCATTTGTACGCTGGGGGACGCGTCGGGGAAGAACACCTTGCCCAGCACATAGGCAACAAAGCCGTAGACGCCAAAGTCGAACCATTCCATGGCATTGCCAAGGGCGGCGGCGGTGATCGCCTTGCGCATCTTGTTGTCGTCGACAATGGTGATGTCTTTCAAGCCGATGGGTTTGACGCGTTTTTTCCGTAGTTTCATGCGGGCCACTCTAAAGCTGAACGGGGAGGTGCCATCGCTACGATGGCACCGCTCTGTCAGTTCAGATACAAGTGGACACGAAAAAATTCACCGCATCGGGTGTTTTTTCTCGCATTAGCGAAAATATCGTGTGAGTGCCGTCTTGTAGGAGCGAGCTTGCTCGCGAAAAACGTCAACGATAACGTGCGTTTCACGAGTAAACGCGGCGCCTGTGGGTTTCTCGCGAGCAAGCTCGCTCCTACAAGAGGCCCCTTCCGACATTGTTGAGCTTCGACGATGGCGATGTTGGCTAAACTCGGTTCGCAGGTTCATGCCGCAAACAGGGACGTCATTTGTATGCCAAACCGCCATTCACGCCTTATCTACCGCCAACCGAGACTGGCAGATGTCCAGCGGTTGTTTGCGATCTTCGGTGATCCGCAGACCAATCTGTTCAACCCGGCCGGGCCCATGCCCGATCTTGCGACGGCCCAACGCTTGTTGGCTCACTGGATGGAACAATGGGTCGCTAACGGTTACGGCTGGTGGGCGATTGCCCGTAAAGAAGCGCCCGAACACATCATCGGGTTTGGTGGCATTGCACCGCTTAACTATCTGACCCAACGACGCATCAACCTCGGTTACCGCTTTGCCGTCGAAGCCTGGGGGCAGGGCTACGCCACCGAGGTGGGCCGTGACGCGTTGGAGTTGGCTTTTGTAACCTTGGGTTTGCCTGAGGTTTTCGGCCTGGTACGGCCCGATCATGCTGCGTCGATCCGCGTGCTGGAGAAGATTGGCATGCAGCCCTTCGGCCTGCTGGACGACGTACCTGGCCAGGCACCCAGCCGGGTGTTTCGAGTTTGTCATCCTACAACTGCTGGCGTCTGACATTTTTCATACTGACGTAATTCCTCGATAAACGGCGCTTGTTCCGATTGACACTGCGCAGGCGCCCCGATATAAAAGCCACAGTTGTACGACGACATATGACGTTACATATGTCCTATCTAACAAAAATAAAAAGTGATGCCATGAATCTGAACGAGCCCATCAGTGCCCATCGTGTCGGCCAGGCGGTCGGCAGCTATCGCTGGACGATCTGCGCGATGCTGTTTTTCGCGACCACGGTCAACTACCTCGACCGCCAGGTGCTGAGCCTGTTGGCGCCGCAACTCTCGACACAATTTGGCTGGAGCAACACCGATTACGCCAACATCGCGGCGGTGTTCCAGTTTGTCTATGCCATCTCCATGCTGTTTGCCGGGCGGTTTGTCGACAAGATCGGTACCAAGGCCGCGTATGTGGTGGCCATCGGCATCTGGTCCACTGGGGCGATCATGCATGCGTTTTCGGTGCCGATGGGCGAGGGCATTGCGGTGGTCAGCAGCGCTGTCGGCCTGGCGGTGATTCCGGTGTCGATTGCCGGGTTCATGCTGTCGCGTGCCGTGTTGGCAATCGGCGAAGCGGGTAATTTCCCCATCGCGATCAAGGCGACCGCTGAATATTTCCCCAAGAAGGAACGCTCCCTGGCCACCGGTATCTTCAACTCCGGTGCCAACGTCGGCGCGATCCTGGCGCCGATCTGCGTGCCGTTGATCGCAGGCTGGTGGGGCTGGGAAGCGGCGTTTATGGTCATTGGCATGTTGGGCTTTGTGTGGGTGGCAGTCTGGGCCGCCGTGTACGAAAAACCGGAACAGCAAAAACGACTGTCCGCTGAAGAACTGGCCTATATCCGCAGCGATCAGACCGTACAGCCTTTCACTCCGGAGCCTACGGGCGCCACCGCAAAGAAAGTCTCCTGGTTCAAACTGCTGACTTACCGCCAGACATGGGCGTTCGCCTTCGGCAAGTTCATGACTGACGGGGTGTGGTGGTTTTTCCTGTTCTGGCTGCCCACCTACCTGTCGGCGCAGTACGGCATGAAAGGCGCCGATATCGTCATGCCGCTGGCGGTGCTGTACAGCATGACCATGGTCGGCAGCATCGGTGGCGGCTGGTTCCCGAGCTACTTCATGGCGCGCGGCGATGCACCCTATGACGGGCGTATGAAAGCCATGCTGGTGATTGCGCTGTTCCCGCTGGTGGTGTTGCTGGCACAGCCCCTGGGTTACCTGAGCTTCTGGGTACCGGTGCTGCTGATTGGCGTGGGCGCCTCGGCGCACCAGGCGTGGTCGTGCAATATCTTCACCACCGTGTCCGATATGTTCCCGCAGAAAACCGTGGCCTCGGTGGTCGGCATTGGTGGAATGGCCGGAGGCCTGGGCGGCGTGGTCATGACCAAGATCGGCGGTTGGGTGTTCGACTACTACAAGTCGATCAACGACATCCACACCGGCTACATGATCATGTTTGCCATCTGCGCCCTGGCTTATCTGGTGGCCTGGAGCGTGATGAAGGCACTGGTGCCCCGTCACAAGGAAATTACTGATCTTTAAGGGCCGCTTCAGGCAACCGTAGAAACGCCATCAGCGCGGCAACGATGGCTTCCGGTGCATCTTCTTGCACCAGATGCCCGGCGTGGGGGATACGCAGGTAGCGTGCCCCGGCCAGTCTGCCAGCGAGTGCATCGCCTTGCGCCAGCGGGATCCACCGGTCTTCTTCACCCCATAGCAGCAGCACCGGGCAGCGGACGCTGGCGAGTTGATCTTCTATCGCATCGGTATAACGCTGATCCATTTGCACGATCTGTCGGTAAAAAGCGGCCTGGCCAATCTCGCCCGTCCATGGCGTGACATAAGCTTGCAATACCTCGGCAGGCAGCGGCTTGAAAGCGGCGCCCTGAAGATAGGCACGCACGATCGCTTCGTGGATGTATGCCGGCGCATCGCTGAAGGCCCGTTCGTGCTGACGCACATGCTGAATCAGCGGCGAACCCCAGGGCGCCAGGGCAACGGGATCGATCAAGGTGAGGCTGGCGTAGTCGCAGCCATCCAGCAGATGCGTGCGCAGTGCCGTGGCACCGCCAAAATCATGGGCGAGTAGATGAGGACGTTCCAGGCCCCAATGTTCAAGCAGTGCGGCCAGCAAGGTGTTTTGCACGCCTAGGGAGACGTCCTGCCCCGGCGCCTTTTGCGATTGGCCGTAGCCGAGCAGGTCGTAATAGAACACTCGACAGTGCTGGGCGAACAATGGCGCGATGCGTCGCCACACATGGGCAGAGAAGGGCGTGCCATGCACCATCACCAAGGCCGGGCCCTGAGTGCCGAGTTGGCCCCAGCGCACCGCCTGGCCGTGAAAATCGAAAGTTTCGCGCAGTGCCAGGGCATCACTTGCGTGGGTCATGACTGAATCTCCCCTAAAGCATCGTGGGTTGTGACGGACTTTGCGTCCGCCAGGATAATACGAACTGCCAGCACTACGCCGATCAATACCGCGGCCAGGCCCGCTGTTTCCAGGGGCGTTGGCCAGCGCTGGTGAAACCACAGGCCCAGCAGGCTGGCGAACAGTGATTCGAGGGCAATCAACTGGCCGCTCAGTACCATGGGCAGGCGCCGCGTCGCGGCGTTCCAGGCCCAGGCACCGACGACGGTGGACATCACGGCGATCACCAGGCTCCAGGCATACAGCGGCCATGCCAGGCTCCAGCCAGCGCCAAGGGTGGGCAACCGCAACACGCCCAGCACGTATAGCCACGGAAGGATGGTCAGCGCGGCGGCACCGGCACCCACCAGCATCAAGGCGGTCCACACACCTGTCACCTTGGCCGGCAGGTGCGCCAGTTGCTGTTGGTTGATCACGCTGAACGCCATCCATAAGGCGACGGCGCCCAAAGAAAAAAACAGACCGGCCAACCAGGCGCCGCTGCCCGAAGAGGGCTGGTGCAGACTGCTGATATTGACCAGCAACAGCCCCACCGAGAGGCAGAGTAACGGCATCACCAGTTGACGCCACTGCAGGGTTTTATCGCTGGCGTTGCCTATCAGCGCCAGCAGCACCGGGACCATCCCGACAAACGCTGGCGTCAGCACCGGGCCGCCGACGATCACGCCGCCTGCAATGCATACGCCGTAGCCCAGGCAACCCAGTGCGCCCAGCAGTGCCGCGAGCAGGCACTGGCCATGGCTGAGCATCCGCAGTTGCCCTCGACACACAATCATCCAGACGATGCCCAGCCCGCCTGCCATCAGAAAGCGCACAGCCATCAGATCGTAGAGGCTGTAGGCCCCGGTGACGTAAGGCGCAATGAAGTTCAGTGCCCAGCCGAGGGTGGCGACCACCGCGCATATCACGCCGGTAAAGACTGAAGCTTGGGAAGTGCTCATCAGGCTGATCCATGAAGTAATGGATTCATGGTGCCCAGCCGCACGGCTGTGCTACAAACGAGTTCTCGGCCCTTGATGCATTACCTCAGATTATGAATCTACTTGGCAAAACCCTACCGCCCCTCGCCAGCCTGTTGCCGTTTGAAGCCGCTGCGCGCCTGGAGAGTTTTTCCAAGGCGGCCGATGAGCTGCATATCACCCAGGCGGCTGTCAGCCGGCAGATTCGCGGGCTGGAAGATAACCTGGGGGTGAAACTCTTTAGTCGGCGCAACCGTGCGGTGTTTCTGACGCAAGAGGGGCGTGAATTGGGGCGGGTGGTCAGTGCCGCGTTGCAAAGCATCAGTGATGGCGCGGCTCAGCTGCGCGCGGCGCCGCAACGCAATCGGGTGGTGCTGTTGTGCCAGTTGTGCGAGGCGTTCTATTGGTTGATGCCGCGCCTGTCGACGTTCCACCAGCAATACCCGCAGGTCGAGATCCAGGTGGTGACCTGTACGCGGCCCATCACGCAATTCGAGGGCCACTTCGATGTCGCCCTGCAAAGTACCCGGCGCGCCAGTGGTGCTCATACGCTGATGTTTACCGCTTCTGATGAAGTGTTTCCGGTGTGCAGTCCCGCCTACCTGTGCCCGCAGCAGCCGTTACCGCTCGCTGAGTTACAGCCTTGCACCTTTTTGCACCATAGCTCTGAACCTCCGCACTTGATGGAGTGGGATGAGTGGCTGCAGGTGTTCGGGCGGGTGTTGGCCAAAGATGCGCGCAGTGCCACCTTCGACAGCTACCCGTTGATGTTGCAGGCGGCGGTGGAAGGGCACGGTGTTGCGATGGGCTGGCGCCGCACCGCCAGCAGGCTGATTGACAGTGGGGCGCTGGTGCGCCCCTGCGCTGAAAGCGTGTTTCTGCCGGAGGCTATTTCGGTGTACAGGCAGCATGGGGCAAGCAGTCGGGAGGAGGTGGCTGCGTTGCTGGCCTGGCTTGAAGCGCAATTGCAGAAGGACGACTGACAGGGGCGTCGCCGCCCCCGTCACACCCGGTTATTTATTACGGGTGACGCGCCAAAGGGTATTGGCCAGGTCGTCGGCAATGATCAACGCACCTTTGGGGTCCACCGTCACGCCCACCGGGCGCCCACGGGTCTTGCCATCGTCACCCCGAAAGCCGGTGGCGAAGTCGATGGGTTCGCCAGCGGGCTTGCCATTGCTGAACGGCACGAAGATCACCTTGTAGCCGACCGGATTGTCGCGGTTCCAACTGCCGTGTTCGCCGACAAACACGCCGTCAGCAAATTTTTCACCCATGGCCGGGATGGAGAAATCCACACCCAGTGCCGCCACGTGGGAGCCCAGGCTGTAATCGGGCTTGATCGCCGCCGCGACCTTGGCCGGGTTCTGCGGTTGTGCGCGTGGGTCGACGTTCTGGCCCCAGTAGCTGTACGGCCAACCGTAGAAGGCACCTTCGCGCACTGACGTCAGGTAGTCCGGCACCAGGTCGGGGCCGAGCTCATCGCGTTCGTTGACCACCGTCCACAGTTGCCCGGAGCCCGGTTGGATGGTCAGCGCCGTGGGGTTGCGCAGGCCGGTAGCGTAGGGTTTGTGCGCGCCAGTGGCTGCATCGATCTGCCAGACCATGGCGCGGTCAATCTCCACTTCCATGCCGCGCTCGGTGATGTTGCTGTTGGAGCCGATGCCCACATACAACTGGCGCCCGTCGTCACTCACGGCCAGTGACTTGGTCCAGTGGTGATTGATCTGCGCCGGCAGGTCGGTGACTTTGATCGGTGGCGCACTGGCCTTGGTCTGGCCGTCGGCGTAATCGAAACGCACCAGCGCGTCCTGGTTGGCTACATAGAGTTTGCCGTCGGCGTATGCCAGGCCATAGGGGGCGTTGAGGTTGTCGGCGAACACGGTCTTGAGTTCATAGGTGCCGTCGCCGTCGGCATCGCGCAGCAGGGTAATGCGGTTGCCGCCTTTGACCTTGGTGTTGCCCTGGGCCTTGATCACGCTGGCGATCACGTCCTTGGGCTTGAGCTTGGCCGCACTGCCGCACGGCCTTCGGCCACGAGGATGTCGCCGTTGGGCAGCACCAGGGTCTGGCGCGGGATCGCCAGGTCGGTGGCGATGGCGGTCACGCTGTAGCCTTCGGGTACCTTGGGCTTTTGCTCGCCCCACGGCGTGGGCTCAGCGATTTTCATGCTCGGCAGCAGGCTGCTTTGTTGTTCGGGCAGCTTGGGGTCAGGGCCGCGGGCCTGGGTCTTGTCACCTTCGCCGCCACAGGCACTCAGCAGCAGGGCAGCGCTGAGCACGGTCAATGTGTTGAGTGGTTTCATCGGGCAGCTCCTGAGCGCAGGTTGGTCAAGCCGATCCAGGTGGCAATGATCGCCAGGGCGGTGACAATCGCCGACAGCACCAGGCCGGTGGGCATCATGGCGTACGCGTCCTTGGCGTGTTGGAAGGCATTGATCAGCCCGAGTACCCAAGTAGCCAGCAACAGCAGGAAATACGCCACGGGGCGCCCGCCCTTGTGTTCGGCACGCACCAGATTGACCAGCGCAAACAACAGTGCAAAACCACAGAACACCAGCGCCCCGGCGATCAGCCAGGAGGCAAAGTTGGCCCATTGGATCTGGTAACTCTGGCCGTAGGCGATATCACTGAGCAAGGCGCCGAGAAACAACGGCACGGTGCCGGCCAGTAAGGTCCCATGCAGCGGGCCAGGTCTGACGACGGGGTAGGTGGGTAGGGTAGTCATGTCGGTGGCGGCTCCTTATCGTTCTGCACCCTGGACTCAGGGCGCGCTGACTTCGCATAGGAAAGGAGCCTGTCATTTGTCAGAAAGTTCATTGAGAGGTGGAGATGTTTCCTGGCAGATGTACCTGGATGTGTTTACGACGCCAGCGCCATGACTCATCCTGCTTGGCCCCAACAAGGAATCGTTTTATGCCAACCCTGCATCTGTTGTGCGGCAAGATCGCCTCCGGCAAGTCCACGCTCGCCAAAACCCTGGCTGCCGAGCACGCGGCCATTGTGCTCAGCGAAGACCACTGGCTGGCCACTCTCTACCCCGGTGAGATCCAGAGCATTGCCGACTACCTGCGTTGTGCCCAGCGGGTTCGCGGCGTGCTTGAGCCGCTGGTGATCGAGCTGCTGACGTCCGGTGTCAACGTGGTACTGGATTTTCCCGCCAACACCCTCGCCAATCGCCAATGGTTGCTAGGCCTGGCCCAGGCGGCCGAGGTGCCGCACTGCCTGCATTATCTGGAACTGGACGATGCCACCTGCCGCGCCCGCCTGCATGAGCGTAACGCCCGGGGTGAGCATGATTTTGCCGCGACCGACGCCGAGTTCGACCTGATCACTCGCCACTTCTGCGTGCCGAGTGAAGAGGAAGGTCTAGTGATTGAGGTGCATCGCCCGTGACCCCGCAAAAACCTGCAGGCATCGATGCCGACGGCTATATCCTCACCGTCGCCGATGTGCCTATACAATCCGAGTTCCAGCCCCTGCTGGCGGACATCTGCGTCACCCTGTCCCAGCCTGCGCTGGGGCTGCACGGGATTTACCTGTATGGCAGCATTGCACGGGGCGAGAGCGAGGCCGGAGTTTCCGACCTTGACCTTTCACTGATACTGGTCGAACCACCGGATGCGCCCGTGCTTGAACAATTGGAGTCCGCCCGACTCGCCTTGGAGCAACGGCATCCCCAAGTCACCAAGATCGACTTTGACATCGGCCACCGCGCCCAGGTGTTGGCGCCCGAGAACCGAAACAGTTGGGGCTTCTGGCTTAAACATCATTGCCGCTGTATCTGGGGCGAAGACCTGTCACTGCATTTCGAACCGTTTCGCCCGTCCCGCTCAATCGCCCTGGCGGTCAACGGCGATTTTGAACAGGCGCTTACGGCGTACCTGGTGCGCATCGAACAGGCCAGCACTGAACACACACGGCTTGGCCTGCAGCGGGAAGCATCGCGGGCCTTGATCCGCGCTACCCACGTCCTGCGAGCGCAAGACGCGCAACGCTGGCCGCAAACCCTGGAAGACTACGTCGGGCTGTTCGTTCAGCATTATCCGAACATGCGCGTGCAAATCGCCTACTTCCTGTTTGAGGCACGCAACCCGAGCGCCGAGGGCGAGGCATTCACTACACGGCTACGGGCGTTTTTGAGCTGGATAGTTTCGGCACTTATAGAAAGGAATCAATTAGATGCGTGAACGCAAAACCGCACGATTGCTGGTTATAAACCTTGCACAGCAAGTGCTGCTGTTTCGCTTCGTACACAAAGACGGCACCTTGGCCGGCCAGGATTACTGGGCCACGCCGGGCGGCGGCTTTAAGGCCGTCACGGGAGCAAGCGGATGTATTGATCCAAGCACCACAACGTGCTTGCCCTGAGACACATCCATCTTCCCTGTCAGTGACTGGCCAGGATTTCCCCGGTGTTGAGCACCCTGGCATAGTCCATCGCCAAGTTACTCAGCGACAACGCATGCACGTCTTCGGCGAGCCACAGCCGTCCCGACAAGTCGGTTTGATCGAAGGTAAAACACGCATCTGCCGCCACGATCACGTCAAATCCCAGGTTGCCGCCCGAGCGGGCGGTGGATTCGACGGAGTTGTTGGTGATGACGCCAACGATCACCAACTGGTGGATCGAGCGCAGGTGCAGCCAGCGCTCCAGGCCCGTGGCGCTGAATGCATCCGGTACGTTTTTTTCCACCACATGCTCGTGGACCAGGGGGTGCAACGCATCCTGGAACTCACAGCCGGGCTGGCCTGGCCGGAACACCGAAGCGTCAGAGCGGGAGATATGCCGCACATGGATGATCGGGCGTTGCGCCTGTCGCCAGGCATTGAGCAACTGTTGTATGCGCAGTTCGGCGTCTGGGTTGTTGCGGCGGCCAAGGGCGGGATCGGCCATGCCTTTCTGCATATCAATGATCACCAGTGCAGCGTTCGTCGCTATCGGTTCCATGGCCTGTCCTTGTAGGGATGAGTATCGCGATTCAAGTGTGGGCCGGTTGGACGTTACCACCGATCGGCAACCCACACGCAAAACCCTGAGACTTCCCCGCGAAACGCTTCATAATGGCCGCCAATTTGTTTAGCTCGTTATTCTGGTGTGCCCGCATGGAAATTAAGGTCAACTTTCTCGACAACCT
>Ga0308161_1003199_pt1 | contig 16152 bp, 12 predicted proteins | sample PhyFR2_FD_201034 | JGI IMG/M metagenome (GOLD analysis project Ga0308161, IMG submission 201034) | Phyllosphere microbial communities from UC Gill Tract Community Farm, Albany, California, United States - DLSLF.R2 | ecosystem: Host-associated > Plants > Phyllosphere > Unclassified | place: USA...
GACCCAGCGAATCGGTGTAAGTATTGACCTTGCGCGCCACGTCGTAGTCGAAACGGCCCGTCAAATGACCGCCGGCACCGCCATCGGTTTGCAAGCAACGGCCACCGTCGTCGTAACGGTAGCCAATCCACACGCCATTGCGGTCCTTCCAGCGCGTGAGGCGGTGAGCGCTGTCATAGCTGTACGTGAGGGGCAAGCCGCTGCTGTTAATGATTCCCGCGAGTTCTCCATCAGGATGATAAACATAGCTGGTCAGCGTCGTTTGCCCGCCTTCAGAATGCAGCAGGCTGATACGCGTGATCCGATCCTCGCTGGTATCTACCTTGAGCCGCGTACCGCCGCTGTGACGCACTTCGATCAGTAAAGTGCCATCGTAGACGAGCACGATCCGGTTCGCATTGCGGTCGAAGATCTCTGTCAGACGCCAATGTGTCGCATCGCGCTGTTCGAAACGCAACGTAGGCCGATGGCGCTGCTCGACCAGGAAGTGACCATCGTGCCGGGTTACGCGGAAGGCCTGGAAGACCGGGTGCCTGCTGCTTGCACCGATGTCCGGCATGTCGAAACGCATCGAGGAGCCATCTTCGGCGTTGTAGACGAGTTTGTCGTCGCTGACGTTTAGCCATTGGCCCCACGTGCTGGCCCATGCCTTGCCGAACACAGTTCCGACCGGGTTACCTGAGTTGTGCACACGCCGCAGCACGATCGGCAAGGCCCCAGGCAGGGCGAAGTCGGCTTGTTCCATGACCACTTCGCCAGTGATCACATCAATCGGTTCACCGCACTTGCATCGAGTCTCGTTGGGGCGCTCGTTAAGACTGAGCTTATCGAGGCCCGGCTTTCCGCTTTTGGCGAAAGCTGCTGCGGGGGATGACGGATTGGGAATGAATTTATTCCCTAGCGCCATGCCGCCTTTGGCGCCTGCAATACCTCCGAAAAAGCTTCCAGCAAGCATCATGGCCTTTTGACCGTCTGATCCCTCGCCAAATACCTTTCCACCTATATATTGCCCAGCTTTGCCTCCCACCACTCCTCCGGCCAACCCGAGGACTGCTACCAGCGGCCCTGCGAGGATAGTCGCACTTACCAGACCCGCGCCAAGCAAGGTGTGGTGGATCCAGTCAGGCACTTCTGGTTTGATCAGGTCAGGGTCAGTAGTGGCCGTTGGCCCGCCGACAAACACGTTCGACGACCCCGTCGAGATCTTCGCACTGCAGCTGAGCATATCGCCAACCCGTGCAAGCGGCAGTCCGTTGACAAACACGGTGCCTGACCCTTGTACGATCAGCTGCGGCGCAGGAGCGTGGGTCGAGCAGACGGCAACGTCCCGATGGGCTCGCGCCACGCTGCGACCATTTATAAAAACGTTTGGCGAACCGCTTTTAACCTGTCCTGTGGTATTGGAGCCGAGTACCGAGTCAACGATATTCATTGAACCAACAACTTCGCCGACGCCCGCTGCGCCTGCCGTGACCGCCACTGCTCCAGCGACCGCCACAAGCGCCAGACCGCCGGTGGCGATGATGGCGGCGCCAGCCAGGGCGCCGACGGCAAGACCAACCAGCAAGCCGCCCATGGCATGACTGTGTGCAATAGAATCGTCGACGCGTCCGGCGCCCTGCGTCATGTTTAGAACTCCTGCGCCGGACGCGTGCTGCCTTCGCTAAGAAACGCGTCGGGCGATGGCGCATGTAGGCGAATGCTCCCGACCATTGTCTCGAAAGCGGTGTTCCACTCGTCCTTGATGGGCCCATGACTGGTGCCGGTGAGGAGCAATGCTTTGCTTTGCGCCGGAGCGGCGTGAACAAAAACGGCGATCTGACGCTGGTGCATCTCGCTATCACCATTGCGCCAGGTGTAGTGCAGCTCTACCGCTGCGGAGCCGTCCACCAGCAGGTCGGCCGTACGAAGCAATTCGAACTTTGGAAGCGCTTTGCGAAGTTCGGTAGCGAGGCGCACTGCAAAAGCTTCAACCGTGGTTTCAGCGAAGTCTTCGGCGCGGGAGATAACAAAGGAGAAATCGCTTGGACCGTCGTCATTGAGGATGAACTGATTGACTGTGCGGTCTTTCATTCGTGGATGGAGATCGAAACTTGCCTCGTTGAGGTTGTATTGGCTCATACCGGTGTTGTATTAATGGGGACGCCGCGTGAAATCCATGTGGTGTACAGCCTCAACACGCACATACTCGCTGGCTAAATCAGTAAAAGGGCTGAACAGTAATTTCTGTACCTCGTGCCCAATGAGCATTGCATCGCAGTCCGGCCGCGGAGATGATGAGCTGACGGAGGAATTGCTTATTGCCAGGGCTACATCAGCAGGCAGCGTATTGGAAAAGAAAGTCATCGACCGGAAAAAGTAAAATTCGGGTAATGTTATCATGAGGTTATCTTCTCACGCCGCGTAGTGTGACTTGGGCGGCCGAGTCGTGGATTTCGATGGCTTCATCGTCGACATTGAACGCGTGCGATGAACAGCTCACGCTCCCGCGTTCCGCTGCCGTCTAATCGGTTACGCCCGCCTCCAATTCGGCACCGCCGTCGGCACTGGCAAATCGGAGTCGCGCCTGCCCAGCGAAATGCCGCGCAGCGAGCGCGTATCGGCCGAGTTGTCGATCTCGATGGGGCCGTCTGGCATAGCGTAAACATGGCAACGTCCTCAGCCTGCATCGCCACCCGTTAGACCTCGCGCTGTTAGGATGGCGGGTACCGACTCGATACCTGATATCGGCAAGCTCAGCCTCGAAACTCAAAACGGCAGACCGATATTGACGGTATAACGGTCAAGTCGGTGCGCTTGCCTGAAGTTGCTGTCTCCATGAGAATTTCCCTGATGCCGATCGCCGGCCTCCTGCTGGCGCATGGCGCGCTGGCCGCGACGCCGATCCTGCCGACCATGATGAAAATACCGCAGGGTAAAGTACGGACGGACGAATGCCCTGTGGGCAAGTCGGTCTGTTCCGAGTTGGTGTTCACCCCGCGCGTGGTCAGAATTCCCGCATTTGAAATGGCCGCGACCGAAGTGACGTTCGACGAGTGGGACGCCTGTGTCCAGGACAATGCGTGCGAGGCGCCGGTATCGGAATGGGCTTATGAGAACCGACCCGTTGCACCGCCCTGCGTGGAGGGCGCTGTCTGCCAGTATCCGGCCGACGAGGGCTGGGGCCGCGGCAAGCGCCCGGTCATCCATGTCAGCGTCGAAGACGTGCAACGCTACCTAGGCTGGTTGAACACAAAGACCGGCGATCATTACCGTCTCCCTACCTCGGCGGAATGGCAGTACGCGGCACTGGCGGGTGCACCACCACCTTTCCTTGGGGCGACAAACTCGGTAAGAACAATGCCAACTGCGATGGCTGTGGCAGCCGCTGGGACAACAAGCAGACGGCCCCGGTCGCGTCGTTCAAGCCGAACCGGTTCGGCTTGTACGACATGATCGGCAAGGTCTCCGAATGTCTTGATCGACAATGCCGGTATTCACAAGAGCGTTCTGATGGAGAAGAAACGGCGACAGTGGGCCAAACACGGACTGTATCTGTACTATTTGCCGCCGTATAGTCCGAAGCTCAATCGGATTGAAATCTTGTGGAAGCATGCCAAGCACTTCTGGCGCCGCTTCGTTGCCAGGAACGGCGCAGATTTGCTCGACGAGATTCAATCCTTGATGAGAGACTTCGGCAGCAAGTTCACGATAAATTTTGCATGACTAGTTAGCGCCGCACCGACATCCCCACCGCCAGACTCAGTTCCGGCGTATTCCGGTGCAGCCCGCGCACGACCATCGCATCGACCGCACAATCCTTGTTCACGAGCCACGACACGCCGGCATCCGCCTGCAGCTGCGTGCCGCCGTGCGCTGCGCGCGCGATCTGCGGCAGGGCCAGCTCCGCGAAGCCGTGCAGGCGCTCGCCGAACGCCTTCCCGACCGACGCCGCGAACACGCCGACCGTGTAGCGGCTGCCGGCGTCGTCGGTGTCGCGCCCGATGCCGGGCATCACGGCCAGCGACCAGTCATGACCGAGCTCCCATTCCGCCGGCACCTCGACCTGCGGCCGGAAACCACCGCCGCGCAACGCACGGCTGCCGGTCGGCAGCATGGCTTCCGCGATCACGCCCAGCGACGGCCGGGCGCCGTCCTGGTCGACCGCGTTCCATTTGACGCCGGCCGCGAGATCGGCCCAGCCAGCGTTCACGGAATGCGTACCGGTGGCCGGGTCGCTCGCGTGCTCGATCGTGCGGCCGTCAGTCTCCACGCGCAGTTCGAACGCGTCGGACAGGCCGATGCGCAGCAGGGTCGGCGTCGTCAGCGTGCGCACGTGCGCGTCGGGATCGCGCTGGCGGTCCCACTGCAGGCCCGTCTCGAGCTGGATGCGATGCGGGCCGACGACCTGGCTGGAGTTGGCGACGTTGGGACGGTCGGGGTTGATGGTGTCGTCGTCGTCCGCATGGGCTGCCGGCAGGACAGACAGGCCCGCCAGCAGGCAGGCCACGAAGGCATGGTCAAGAGTGTTCATGCCGACAGTATGCCAAGGACTGGACGGCCCGGACGCGCGCCTGGGCCTTCCTGTCCAGACGGTAATGATCAGACGGCGCTTTCCTCCAGCCGGAACGCGGCCACGACCTGCGCCAGGCGCGCGGACTGGTCCTGCAGCGCCATCGCCGCGGCCGCCGCTTCCTCGACCAGGGCGGCGTTCTGGCGCGTGCTGTCGTCCATCTCCTCGATGGCGCCGTTGACGCGCGCGATGCCGTCGCTCTGCTCGGCGCTGGCGGCGGCGATCTCGCCCATCAGGTCGGCCACGCGGCGCACCGAGGCGACGATGTCGCCCATCGTGCTGCCGGCCGTGTCGACCAGGCGCGAACCGACCGCGACCTTGTCGACCGAATCCGAGATCAATTCCTTGATTTCCCTGGCGGCCGAGGCCGAGCGCTGCGCCAGGTTGCGCACTTCGGACGCCACGACGGCGAAGCCGCGCCCCTGCTCGCCCGCGCGCGCCGCCTCGACGGCCGCGTTCAGCGCGAGGATGTTGGTCTGGAACGCGATGCCGTCGATGACGCCGATGATGTCGGCGATGCGGCGCGAGCTGTCCGTGATGGACCCCATCGTCGCGACCACTTCGCCGACGACGTCGCCGCCCTTCTCCGCCTGCTCGCGCGCCGCCAGCGCCAGCTGGTTCGCGCTCCTGGCGTTGTCGGCGTTCTGCTGCACGGTGCCGGTCAGCTGCGTGATCGTGGCGACGGTGCGCTCCAGGTTCGCCGACTGCTGTTCCGTGCGGCTGGACAGGTCGCCGTTGCCGGCCGCGATCTCGCTCGACGCGCCGGCGATGGCGACGGTGCTGCCGCGCACCTCGCTCATCGTGTGGTTCAGGGTCGAGACGAAGCGGTTGAACGCGGCGGCCAGCACGCCGACCTCGTCGCGGCCCTCGACCGGCATGCGGCGCGTGAGGTCGCCCTTGCCGTCGGCGATCTCGCCCAGCAGCGCGGCGGCGCGCGCGACCGGCGCGGCGATGGCGCGGCTGACGAACCAGATCAGCGCCAGGCCGACGAAACCGCCCACGAGCGCGGCGGCGACGGCGGAAATCGTCGCGTGGCGGGCGATGCCGCCCAGCGCTTCGCTTTCCGGCACCTCGGCGACCACGTACAGGTCGAGCTCCGGCACGAAGCTGGCGGCGACGATGCGTTTGCCGTCCGGCGCGCCATAGCCGGCCGCGGCGAATTTTTCGCCCGCCAGCAGGCCCTTGGCGAGGTCCGGCGTGAAGCCCGGCAAGTCCTTGATGTTGTGGCTGCCGTCCGCCAGCCTGGCGTCGCGGTGGACGAGGATGCCGCCGTCGGCGCGCACGAGGTAGACGTAGCCCGACTGGCCGATCTTGTAGGCGCGCACGCTGTCGGCCATCGCGTCGACGGCGAGGCCGATGCCGGCGACGCCGGCCTTGCCCGGCGCCGCGTCGACACGCGCATTAATGTAGAGCATCATGCCGTTGTGCGCGATGTTGGTGCCCACGCGCATGCTGTACGGCTTGCCGCCCGCAAGGAAGTTGTAGAACCACGCCATGTCCGGATTGTCGCGCTTCATCTCCAGGTTGAAGCCCTTGTCCGTGTAGTACTTGCCGGTCGCTTCCGACACCCAGAACACGACGTCCGCCGCGTTCTTCTGCTTGACCATGCGGGCGTAGGTCAGCCAGGCCGGCACGCCGGCTTCCTGCAGCCCGTCGTTTTCCCAGGCGTGCAGGAACGTGTCGCTGGCGACGGCCAGCGAGGCCGTCAGCGGGCCGGCGATCTGGTGGCGGATCTCGTTGCGGATCTCGCCGACGACGGCCGGCAGTTCGCGCTCGACCACGCGATTGCGCGCGGCGCTGCCGGACAGCGTGACGCTGAGCGCGACGGAGACGACGAGGAAGACGAGCAGGCACGCGCCCATGCTGAGCATGAGCTTGCTGCGGATCGAAGCGTTACGGAACAGTGTGGCGGTCATTGCAGGACAAAGAAGTCGGCGCCGGACGGCGAAAACGTGCATCTTGCGATTTCGTATTGCCGCTCGTCAAGGATCTTTTATTCTAGAATTGTTTTATTGCAACCGTATCATGTTGCGTTCGACAGCGTCGTGGCTCACGACGCCGTCAGGCGCACCATCGCGACCGCACCGGCTCGCGCCGCGACCGGGGCCGCCAAGTCGAGCACGAACCTGGCGACGAGCCCGCGCAGCTGCTCGGCCTGTTGCTGCATGGCGCCGGCGGCGGCCGTCGCCTGCTCGACCAGCGCGGCGTTCTGCTGCGTCGCACCGTCGATCTCGCCGATCGCGCGGTTGACCTGGCCGATGCCGTCCTCCTGCTCGCGGCTGGCAATGCTGATCTCGGCCATGATCGCGGTGACGCGGGCCACGCTGTCGACGACCTCGCGCATCGTGGCGCCCGCCTCGCCGACGAGACGGCTTCCGGTATCGACCTGGGCCACGGAATCGTCGATCAGGGCCTTGATCTCGCGTGCCGCCGTGTTCGCGCGCTGGGCCAGATTGCGCACTTCGGAGGCGACGACGGCGAAGCCGCGGCCCTGCTCGCCGGCGCGCGCCGCCTCGACGGCGGCGTTCAGCGCGAGGATATTGGTCTGGAATGCGATGCTCTCGATGACGCCGGTGATGTCGACGATGCGACGCGCGGCCATGTCGATCGCACCCATCGTATCGACGACCTGGCCGACGACGGCGCCGCCGCGGGAGGCCACGCCGGACGCCGACGCGGCGAGCGCGTCCGCTTCGCGCGCATGGTCGGCATTGCGCCGCACGGTGGCCGTCAGCTGCTCGATCGATGCCGCCGTTTCTTCCAGCGACGCCGCCTGGGATTCCGTGCGGCGCGACAGATCGACGTTGCCCGCGGCAATTTCCGCCGTCGCGGTCGCGATGGCTTCGGTACCGGCGCGCACCTCGCCCACGATGCCGCGCAGGCTCGCCTGCATGGCGCCCAGCGCGCGCTTCAGGCGGCCCGTCTCGCTGCGGTCTTCGTCCGCGTTGCCCGTATCGGCGTCGAGGCGGCCGGCGGCGATGCGGTCGGCGAGGCCGATGGCGTCGTCGAGCGGCCGGCTGATCGAGCGCGCCACCAGCGTGCCCGCGACGAACGTCGTCAGCACGGCCAGCAGCGCCATCGCGACCACGCGCGTGCGCGCCGCCGTCACCGCCGCGTCGCCGCCGGCGCGCGTCGCTTCGGAGGCATTCTCGATGCGTCCGCTCAGCGCCTCCATGCTTTTTTCCAGCGCGTGGAAGCGCGCCATGAACGCTGGATAGGCGGCGCGCGCCGCGCCCGGATCGGTCAGCGCCAGGTCGACGATGCGGCCGACGCTCGCCAGGTAGGCATCCGCGTCCGGCTTTACGATGGCGATCGCGGCGCGGATGTCCGGGTCCGCGACCTGCGCGTCGAGTTCGCCCATCAGCTTGCGGAACAGGGCCGTGTGTTCGACCGCGTCGCGGCGCGCGGCGGCGCGCGCGGTGCCGTCGTCGCCCTCGCCTGCCAGCAGCGCAGCCAGCACGTCGGCGCGCAGCGCGTCGTGCGCCTGGTCCGCGCCCATTTGCTGCTTGATGGCGGCGCCGTTTGCGGTGATGGCGTCCATGGCGCCGTCGAGCTGGCCCACCGCCAGTTCGCCGATCGCGCCGACCAGCACGACGAATACGATCGCGCCGGCGTTCCAGCCCAGCATGCGCTGGCGGATGGTGAATCGAGTCAGCATAGTGTCTCCTGGATCAGCGACGTACCGACAGGCCCAGGCCGATGCCCAGGTCCGCCGTACGGCGGTTCAGGCCGCGCGTCAGCGCGACGTCGAGTTGCATGTCGCGCGCGAGCAGCCACGTCACGCCCGTGTCGAAGCTCGCCTCGGTGCCGCCGCGGTTGGCGCGCCCGATGCGCGGCACCGCCAGTTCGACGAAGCCGTGCAGGCGCTCGCCCAGATCCGTGCCGAGCGTTGCGGCGAGAATGCCGTAGCCGCGCCGCGCGCCGCGCTCGTCGTTGTCGGTGCCGACGCCCGGCATGACGCCGAACGACAACCCGTCGGCCAGTTCCCACTCGGCGGCAATGCGCAGCGACGGGCGGACCCCGGTCCCGCGCAGCGCGGCGCTGCCGCTGGGCAGGTCGGCATGCAGCAGCACGCCCAACGAAGGCGCCCACCCCTCCTGGTCCGCCGCATGCCATTTCATGCCGAGCGACGTGTCGGCATAGCCGGTCGCCGTGGCGACGGCTGGCGTGCCGCCGCCGGCGTGCGTGATCGTGCGGCCGTCGGTTTCGGCGCGCAGTTCGAGCGTGTCGGCCACGCCGATGCGCAGCAGCGTCGGCGTCGTCAGGGTGCGGACGGTGCGGCCGGCGTCGCGCGCGCGTTCCCATTGCAGGCTCGTTTCGAGCTGCACGCGGCCGCGGCCGACGACCTGGCTGGATTCGACGAAGTCCGGGCGGTCGGTGGCGATCGTGTCGTCGTCGGCCGAGGCGGGCGGCGGCAGGCAGCTTGCGGCAGCGAGGAAAAGGATGCAACGAGGGATTAACATGGGCATGGAGGACAGAGCTTGCGATACGGCAAGTATCTGCAAGGTCCAGCGTCACTGCCAGATCAAAAGTTACTTTCTCTTCGGAACCGTTTTTCGTTCGACAACTTGTGTCGGGTCGACACAACAAAGCTTGCCGGATCGGCATGACGGCGTGGCAAGACGTAAAAAAGCCGCGCGGCCCGAAGAAGGCGGCGCGGCCAATCAACCGTCGTTCCCGCGCGGGCGGGAACCCAAGGTCGGCAACAGGTACCGGCGAAGCCGACGGATCGGCTTCGGATGAGAAATCGGGTCCCCGCCTGCGCGGGGACGACGTGCTTTTGCTCCGTGCTTACGTACTTTGCTCCGTGCTTACGTACTTTGCTGCGTTCGTACGTACTTTGCTGCGTTCGTACGTACGTGCTTTTGCAGCGTCGGCCCGTGTTACTGGTTCTGCAGGAACGTCTTGAGCTTGTCCGAACGCGACGGCTGGCGCAGCTTGCTCATCGCCTTGGCTTCGATCTGGCGGATACGCTCGCGGGTCACGTCGAACTGCTTGCCGACTTCTTCCAGCGTGTGGTCGTTCGACATCTCGACGCCGTAGCGCATGCGCAGCACCTTCGCTTCGCGCGGGGTCAGCGAATCGAGCACTTCCTTGATCACGTTGCGCATCGATGCGTGCAGCGCGGCGTCCAGCGGGGCCAGCGTCGCGTTGTCCTCGATGAAGTCGCCCAGCTGCGAATCGCCGTCCTCGCCCATCGGCGTTTCCATCGAGATCGGCTCCTTGGCGATCTTCATGATTTCGCGCACCTTCGATTCCGGCATTTCCATCTTGGTCGCCAGGGTCGCCATGTCCGGCTCGGTACCGGTTTCCTGCATGATCTGGCGCGAGATGCGGTTCATCTTGTTGATCGTCTCGATCATGTGCACCGGCACGCGGATCGTGCGGGCCATGTCGGCGATCGAACGCGTGATCGCCTGGCGGATCCACCACGTCGCGTACGTCGAGAACTTGTAGCCGCGGCGGTACTCGAACTTGTCCACGGCCTTCAGCAGGCCGATGTTGCCTTCCTGGATCAGGTCCAGGAACTGCAGGCCGCGGTTGATGTACTTCTTCGCGATGGAGATCACGAGACGCAGGTTGGCCACCGTCATTTCGCGCTTCGCGGTGCGGGCGCGCTTTTCGCCGGCCGCCATCTGGCGGTTGATCGTGCGCAGGTCCGCCAGTGGCAGCGCCACGCGCGCCTGCAGGTCGATCATGCGCTGCTGCAGTTCCAGGATGGCCGGCGCGTTACGCTTGAGCACGGCGCTGTACGGATACGCGCAGTCGACTTCGCGCTGCACCCACTCGAGGTCCGTCTCGTTGCCCGGGAAGACCTTGATGAAGTGGGCGCGCGGCATGCCGCAGCGGTTGACGCAGATGTCCAGCACGGCGCGTTCGATCGAACGCACTTCGTCCATCTGGCCGCGCAGCGTGTCGCACAGCTTTTCCACGACCTTCGCCGTGAAGCGGATGCCCAGCAGCTCGCTCGAGATGATTTCCTGCGCCGCGGTGTACGCCGGCGAGCCGTAGCCCTGCGTCTTGAACGCGTGGCCCATCTTGTCGAACTGCTTTTCGATGATCGAGAACTTGTCCAGCGCGCCCTTTTTCAGCGCGGCCAGCTGCTCGGCCGAGTAGCCGGCCGCGGCGCTGCCGCCCGCACCGCCCTCGTCTTCCTCTTCCTCGACTTCGACGTCGTCCTCGTCGTCCTCGTCGTCGCTGCTGCTCGCGACCGGTGCCGCGGCGGGCGAGCCGTCGTTCGGGTCGATCAGGCCGTCGACGACGTCATCGATCTTCAGCTCGTCGAAGGCGATCTTGTGCGACAGCGCGATGATTTCGGAGATGGTCACCGGGCATGCGGAGATCGCCTGCACCATGTCCTTCAGGCCGTCCTCGATGCGCTTGGCGATGGCGATCTCGCCTTCGCGCGTCAGCAGCGACACCGCGCCCATCTCGCGCATGTACATGCGGACCGGGTCGGTCGTGCGGCCGAAGTCGGAGTCGACCGTCGACAGCGCGGTGGCGGCGGCGGCTTCCACTTCGTCCTCGCTCGTCGGCGTGACGACGGCGTCCGACAGCAGCATCATTTCCGCTTCCGGCGCGCGCTCGTAGACGGCGATGCCCATGTCGTTGAACGTCGCGATGATGCCTTCGATCGCTTCCGGATCGATGATGTTTTCCGGCAGGTGGTCGTTGATCTCCGCATGGGTCAGGTAGCCGCGCTCCTTGCCCATGTTGATCAGGTTCTTCAGCTGCTGGCGGCGCTTTTCCAGCTCCTCGGCCGAGAACCCCTCGGCGGCGCCGAACAGGGCCGCGCCGCCCTTGGCCTTGCGCTCGCGCAGTTTCGACGCGGCCTTCAGCTCGGCGCGCTCGACGGCGTTCAGCGCCGCGATCTCGTCGTTCTCCGGCACGAATTCGCTCGGCTTGCGGCCGCGGCGGCCCGGGACCTTCACCTGCGGCAGCAGGTAGCCCGACGTGTCGATCGCGGCCAGCGCCGCGGCGTCCGTCGTCGTGCTCACGGTGCCGGTCGGCTGGGCCGGAGCCGTCGTGGACGACGTCGGTTCGATGCGGCGCGCGGTGCGGGTGCGCACGATGCGCGCGGCCGGGGCGTCGGCGGCGGCGCTCGGCGCGGCCTGGACGGCCGGGGCCGGTGCCTGCACCGATTCCGGTGCCGGTGCGACGGCGGTCGCCGGCGCTTCGGCGGCTTTCAGCGCGGCCAGGCGCGAACGCTTCTTGACGATGACCGGCGGCGCGGCGGGCGCACCCGACGCGGCGGGCATGGCATCGGCGTCGTCGATGGCCACGGCCGCGTGCGGCGTGATCAACGGTTCGGCGACGGGCTCGGCGGCCTGCACGGCCACGGCGGGCGCGGCAGCGGCCGGTTGCACGGCAGGCGCAGCGGCCGGTTGCACGGCAGGCGCAGCGACCGGTTGCACGGCGGGCGCAGCGACCGGTTGCACGGCAGCCGCAGCGGCCGGTTCCGATGCAGCCGGCGCGACGGTGGCGGCGACCGGTTCGGCGGCGGCCTCGGCCACGGCTTGGGCGGCGCCTTCGTCCGCTGCGACGTCGGCGGCGACGGCATCCGCCGCGGCGGCACCGGCGGCGACGGCGTCGTCGAACCCTTCCGGCTGCAGCTGTTCCGACTGCGCGGCTTCGGCCTGGGCCGCCTTCAACGAGGCCAGGCGCGAACGCGTCTTCACCACCGTCACCTTGGCAGCCGCTTCCGTTTCGAGGAAATACGAGGTCGCGGTTTTCGGCACCGACAGCTGTGCCGTGGTCGTTCCCGGCGTTTTCTTCGCTGTCAGTGTCAGGGTCTTGGCGGTGTTTTTCATATAACTTTCTCCAGTCGAGGCGTGGCGCGTGCCTGCGAAGTCAATAACCCACCTGGCCCGCGGCGCGGACCAGGAGGGCGGGGATGAAGGGGATGGCCCTAGCTAGGGGCGAAATGCCCGGATATCAAGCACGCCTGCGAATGCCGCCGGCCGGCGGGCGTCGTTCAGCGCAGCGGGAAAGGGCTGCGGCACGCGCGCACAGGGAAATCGGGCGGTACGGAGTGTGGATGAAATCGCGGTTTAGCATGTCGGAACGAAAAAAAGCCCGTCAAACAACGGGCTTGAATCTATTTTCCAGAGGAGAAATAGAGGAGACAAACGCATTATGCCTTAAGGAAATGTTTAGCGATAATTGAAATATCCGATATGGGATATAACGAGACCGCATATTTCCTTTCCTCTTCCCGACCCTGGCTGCGTCGGCGCAAACCGTGCGCAAGGAAAGAGGCGGATCATACACGATTTCCCGGCGCCGCGCCGCCGCACGAGCACGAATTTGCGGTCGTTCAATCATCACGACGATCCGTTACGCGGCTGAGCGGCACACGCGCGCCGCCGCCATGCTATCCTTCCGCTTCCCGTTCTTACCATGAAGTCAATGAATACGATGAGTCCTGTCGCCGAGCTCCCCGAGGCCACCGAAAACGCCACCCACGCCACTCCCGACGCCGCACCGGGCAACGGCGCGCCCAGGGGCGATCAGTCGCCTCGGGCCCCGGATGCCGAGGCGCACGCCGCCGCACCGGACACCGCGGCCGCCGTGGCGCCTGCCGGCGACCAATCCCCGCGCGCGCTGCTCAAGCAGCTGCAGCAGCAGTTCAAGGCGTTCCGCGACTGCCTGCCGCTGGCGATCGGCATCGACAAGCAGGTCCTGGCCCGCCTGCCCGGCCTGAACCGCAAGACGATGCGCGCCGCGCTCGGCATCCACACGGGCTCGATGCGCTACCTGCGCGCGATGGAAAAAGCCACCGTGCGCTACGACCTGGACGGCACTCCGGGCGCCGAGGTGACCGATACGCACCGCCTGCACGCCAAGGAACTGCTGCAGCAGCGCTTCAAGAAGGAAGCCGACCGCAAGAAGGCGGAGCGCGAAGCCGAGGCCCAGGCGGAAGCCGACCGCAAGCGCCAGGAAAAGCTGCAGCAGCTGGCGTCGAAATTCGCGAAACGCTGACCGGCTGCCGGATGAGCGAGGCCGAGGACGACCTGCCCCCTTACGAAGGCATCGCGCTGGCCGACGTGCGGCTCGTGCGCACGCGCGCGGACGCCGACGCCGCCCTGGCCGCGCTGCTGGCCTGCGACGCGATCGGGTTCGACACCGAATCCAAGCCCACGTTCCAGAAAGGCGAGCAGTCGACCGGCCCGCATCTCGTCCAGCTCGCGACCGACCGCCACGCTTATCTGTTCCAGATCGGCACCGCCCGTCCGTCCCGCAAGCAGGACGGGGCGGCCGGCGCTCCGGATGAAACGGCCGGCGCTTCGGCGGCAGGCGCGCCTACGCCTGTGCCTGCGCCGGCACCCGCCGTGCCCGGCATCGACGTGCTGCGCGCCGTGCTCGAATCGGCCGCGATCCTGAAAGTCGGCTTCGGCCTCGGCGACGACCTGCGCCGCCTGCGTGCCAAGCTCGGCATCGACGCGCACAACGTGCTCGACCTGTCGACCGCGCTGCGCCGTGGCGAACGCAACGCCTGGGGCGCGAAGACGGCCGTGGCGCGCATGTTCGGCAAGCGCCTGCAAAAGTCGCGCAAGATCACGACGACCAACTGGGCGCTGCCGCGCCTGACCGACAGGCAGATCCAGTACGCGGCCGACGACGCCCACGTCGCGCTGCGCATCTACCGCCACTGGCGCGCCAATCCGCCGCCGCCCCTGCCGCCGAAGCCCGTCCCCGGCGGACCGCGCCGCGCGGCGCAGCCCAAGCCGCAGTCCTGACGTGCGCGCCGCTGCGATCCGCCTCGCCGCCCTGCTTGCCGCTATACCCGCCCTGTCCGGCTGCTCGCGCGGCGACGGCCCCGTCGACGGCGCCACCGTGTTCAAGCCGTGCGCGTCCTGCCACCAGGTCGGTCCGAACGCGCACGGCGGCTTCGGCCCGCAGCTGAACGCCCTGTTCGGCCGGCGCGCCGGCGGCACGCCCGATTTCACGTACTCCGATGCGATGAAACGCTCCGGCATCGTGTGGGACGAGCGCACGCTGGCCGCGTTCCTGCGCGATCCGGACCAGACGGTGCCGGGCACGAAGATGCGCTTCTGGGGCATCCACGACGAGCGCGACATGGCCGCGCTGCTGGCCTACCTGCGCACCTACCAGGACGCGCACTGAACGGTGCCGCCGCGGCCCGGCCGCACTGTTGCCGGATTCAAAAGATTGCGTGAAGTTCAACACGGCGCGGTATCATGCGGGGTCAACGTTTTCGCCGACCACGGGACTGTCATGCGTCTTCCGGTTTTCCGCTTCGCGCCGTACGCCGCCCTGCTCGCGGCCCTGACAGCCGCCCCGAGCGCCGCGCCGCTCCCCGCGCAAGCGCAGGCGCAGCCCGGGGGCGGCGTGCCGGACACGCTGGCGCAGCGCGTGGCCGCCTGCACGTCGTGCCACGGCAGCCCGGCGAATCCGCCGCCGACGCAGGGCCCGCGCTACTACCCGCGCATCGCCGGCAAGCCGGCCGGCTATCTCGTCAACCAGTTGCAGAACTTCCGCGCCGGACGCCGCCAGTATCCGTTGATGACCTACATGGTCGAGCACCTGTCGGACGACTACCTGCGCGAGATCGCGGCGTATTTTTCGACGCAGCACCTGCCGGTGCCTGTGCTGGCCCGTTCGAGCCTCCCCGCCGACCAGCTGGCGCGCGGGCGCGCGCTGGTGCTGCAGGGCGACGCGGCGCTGAAGGTGCCGGCGTGCGTCGCCTGCCACGGCCAGCGCCTGACCGGCGCCCTGCCCGCCGTCCCGGGCCTCGTCGGACTGCCGCGCGACTACATCAACGCCCAGTTCGGGGCGTGGCGCAACGGCACCCGCCGCGCGCACGCGCCCGACTGCATGGCGACCATTGCCGGCCGCCTGACCCTGGCCGACGTAGCGGCCGTGTCGGGCTGGCTCGCCAGCGAACCGCTGCCGGCCGACCCCAGCCCGGCGCCGGACGTCGCGCACCCGATGCCGCTGGCATGCGGCAGCCAGCCGGAGACGCGGCCATGAAGCGCCTCCTGATCGGCCTCGGCCTGCTCGCCCTCGTCGCGGCGGCCGTCGTCGCGGCCGCGTGGCCGCGTGCCGAATTCATCCCCGCGAGTTCGCCGCGGGCGTGGGCGGCGACGCCGGACAACATCGCCCGCGGCGCCTATCTCGCCCGCGCCGGCGACTGCATGGCCTGCCACACGGCGCGCGGCGGCCAGCCCTACGCGGGCGGACGCGCGCTCGCGACGCCGTTCGGCACCGTCTACGCCCCCAACATCACGCCGGATGCGCAGACCGGCATCGGCGCCTGGACGGCGGACGATTTCTGGCATGCGCTGCACAACGGCATCGCGCCGGGCGGACGCCTGCTGTACCCGGCGTTTCCGTATCCGAACATGACGAAGACCACGCGCGCCGATGCCGACGCGCTGTACGCCTACCTGCGCAGCCTGGCGCCGGCCCGCCAGCCGAACCGGCCGCACGACCTGCGCTTTCCGTACGACCGGCAGATCGCGCTGGCCGGCTGGCGCCTCCTGTACTTCAAGCCGGGCGTGTACGCGCCGCAGCCGGCGCGCGGCGCCGATTGGAACCGCGGCGCCTACCTGGTCGAGGGCCTCGGCCACTGCGCC
>Ga0308161_1003201_pt1 | contig 16146 bp, 14 predicted proteins | sample PhyFR2_FD_201034 | JGI IMG/M metagenome (GOLD analysis project Ga0308161, IMG submission 201034) | Phyllosphere microbial communities from UC Gill Tract Community Farm, Albany, California, United States - DLSLF.R2 | ecosystem: Host-associated > Plants > Phyllosphere > Unclassified | place: USA...
CCGTTACCGCTCGCTCATCGAGCGTCTCGGTCTGCGTCGCTAATCGCACCAGCGTTCTATCGCGCAAAACATTCTTGGAAGGCCGCCCCACGGTGTGGGGCGGCCTTCGTCATTCCCCCGTGCGGGGTACGAGGTCCCTGAGCCCGTCGAAGGGGCCGATGGCTTCGACGGGCTCAGCCGCCTTGGCGCGTACGTGATAAACGCCGATCCTCTTGAAACACGCGGTGTCGCGGTGTGTCTCGAGAGGATCGGCGTTTATCGAGGAGACCCCCGCGCTCAGGATGCCGCGCGGGCGGCCAGCAGGTCGGCGTGCCAGCGCTCGGCCACGTCGGGGTGGGCGCGCAGGCGCGACTTCAGGGCGTTCTCGCCGTAGGTCGCGTGGATGGGGTTGGACGGATCGTCGGTGACCCCGCGGACCTCGGATGCCAGCTCCTCGGGCAGCTCGATGATCGGCAGGCGCGCGTCGAGGGCCGGGTTGAAGAAGAACGGCACCGAGATGCGCTCGTCCGGGTACGTGGGCGAGATCACCCGGTGGTTCGTCGCGGTCAGGTAGCCCTGGGTGGCGTACTCGAGGAGCTCGCCGATGTTGACGACGAAGGCGCCGGGCACCGGGGGAGCGTCGACCCACTCGCCGTCCCGCTCGACCTGCAGGCCGCCCTTGCCGGGTTCGACCCAGAGCAGGGTCAGCACGCCGGAGTCCTTGTGGGCGCCGACGCCTTGGGCCCACGCGGCCGGAGGCTCCGCGTCGCGCCCTGGCGCGGCGTGGAGGGGCCGTGGGGACTGGGGGGTCGGGTCGTCCTTGCCGGGGTAGCGGACGATCTTGATGAGGGTCTGCGGGTCGCCGAAGTGGCGGTCGAAGTACTGCTCCTCGGCGCCGAGAGCGAGAGCCCACGCGCGCAGCAGCTTGCGGGCGACGCCGGTGAGGTGGTCGTGCCACTCGGTGACGACCTCCTTCAGCTCGGGCTGCGCCGCCGGCCAGAGGTTGGGGCCGATCAGGCGGTTGTAACCGGGACCATCGGCGTCTGCGATCGCCTCGCGCTCCGGCCCGATGTCGATCTGCTCGCGCCAGTCGACTCGACCCTGCGTGCGCTCGCCGCCGACCCGCGTGTAGCCGCGGAAGTGCGGGCTCGTCACGTTCTCGATCGCGAGCTTCTCGGCCTCGGGCAGCGCGAAGAAGTCCTTCGCCGCCCGCAGGAGGTTCGCCTCCAGCTCGGCGCTGACGCCGGTGCCGGTCAGGTAGAAGAAGCCGACGTCGTGGGTCGCGGCGCGCAGCTCGTTGCGGAAGCGGGCGGCGGCATCCGGTCCCTGGTCGAGGAGCGAGAGGTCGAGCACGGGGAGATTCAGGTCGGACATGCGACGAGGCTAGGTCGATCCGCCCGGCGATGCGCGAATGTTGCCGACGGTTACCGTTCGGCCCGGACGGCACCGCGTGCCGCGCGCGAGGGCGGGAAGACGTGCGTCGAGGCGCGGCGGAACAAACCCCGCCGATCGGCGGGGTGCGAAGGGGCCTCTGGATTGCGTATCGTGTCCAGGTCAGGTGAGGCTGCCCTTACCTTCCCGCAGTGCCGCGGCGCCCACCCCGAAACCGAAAGTCGGAATCCCGCCCGTGCTCGCCAGCTTCTTCGCCACGTTCCTCATCGGCCTCCGCGAAGGCCTCGAAGCCGCGCTCGTCGTCGGCATCCTGGTCGCGTACCTCACGCGCCTCGGCCGCCGTGACGCGCTGCCGCGGCTGTGGATCGGCGTCGGTCTGGCTGTCGCCCTGGCGCTCGCGGTCGGTGCGATCTTCACGTTCGGCGCCTACATGCTGACCTTCGAGGCGCAGGAGCTGCTCGGCGGAGGGATGTCGCTCCTCGCGGTCGCGATGGTCACCTGGATGATCTTCTGGATGCAGCGCGCCGGTCGCACGCTCAAGGCGGGGCTCGAGGGCGGCATCGACAAGGCCCTGCGGGGCGGTGTCTGGGCTCTCGTGGCCATCGGATTCGTGTCGGTCGCGCGCGAGGGCGTCGAGACGACTCTGCTGCTGTGGTCGATGGTGCAGGGCTTCGGCGACAGTCCGGTCGCTCTGCTCGGGGCGCTCCTCGGGCTCGTGGCCGCTGTCGTCCTCGGCTGGCTGATCGCGCGCGGGATGCTGCGGCTGAACCTCGGACGCTTCTTCACCTGGACCGGGGGGTTCCTCGTCGTGGTCGCCGCCGGCGTGCTGGCCTACGCGTTCCACGATCTGCAGGAGGCCGGAGCGCTACCCGGCCCGTTCGGCGCGGGCGCGACCCTCGACCCCGTCACCGGCGGAGTCGCCACGGGATGGGCGGGCTTCCCCTTCGGGTGGGCCTTCGACGTGTCCGACACGATCGCGCCCGGTGGCCCGCTCGCGGCCCTCCTGCAGGCCACCGTCGGCTTCATGCCCGCGATGACGTGGCTCCAGGTGGTCGCCTGGGCGGTCTACATCGCGGTGGTGGTGCCGCTGTTCGTGCGGGGCGTGCGTGCGAACCGACGCCCGAAGGCACCGACCTCGACTCCCGCGACCCCGACTCCCGCGGCGAACGCCGCCCCCGATTCTTCCGACGCCGCTCGCGTGCCCGACGCCGCGGCATCCGTCACCCATCCGAATGGAGCATCATGACCCCGACTCGCCTCCTCGCGGCTACGGCCGTGGCCGGCGCGGCCGCCCTCGTCCTCGCCGGTTGTGTCGCCAAGACCGACGCATCCGCCTCCGGAGCCCTCACGGTCACCTCGACCGACGACGGCTGCGCCGTCTCGTCCGCCTCGGTGCCCAGCGGGACCGTCGCGTTCGACGTGAGCAACAAGAGCGACCAGGTCACGGAGTTCTACCTGCTGGCATCCGATGGTCTCCGCATCGTCGGTGAGGTCGAGAACATCGCTCCGGGCGCGTCGCGCAACCTGACCGTCGTCGCGCAGCCCGGCGACTACTTCACCCTCTGCAAGCCCGGCATGGTCGGCGACGGCGTGGGTAAGGCCGGCTTCTCGGTCACCGGAGACGCCGTCGCCGTCGAGGGCCCGGATGCCGAGCAGAAGCAGCAGGCCGTCGACCTCTACGCCGCGTTCGTCAAGGACCAGGTCGGTCAGCTGCTCCCCGCCGTGAAGACGTTCACGGCCGCGTACGAGTCGGGAGACGACGCCGCGGCGAAGGAGCAGTTCCCCCGCGTGCGTGCGTACTACGAGCGCATCGAGCCGATCGCCGAGGCGCTCGGCGACCTCGACCCGCGCATCGACTACCGCGAGGTCGACGCCGTGGCCGAGGGCCTCGACTGGACCGGGTTCCACCGCATCGAAAAGGACCTCTGGGTGCCCGCGCAGGACGCCCTGAACGCCGACGGTGAGACGCCCGCGTGGAAGGACTGGACCCCCTCGACCCCCGACGAGCGGAAGACGCACGGCGACAAGCTCGTGTCCGACGTGCAGGAGCTGTACGACTACGTCCACGGCGACGAGTTCACCCAGGCGCTGAACACGCAGGGCGTCGCGGGCATCTCGAACGGGGCGATCGCGCTGCTCGACGAGGTCGCGAGCGGCAAGATCAGCGGAGAAGAGGACTGGTGGTCGGGGACCGATCTCTACGACTTCGCCGCGAACGTCGAGGGCTCGAAGATGGCGTTCTCGCTCGTGCGCGACTTCGCCGAATCCAAGGGCGACAAGGGTGCCGAGCTCGTCACGCGCATCGACAAGGGCTACGCCGACCTCGAGGCCGCTCTCGCCGCCCACGGCTCCGCGGACGCGGGCTTCGTCCCCTACTCCCAGCTGACCGAGGCCGACAAGCGCCAGTTCACCGACCTGATCAACGCGCTGGCCGAGCCGCTGTCGCAGCTGACGGTCACGGTGCTGGAGTGAGTGTGAGCGACGAAGAACGAACCCCTGCTGCCGCCGGATCCACGGATCCGGCGGCAGCCGCGTCGCCGTCCGGCCCCGACGCGTCTACGGGGGTGTCCCGTCGCGACCTGATCGGCCTGGCCATCGGGGCGAGCGCGACGAGCCTCGTCGTCGGCGCGGGCGCCGGTCTCGTCGGCGGTGCCGCCTACGGCCAGGACCAGGCGCGACGGATCATGGATGCCGCGGCCCCGGCCTCTGGCATCCATCAGCCGGGGATCACCACGCCGGTGCAGGAGCACCTGCACTTCGCGGCGTACGACATGATGGCGCGCACGACCCGCGACGACCTCGCGGAGTTGCTGTCGGACTGGACGTACGCCGCCACCCGCATGATGCAGGGCCTCGACGTGAGCGCGACGGGAGCGCTCGGCGGATCGCCCGACGCGCCGCCGGACGACACGGGGGAGGCCGTCGGTCTTCCGGCGAGCAACCTCACGATCACCTTCGGCTTCGGCCCGTCGCTCTTCGACGCCCGCTTCGGGCTCGAGGGGCAGCGGCCGCCGGGGCTGGAGCGCCTGCCGGCGTTCCTGAACGACGACCTCGATCCGCTGCGCTCCGACGGCGACCTGTGCATCCAGGCGTGCGCCGACGACCCGCAGGTGGCCGTGCACGCGATCCGCAACCTCAGTCGGATCGCCTTCGGCCGCGCGACGATCCGGTGGTCGCAGCTCGGGTTCGGTCGAACGTCGAAGACCACCGCCGCGCAGACGACGCCGCGTAACCTCTTCGGCTTCAAGGACGGCACGGCGAACATCCTCGCCGACGACACGGCGGCTCTGGAGGAGAACGTCTGGGTCTCGGCATCCGAGGGTCCGGCGTGGCTCGCGGGCGGGTCGTACCTCGTCGCGCGACGCATCGCGATGCTCATCGAGACGTGGGACCGCACCCGCCTCGCCGAACAGGATCGCGTCATCGGGCGCGACAAGGGCGCGGGGGCACCGCTGTCGGGTGGCGACGAGTTCACCGCTCCCGACTTCGGCGCGACGGATGCCGGCGGCAAGCCGCGTATCGACCCGAAAAGCCACGTGAGCCGGGCGCATCCCGACAACAACGGCGGAATCCGGATCCTCCGCCGCGGATACAACTTCGTCGACGGCACGACCGACCTCGGGCGGCTCAATGCGGGCCTGTTCTTCCTGTCGTTCCAGAAGAGCCCCGACCGCTTCATCACGCTGCAGAAGGCACTGTCGACGGATGCCATGGGCGAGTACATCCGCCACGTCGGCTCGGGGCTGTGGGCCGTGCCCCCGGCTCCCGTCTCGGGGGCGTCGATCGGGGCGGGCTTGCTCGGCGCGTAGCGGCCGCCGTGCCGTTCCGCCGTGCCGGGCCGCCGTGCCGGGGTCGAGATCACCCGTTCCGCGCGAGATCACAGCAAAGCGGCGTTGCCGAGGCTGTGCTTTCGGGCGGATCGTGTGATCTCGACGGTCGTGGGGTGCGTCAGCGAGCGCGCCCCGCGCCGAGTTCCCGGTCGCGGAAGAGCCACGGCATCCGGGGCTCCACCAGGGGGCGGGTGAGGCGCCGTACCGGGCGGCTCGACAGTGCGAGAGCGATCGCGACGCTGGCGACGGCGACCACCGGGATCCACAGCCACATCGGTTCCAACCCGCGGAGGACGCCCGACTGGCGGAACGGGTAGAGCACGAACGTGTGCAAGAGGTAGACGTACATCGTGTACCGACCGAGGCGTGTCCACGACGTCTCGCGACGCGGAATGAGCAGCAGGAACGCCGCCACCAGCACGAGCGCCAGAGCGATGATCGCCAGGCGCGCCGCCCCGGCCCACCACTGCGGTGCACCGAGGTCGGCGTACGCGTCGACGAAGAAGAACCACGTCCCCAGACGCACGTCGCGCCAGGTGTCGACGAAGGAGAAGGCGAGTGCTCCCGCCCCGATCAGCACTCCCGCCGCGGACACCCGCAGCCAGACCGGCCGCGCGGCCAGCAGCCCGGCCCGCGCGACGACATCGTGCTCTCGCAGCCACCATCCGAGGGTGAAGAACGGCAGCAGGCCGAGGAAGCGCGAGAGCGAGAACGTCGAGTCGATGCTCGGCAGGTATCCGGCCACGATCGAGACCCCCAGGGCCCAGATCACCGGGGCGCGCAGCAGCGCAAGGTACGGCAGCACGAGCCGGAACAGGGCGAGGGCGAGCAGGAACCACAGCGTCCATGACGGTTGGGCGGGGTCGAGGTTCGTCCTCCCCGTGACGAGGAACTGCGTGATCGTCCACAGGGCCTCGAAGATCAGGTACGGCGCGATCAGGTCGGTGAACAGGCGCGCCATGCGTCGACGGGTGGGCTCGGCCGACGACGAGAAGGAGCCGGCCACCAGCGCGAACAGGGGCATGTGGAACGCGTACACGAGCAGGTACAGCGCCTGTGCGGCATCCGAGTCGTACGTCAGGCGTTGGATCGCGTGGCCGAACACGACCAGGATGATCGCCGCGAAGCGGGCGTTGTCCCAGAACGGGGTGCGGGTCGTCGTGGGGGGCGAGGTCATGGCATCCGTCATCCCCGGCGACGATAATCGCGTCGAGAAGCGGGGGCCACGGGGGTGGATTCCGGATGCCGATGGGGTACGGCGGAATAAAGATCGGCGTCCTGCGTTCTGACATGTATATTCAGATGCATACAAAACAGGAGGCGCATCATGGGTGAGACGAACAACTGGCCGGGCATGCAGTTCGGTGTCATGACGGTGAGCGACATCACCCAGGACCCGACCACGGGCAAGACGCCGAGCGAAGCTCAGCGCATCAAGGACACGCTCACCATCGCGAAGCACACCGAAGAGGTGGGCCTCGACGTCTTCGCTCTCGGCGAGCACCACAACCCGCCGTTCTGGTCGTCGTCGCCCACGACGACCCTCGCGTACATCGCAGCCCAGACCGAGCGCCTCATCCTCACGACGTCCACGACGCTCATCACCACGAACGACCCGGTGAAGATCGCCGAGGACTTCGCGATGCTGCAGCACGTGTCCGGCGGTCGCGCCGACCTCATGCTCGGCCGCGGCAACACCGGCCCCGTGTACCCCTGGTTCGGCAAGGACATCCGTCAGGGCCTTCCGCTGACCATCGAGAACTACGACCTCCTGCACAAGCTGTGGCGTGAGGACGTCGTCGACTGGGAGGGGAAGTTCCGCTCGTCGCTGCAGGGCTTCACCTCGACCCCGCGTCCGCTCGACGGCGTGCCGCCGTTCGTGTGGCACGGCTCGATCCGCACGCCCGAGATCGCCGAGCAGGCCGCGTACTACGGCAACGGCTTCTTCGCGAACAACATCTTCTGGCCCAAGGAGCACTACCAGCGCCTGATCACGCTGTACCGCGAGCGCTTCGCCCACTACGGCCACGGCACGCCCCAGCAAGCGATCGTCGGCCTCGGCGGCCAGGTGTTCATGCGCGCCAACTCGCAGGACGCGGTGCGCGAGTTCCGCCCCTACTTCGACAACGCGCCCGTCTACGGTCACGGCCCGAGCCTCGAGGACTTCAGCCAGATGACCCCGCTGACGGTCGGTTCGCCGCAGCAGGTCATCGACCGGTACGCGGCGATGCGCGAGACCTTCGGCGACTACCAGCGCCAGCTCTTCCTCATCGACCACGCGGGGCTCCCGACCAAGACGGTGCTCGAGCAGCTCGACATCCTCGGCTCCGAGGTCGTGCCGGTGCTGCGCAAGGAGCTGCAGGTGAACCGTCCCGCCGAGGTGCCCGACGCTCCCACGCACGCCAACCTCGTGGAGAAGATCTACGCCGGTGCGGCCCCGCGCCAGGCCGTCCCCGGTGCCAACCGCGGCGACAACATGGTCGCGGGCAGCCCGTACCAGGATGCCGCCCCGCGCACCGGCAGCGCCTTCGGTGCGGCGGCGACGAAGGTGGGTGCCTGAGATGGCCGCCCGCCGCATCGCGGTCGTGACCGCGGGTCTGTCGACGCCCTCGTCGACCCGCATGCTCGGCGATCGCCTCGCCCACGCCGCTCTCGCGGAGCTGCGCGCGCGGGGAATCGACGCCACCAGCGACGTGTTCGAGCTGCGCGACTACGCCCACGACCTCACCGACAACCTGCTCACCGGTTTCGCACCGGCGCCGCTCGAGCAGATGATCAACACGGTCGTCTCGGCCGACGGCATCATCGCCGTGACGCCGATCTTCTCTACGAGCTACTCAGGCCTGTTCAAGTCGTTCATCGACGTGCTCGACCCGCAGGCGCTCACCGGCACGCCCGTGCTGATCGGCGCGAACGCCGGCACCGCCCGGCACTCGCTCGCGATCGACTACGCCATCCGCCCGCTGTTCACGTACCTGCACGCCAACCCCGTGCCGACCGGCGTCTTCGCGGCCTCCAGCGACTGGGGCGCGAACGCCGACGAGATCGCGCCCCTCGGCTCGCGCGTCGACCGTGGCGCCCGCGAGTTCGCGGATGCCATCGCCGCCCGCGAGCCCGTGCGCGACGCCGACCCGTTCGACCCCTCGTCGTATCTCGGCGAGGGCCGCTCCTTCGGGCACCTGCTGGGTGGTCTGTCGGGGGAGTGATTTCCTTTCGAAGCCCCGTCGCCCGTGGAGGTGGCGGGGCTTCGCCGTGCGTGGGGTGCCGGGGCGGTGGGTGCGCGATTTGCGTGGAGTTTCGGGGTTCGAGCTGAGGTTGTGCGGGCACAAGCTCCGTGATCTGCACAACCTCCGTCAGGTCTCGGGGTTTCGAGCTGAGGTTGTGCGAATCGCGGAGGTTGTGCGCGGGCGGGGCGCGGGAGTGGGGCGGGGGATGGCGACGCGGGCGAGGCACAAGCTCCGTGATCTGCGTAACCTCCGTCAGGTCTCGGGGTTTCGAGCTGAAGTTGTGCGAATCGCGGAGGTTGTCCGCGGGCGACCGGCGCGAAGCCCCGAACTAGGGTGGGGGCGAGCAGAAGGAGTGCGGGATGGATGCCACGCAGTGGGACGAGCGATACCGCGCCTCGGCCGGAGGGGTGTGGGCCACGCAGCCGCCCGCGGTCGTGCGGGAGATCGTCTCTCCCCTCGCGCCGGGTAGCGCGATCGATGTCGCCACAGGTGACGGACGCACTGCGCTCTGGCTCGCTGAGAAGGGATGGCTCGCGACCGGGGTGGACTTCTCGAGCGCGGGTCTCGCGCTGGCTGCGGCGCGCCCCGGGGGCGACGCCGTGGCGTGGATCCGGGGCGATGTGCACGAGTGGGAGCCCGCGGCATCCGTCGACCTCGTCGTCTCGTGCTACCTGCACCTGCCCGACAGTGCGGCCGCGATCGCGAGGATCGCGCGATGGGTGGCGCCCGGGGGCACGCTCGTGGTCGTCGGTCACGACGTGGAGAACATCGCGGCAGGTGGCCACGGGCCCACCGACCCGGCGATCCTCTACACGCCCGAGCTGCTGCGCGGTGCCCTCGACGATGGGTTCCGCATCGAGAGGTGCGAACGGGTCGTGCGCACGAGCGCCGACGCCGAACTGCGCGATGGCCACCCCGCCGCAGCGGTGGACACCGTGCTACACGCGGTGCGCGTGCCCTGACGGGCCGATCGTGCGGCGGCCATCGAGCGCTGCCTCAGCGTTGCAGCGCGCGTCCGCCGAGGCCGGACGCGCATGCCACCCCGCGCCCGGCGCCACCCCCTCAGAGAACGATGTCGTCGTGGCTGTGCAACTCGCGCGCGATGACCGGCCGCACGCCCCGACGCACGAACGTGTCGGCGTCGGCGAGCGGCCCCACGTCGATGCCCGCTTCGCCGGCGATGTCGGCGATCGGCGCCTGGAACGTGCGGAACGCCCGGAGCGGCGGCACCGTCAGCCCCTGCCGCGTGTCGACGAGGTCGCTCTGATCGAGCAGGAAGCCGGCCGCAGCCAGCGCGTCCCCGTCGCGCCACGCGGCGATCTTCCAGAACCGCAGCGGAACACGGATGCCACGGTACGGCGGGTCGTCGTCGCCGAGCACCGGCGCGGTGAACACGGCGAGCCGCTGATCGGTCGTCTCCGCGTACGCCAGCACGTGGTCCTCGAGCCCCAGCCACAGCTCCTTCGACTGGTTGAAGCCCGCCGCCTGCGGAGCGGCGTTCGTGTAGAAGAACGTCGCCTCGGTGGCATCCCGAGCCTCCTCCGCCGAACCCCAGCCGGGGTCGCGTCGACGCACGAGGTGCCCCCGGTCGAGGTCATTGCGGCTGTAGATCTCGGGGCCGGCCTGCGCATCGGCGGCCACGCGCGGGTCGAGGCGCCAATCACCCGTGCGCGGCTGTTCGCGGAGGCTGGCCCCGTCGATGACGACGCCGGTGACGGCGGCGAACCGGCGTTGCTCATCGAGCAGCACCGAGAATCTCGGGTAGTCGAGTCGCGTGGTCCGCGTGACGGGCGCGGGGAGGGGAAGAGGGATGCCGAGGAAGTCCGGGTCGTAGCCGTCGCTCATGCCTCTATGGTGCCCGGGACCACCGACATCGCGCTCTAGGCTGCCTCCATGAGGGAGACCGTGGTCCGCGGGGTGGTCCGGACCGGATGGAGACCGGCGATTCTCGCGGCGGCGGGGCTCGTCATCCCGCTCGTCGGATTCTTCTTCACAGACTCGATGGACCGGGCCGACGCTCCGAGTCAGACCGAATCGGTCCGCGTGATGAGCGCGTTCTTCGCGATCGCGTTCAGCGTCTCCGCCGCGCTGCACCTGCTCATCGTGGTCCGGTGGCGGAGACCCTGGACCCGTGTCACGGACCGGCGATACTCCATTCCCCAGCTCGGGGTGCTCGTCGGTGGAGTGCTGTGGCTCGTGGCCCTGGCGACGTGGTCGGGACCGCTCGCTCTCGGACTCGCGTCGTGCGCCCTCGTATCCGTCTGCTCGTTCGTCGTCTTCCTCATCCTCGTCACCGAGTGATGCCGCTCCGCGCGGCCGCGCGACAGACTGGAGCGATGGACGTGCACGTGAAGACCCGGGCCGACGCCCCGACCGGCTTCTTCGCCGCGGAGGCCGCGGGACTCCGCTGGCTCGCCACGGCGGGAGGAGCGCGCGTCGTTTCCGTGCGGGCCGTGGCCGACGACGGGATCACGCTCGACCACATCCCCGCCGCGCGCCCCACCGCCGATGCCGCCGACGCCTTCGGCGTCGCGCTCGCTGCGACCCACGCCGCCGGCGCGGCAGCCTTCGGTTCCCCGCCGCCCGGGTGGGAGGGCGACATCTTCATCGGGCGGCGCTCGCAGCCCGCCCGGGCCACCCCGACCTGGGGTGCGTTCTACGCCGGACAGCGCGTCGAACCGTTCGTGCCTCTCGCCGTCGAGGCGGGGAGCCTCTCGGCATCCGGTGCCGAGATCGTGCGCCGCGTCTGCGCGCTGATCGCCGAGGGCGCGTTCGACGACGAGAAACCGCCCGCGCGCCTGCACGGCGACCTGTGGGCGGGGAACGTCCTCTGGTCGCCCGAGGGCGTGGTGCTCATCGACCCTGCGGCGCACGGTGGACACCGCGAGACCGACCTGGCGATGCTCGCGCTGTTCGGCTGCCCGTTCCTCGATCGGATCCTCGCGGCGTACGACCGCGCACGTCCGTTGCGCGACGGGTGGCGGGAGCGTGTGCCGCTGCACCAGTTGCATCCGCTCGCGGTGCACGCGGCGGGGCACGGGCCGTCGTACGGCCGCGCGCTGGTCGAGGCGGCGGAGCAGACGCTCGCCCTCGTCTGAGGCACCGGCCGCCGGCATCCGGAATCTCGGACAACCGCGGGATTCTCGGAGGAATCGCTCCGGAAAGTCCGAGATTCGCCGCACTCTGCGAGTTTCGCGCGCGAGAAGGCACCCCTGCCCGCCGGAGACTCGCGCCCCCGGGAGGCCACCGCCCGCTCTGCCTCTCAGCCCGACAGCGTCGTCCGGGCCGCCCGCCGTTTCGCCCGAAGCTTCGCCCGCCGGGCGAGCACGAGGTCGATCCCGACACCGATCCCCACCGCCACCACGATCGAGACGATCACCGCGACGACCGGACCACCCGGCACCACCGCGGCGACCACCGCGCCGATGACCGCCTGATAGGCCGCCCAGGCGAGGGCAGCCAGCGCTGCCACCCCGAGATACCGCACCGGGTTGACCCGCGCCGCTCCCGCCGCGAGGTTCACCGCGAGCCGGGCGAACGGCACGAACCGCGCCGTGAAGAGCACCACGGCGGCATTGCGCTCGAGCCGGGCCCGCGCCCAGTCGAGGGCGGCGCGCACGCGCGGACCTCTCATCCACGCCCAGCGCTCGACGCCCACCGTGCGCCCCACGAGGTAGCAGCCGGCGTCGCCCGCGAAGGCGGCCGCGCCCGCGACGACGATCACCCCGGCCAGAGGTGGCGTCCCGTGCGACACGGCCAGCGCTCCGAACGCGGTGACCGCCGCCTCTCCCGGAATCACGACGAGGAACGCGTCCGCGAACACGAGCACGGCCATCCCGAGCAGGGCCAAGGGGCTCGCCGCGATCGTCTGCAGCCAGGCGTCGATCCCGTCCATTCGGTCACTCTCCGCCGTCGATCCAGACGCCCCGCCCACGCGGCGGTGACGCCCAGCGGAGCATCCGGTGAACATCGCGAACGTCGGCACCTGCGAGCCCCCGCGGCGGTCCGATGCGCCCCACCCTGGTCTCGTGAGAGTCGCGCTGCTGGCCGAGTCCTTCCTTCCGCACATGAACGGGGTCACCGGTTCCGTTCTCCACGTGCTGCGCCATCTCGCCGAGGCGGGGCACGAGACCTTGGTCATCGCTCCGAAATCGGGCGATGTGACCGCCGACCTGCACGGCGCCCGGACCGAGCTCCTTCGGTCGGTCCCGTTGCCGTCCTACCCCGAGGTCCGTGTGGTGTTCGCCCGCGCGGCGCGCCTGGGGGCACTGCTGCGCGACTTCGACCCGGACGTCGTGCACCTGGCATCCCCGTTCGTCCTCGGGTGGCAGGGTCTCGCCGCCGCCGACGCGCTCCACATCCCCACCGTCGCCGTCTACCAGACCGACGTCGTCGCCTACGCGCAGAAGTACGGCCTTCCGCACGCGACCGCCCTCGTCGAGGGACACGTCGCGCGACTGCACCGCCGCGCCACCCTCACGCTCGCGCCCTCGTCCGCCTCGATGCGCCAGCTCGAGAGCCTGGGCGTCGACCGCCTGCGACGGTGGGGCAGGGGAGTGGATGCCGTGCGCTTCGCGCCCACCCACCGGGACGACGCCTGGCGGGCCGAGGTCGCGCCGAACGGCGAACGCATCGTCGGCTATGTCGGACGCCTCGCCCCCGAGAAGCAGGTCGACGACCTCCGCGCGCTCGCGGGCGTGCCGAATACGCGTCTCGTGATCGTCGGCGACGGGCCTTCGCGGGCGGGCCTCCAAACGGCGATTCCGGATGCCGTCTTCACCGGCCATCTCTCGGGAGACACGCTCGCGCGCGTCATGGCCGGCTTCGACGTGTTCGTGCACCCGGGTGAGAGTGAGACGTTCGGGCAGACCATCCAGGAGGCGCTCGCAAGCGGCGTTCCGGTCGTGGCGACGGGCGTGGGTGGGCCATTGGATCTCGTCCGCTCGAGCGTCGACGGGTGGCTCTACCGGCCCGGCGATCTCGACGATCTCCGCGCGCGGGTGACCGACCTCGTCGGTGACGAGTCCAAGCGTCAGGCGTTCTCTCGCGCCGCGCGCGAGGCGGTCGCGGGACGCACGTGGTCCGCGCTGACCGACGACCTCGTCGGGCATTACCGGGAGGCGCGCGCTCTGCGAGCGATCGACGACAGTCTGCTCGTGCGCGGAGCGCGACGGCCGGCGGCGCCCGTGGCATCCCGAGCCCGAGGCCGGTGGACGCGCTTCGTTGCCCTGGGCGACTCGCTCACCGAGGGGCTCTGCGACCAGTCCCGCATGCCGTCGGGGGCGTTTCGCGGGTGGGCCGACCGCCTCGCCGAGCTCCTCGCGGGAACGAGCGAGGACGGGCCGTTCCGGTACGCGAACCTCGCGGTGCGCAGCCGGCGCGTGCGTCACCTCATCGACGAGCAGGTGCCCGCGGCGCTCGAGCTGAAGCCGGATCTCGTGTCGATCCTCATCGGCGCGAACGATCTCGTCGGCCCGCACCCGGTGATTCCCGCGATCGTCGCGGAGGTCGAGTCCGCGGTGCGTGCCGTCCGTCGGACGGGCGCCGACGTGCTTCTCGTCACGACCTTCCTGCCGCACCGCGCGGCCGCGCGGCTGTTCGCGCGCCGGTTCTCGGCGTACAACGTCGAGTTGCGCCGCATCGCGGCCGAACAGGGGGCGATCCTGCTCGACCTCGAGGCCGTGGCGGAGCTCGGAGAACTCCCGCTGTGGGCGGACGACTTGGTCCACCTGCGCTCGGCCGGACACCGCCTGGTCGCCTACCGCGCGGCCGAGGCGCTCGGCGTGCCCGACGCGGCAGCATTGCTCGGCCTCGACGAGGCGCTGCACGCCGACGACGAGCCGGCCCGCGGCGGCTGGATCACGCGCGATGCGCTGCCGTGGGTGTGGCGGCGGGTCCGTGGACGCACGGCGGGGGATGGTGTGTCGGCGAAGCACTCCGCCTACGTCGAGTTGCCGACCCGCGGGGACTGGGAGCGCGCTCGGACGTCGTAGCGGGTTCCGGTGGCTTCGACAGGCTCAGCCACCCCGCCGCGGTCGGAGCTCACAGGTCCCTGAGCTTGTCGAAGGGACCGGCCCGGACTCGCGGTCAGTACCAGCCGGTCTGCTCCGAGTGACCCCACGCCCCGCACGGTGAGCCGTACCGCGAGCTGATGTACGACAGACCCCAGGCGATCTGCGTCGCCGCGTTCGTGCGCCAGTCGGGACCCGCGGATGCCATCTTCTCGCCGGGCAGCGCCTGGGGGATGCCGTAGGCGCCGCTCCAGGGGTTCAGCGCGTCGGCGCGCCATCCGGACTCGCGATTCCACAGCGAAACCAGGCAGGAGAACTGATCGTCTCCCCACCCGTAGCCGCGGATCGCGCCGCGGGCGTAATCGCGCGCTTCGCTCGGGCTCATGATCGGGCCGGCCGGTGCTGTCGGCGGGGGAGTGGTGCCGCCGCCATTGTTGCCACCGCCGTTGTTCCCACCGCCGCCGTTGTTGGAGCCGCCTCCGTTGTTGCCGCCCCCGTTGTTCCCACCGCCCCCGTTGTTGTCGGAGCCGCCGTTGTTGGTGTTGCCGCCGTTGCCGTTGCCGTTGCCGCTTCCGCCGCCGCCGCCGCCACCGCTGTTGTTGCTGTTGCCCCCGCCGTTCCCGCCCGGCTCTTGCGCTTCGCGCTGGGTCTGCTCGCGCAACCGTGCTTCGCGCTCCTGCTGAGCCGTCGTCTCACGAATCGCTGCGAGTCGAGCGAAGAGGGCATCGAGCTGGGCTTGGGCGGAGCTGACAGCCTGGGCCTCGGTGTCGGCCTCGGTCTGGGCGGTGGCGGCTGTCGCCGCGGATTCCGTCGCCAAGCGCGCGGCTTCGGTTCGGGCCGCATCGGCCTGCGCTCGAAGCGAGGTCGCGACATCCGCCGCGCTCCGCGCTTCGCCGGCGTCGCGCGTCGTCAGGGTCGCGACACGGTCGAGGATCCCCAGACGTTCCAAGAGCGAGTCGGGGTCCGCGCTCGTGAGCAACTGGGCGACGAGGGGTCCATTGCCCGTCGTGCGGTACAGCCGAGCAGCGCTCGCCCCGGCGCGCGCGTGGGCGGATGCCAGGGCGGCGTCGGCGGCCGAACTCTGCGCCGTGAGTGCCTCGGCGCGCGCGGCCGTGGACGCGGCGAGGAGGCGCGTGCGCTCGGCTTCGGCGGAGGCGTCGAGGGCCCGCCGCGAGGCCGCCGCGGCGGAGGCCTCCGCCGCATCGAGTTCCTTCTTCACCTCGATGACGGCCGGGTCGTTGTCGTCCGCCGTGGCCGTGAGCACGCGGACGGACGGCGACGTGGTGGCCCACACCGGCGAGGGGGCGACGGCGGCGCCGATCAGCACGCACGCGAGAAGCGTGTGACTGGTGCGACGAATGAGGCCCATGAGGCCACTGTATTCGTCGCGCCGTGTCGGAACCACCCGAATCATCACGGCGCTGCTAGGCTCTGTCGGGGTGCCGTCTTGGCATCCGCTCAACTACATATGAGCACACGGAGCAGGCTGGCAGACGCTGGTCCCCTGTGGTGGACTCCCCGTCATTCCCGCCGGGTGGTTTTCTACTGGTGGCCAGTCGCCGGGATTTCCGGGCCGACATGTCGGCGCGCCCTTTCTGCCTGTTCCTGCTCCTTCGCATGTCAGCTCGTCGCCCACACGGGGCGGCGAGCCTAAACAAAGAAGGAGGGACCTCTTGGAAGGTCCAGAAATCACCGCCGCTGAAGCCG
>Ga0308161_1003203_pt1 | contig 16141 bp, 10 predicted proteins | sample PhyFR2_FD_201034 | JGI IMG/M metagenome (GOLD analysis project Ga0308161, IMG submission 201034) | Phyllosphere microbial communities from UC Gill Tract Community Farm, Albany, California, United States - DLSLF.R2 | ecosystem: Host-associated > Plants > Phyllosphere > Unclassified | place: USA...
GGGCCCATATCGACTGGCCTGGGAGAGATTTACCTTTGGACGGTCGAGAGCGAACCAGGCGCCAGGAAACCAGACGGAACGCCGTACACGCCGACCGACCTGCGCGAGGTCCAGGACTGGATCATTAAACCGCAGCTGCGCCAGGTAGCCGGCGTTACCGAGATCAACTCCATCGGTGGTTACGCCAAGGAGTATCACATCACGCCGGACCCGGCGAAGCTGAGTTCTTACGGCCTGACGCTGAAGGACGTGGTTGCCGCGATCCAGCAAAACAATGGAAACGTCGGCGGCGGCTATATCGAGCGCAGCGGTGAGCAGCTGCTGGTTCGCGCGCCAGGCCAGGTGCGTAGCCTGGACGATATCCGGAACACGATATTGCACAGCGTACGTGGCGTACCGATCCGCGTACGCGACGTCGCCGAAGTGGGACTGGGCGCGGAATTGCGCACCGGCGCCGCGACCGAGAACGGCCGCGAAGTCGTGCTCGGTACGGTGTTCATGCTGATCGGCGAGAACAGCCGGGTGGTTGCGCAAGCTGTCGCCAAGAAAATGGTGGAGGTCAATCGTACGCTGCCGGCAGGCATCCGCGCAGTGCCTGTCTACGACCGAACCGTGCTCGTCGACAAGGCGATCGCAACGGTGAAGAAGAACCTGCTCGAAGGTGCCGTCCTGGTCATCGTCATCCTGTTCCTCTTCCTCGGCAACTTCCGGGCGGCACTCATCACCGCGATGATCATCCCGCTGGCCATGCTGTTCACCTTTACCGGAATGGTCACGTACAAGGTCAGTGCGAACCTCATGAGTCTCGGGGCCCTGGACTTCGGCATCATCATCGACGGGGCGGTCGTCATCGTCGAGAACTGCGTACGACGCCTGGCGCATGCCCAGGAACACCATCGGCGCGACTTGACGTTGAAAGAGCGCTTCCACGAAGTGTTCGCGGCCGCTGGCGAGTCTCGCCGTCCGCTCCTGTTCGGGCAGTTGATCATCATGGTCGTGTACCTGCCGATTTTTGCGCTGTCTGGCGTCGAGGGCAAGATGTTCCATCCGATGGCGTTTGCCGTCGTGACGGCGCTGATCGGGGCGATGATCCTGTCGCTCACCTTCGTCCCCGCAGCCGTTGCGCTCTTCATCGGCAAGCGTGTGGGCGAGAAGGAAAACCGGTTGATGGGCTGGGCGCGCCAGGGATACGAGCCGATGCTCGAAAAGGTGCTTGCCAACGCGGCCCTTGTCGTGACGAGCGCCATTGTCCTGGTCGTCCTGTCGGGCCTGCTCGCAGCCCGGTTGGGCAGCGAGTTCGTGCCGAGCTTGAACGAGGGCGATATTGCACTGCAATCCTTGCGGATTCCTGCAACCAGTCTCACGCAGTCACTCGACATGCAAAAGCGGCTGGAAGCGGGACTGAAGGCGAAGTTTCCGGAGATCGAGCGCGTATTTGCACGGACAGGCACCGCGGAGATTGCATCGGACCCCATGCCGCAGAATATCTCGGACGGCTACGTGATGCTCAAGCCAGAAGACAAGTGGCCCGCTCCCAAGAAAAGCCGCAACGAACTGATTTCCGCGATCAAGGAGGAAGCGGAAAAATATCCTGGAAACGGTTATGAGTTCTCGCAGCCAATCCAGCTTCGCTTCAACGAGCTGATTTCGGGTGTGCGCAGCGACGTTGCAGTCAAGGTCTTCGGCGATGACATGGATGTGCTGGCAGACACGGGGCAGCGGATCGCCGCGGTTCTGCAGCGCGTTCCGGGCGCAACCGAAGTCAAGGTCGAGCAGACCGGCGGCCTCCCCATGCTGACGGTACAGATCGACCGCGAGAAGACGGCCAGGTATGGATTGAACATCAGCGATGTCCAGGAAACACTGGCCATTGCCACGGGCGGGCGCGAGGCCGGCACCGTGTTCGAGGGTGACCGCCGCTTCGATATCATCGTTCGTCTACCGGAGACGCTGCGCGCCGACCTGGAGTCGCTCAAACGGTTGCCGATTTCACGGCCCGCCGCTTCGTCTGACGGCACGGCGTCTTTCATCCCGCTGGGTGAGGTTGCCACACTGTCGTTTGCGCCCGGGCCAAACCAGATCAGCCGCGAAAACGGCAAGCGCAGGGTCGTCGTGAGCGCAAATGTCCAGGGCCGCGATATCGGCAGCTTTGTACCGGAAGCGGAAGCAGCTATCCAGAAAGACGTGAAGATCCCATCCGGCTACTGGACGACATGGGGCGGCACCTTCGAGCAGCTGCAATCGGCCACGCACCGTCTGCAGGTTGTCGTCCCCCTGGCACTTTTTTTGGTCTTCACGCTGCTATTCGTCATGTTCAACAACGTGAAGGATGGCTTGTTGGTGTTCACGGGAATTCCGTTTGCGCTCACTGGCGGCGTCCTGGCGTTAACCCTGCGGGGGATCCCGATGTCGATTTCCGCAGCGGTCGGGTTCATCGCACTGTCCGGAGTCGCGGTCCTGAACGGCCTGGTGATGATCTCGTACATCCGGTCTCTGCGCGAAAACGGCATGCCTCTGGATGAGGCGATTCGCCATGGCGCGCTGACGCGCTTGCGGCCAGTCCTGATGACGGCGCTGGTCGCGTCGCTCGGCTTCGTGCCAATGGCCTTGGCCACCGGTACCGGCGCCGAGGTGCAGCGGCCGCTAGCGACCGTCGTCATTGGCGGAATTCTTTCCTCGACCATGCTGACGCTGCTGGTTCTTCCTCTTCTGTACCGGCTGTCCCACCGTAACGACGATGTGTCCGAAATCAATGTAGAGCCGGTACGGGTGCCGGTGTAGCACTGATTTTGCTTTGGCTGGACTGCGGCTCGGTGCACTAAGGCACCGACGCTGTTGTCCAGCAATGTCGATAATTCAACATTCACGTAAGAGGTGCTGTATGACACAGTCAGAAAAGATTCGGCTCGAACTACCCCTGGTTCTACCCGACGTCGACGATCCGGGCGACCGCTGCGTAGACCGGCTCATACAATCGCTGTCGGGCCGAGACGGGCTCGATCGCGTGCATCTGAAACAGGTTGAGTCCGGCGAGCAGGTTTTATGCCTGCACTATGACCCGTCGAAGATCAGCGTGGCGCGCTTGCGGGAGCTGGTCAGTTCGGTTGGGGCCGGTCTGACGGACAAGTACGGACACTACGTAACACGCATCACTGCACCGCTGCACGCACGAAGCGCCCGGCTGTTTTCGAACCGTTTGCGCGACGTTCCTGGTGTGCTGGAGGCGGAGGTTTCCGCGTCAGGAGCGATCCGGATCGAATATGAAAAGAACGTGATCTCGCCAGTCGACCTGGCCAAAACTGTCCAGTCGCTCGGCGGCACCTTCGCAGAGCGATCCGAACAAGCTCATCGCGCCGGTGAAGCGGCAATGGCGGCCCCAGCAGGCTCCGCCCCGTTTGACCACAACAAGGCGCACGCTCACGAAGCCCATTCGGAGCACGCCCACGAAGACGGCAATCACGATCATGCCGACCACAAGCACGCGCACGGTGACGAAGGCGGCGGCCACGCCGGCCATGATCACGACCATGGTGGCATTTTCGGAGAGAAGTCCGAGCTGATATTTGCTGTTCTTGCCGGCGTGTTCGTGCTGGCAGGCTGGCTAGTCGGCAGGGCCCATATCGGACCTGACTGGCTCCCCGTTGCGCTCTACTGCGGCGCCTATCTGTTCGGCGGCTATTTCACGACCAAGGAAGCCATCGAAAACATCATGGCGCGCCGTTTCGAGATCGACACCCTGATGCTGGTGGCCGCGATTGGCGCGGCCGCGCTTGGCAAGTGGGCGGAAGGTGGTCTGCTGCTGTTCCTATTCAGCCTCGGCCACTCCCTCGAACATTTTGCGATGGGCCGTGCCCGTCGCGCCATCGAGGCGCTGGCCAAGTTGGCGCCGGAGACGGCCGTGGTCAAGCGTGGCGACGCGACGGTGGAGGTTCCAGTCGAGCAGCTCAAGCTCGGGGATGTCGTCCTGGTCAAGCCGAATGAGCGGCTACCGGCGGATGGCGTGGTCGTGAAGGGAAATACCAGTGTCAACCAGGCGCCGGTGACCGGCGAAAGCGTCCCTGTCGACAAGCAGCCGGTTGCAGATGGCAATGCCGCGATCGCCGCATTTGAGAAAGTTGGCGCCGCGAGCCGCGTCTTCGCCGGAACGATCAATGGCGCCGGCGCGATCGAGGTGATGGTAGCCCGGCTGGCGAGCCAGTCGACCATGGCGCGTGTCGTGCAGATGGTGGCCGAAGCTGAGGCGCAGCGCTCGCCGACCCAGCAGTTCACGGACAAATTCGAACGCATCTTCGTGCCGGTGGTCCTTGGTCTCGTCGGCCTGCTGATGCTGGCGTTCCTGGTCGTCGACGAACCATTTTCGGACAGTTTCTATCGCGCGATGGCCGTGCTGGTCGCGGCCAGCCCATGTGCACTCGCCATTTCCGTACCGAGCGCCGTCTTGTCGGGCGTTGCACGCGCTGGCCGCGGCGGCGTGCTGGTCAAGGGTGGTGGACCGCTTGAAAACCTTGGCAGCCTGACGTCGATCGCATTCGACAAGACCGGCACCTTGACCGAAGGGCGCCCCAAGCTGACGGACGTCGTGGTTGCTGATGGCGTCACCGAGGAGGAACTGCTGGCGGTTGTGCTGTCGGTCGAGTCGAGCAGCGACCATACGCTTGCCGCTGCCCTGGTCGAAGGTGCGAAAGCACGTTTGCCGAAAGGTGCCGAAACGCCGCGCGCCGCCGATATCAAGAGCATTACCGGGCGGGGCATCCAGGCCACTGTAAACGGCCAGACCGTACACATCGGCAAACCGGTGCTATTTGCCGAGCTGGGCGGTCCTGCACTGCCGGACGCGCTGGACAAGGCGAACGCACGCTTGATGGCAGACGGCCGCACGACGATGATCGTGCGCTCGGGCGAACGCTTCCTCGGCGCGATCGGCGTCATGGACACGCCGCGCGAAGTGGCTGCGTCGGTGATGACACGCCTGCGTGCGCTCGGGATCGAACGCCTGATCATGATCTCAGGCGACAACCAGCAAGTGGCGGACGCCGTCGCGAAATCGGTTGGCTTGACCGAGGCGAGGGGAGACCTGATGCCGGAACAAAAAGTTGAGGCTATCAAGAAGCTGCGCGAGCAGCACGGCAAAGTTGCGATGGTAGGCGACGGCGTCAACGATGCCCCGGCAATGGCCAATGCGACGGTCGGTATCGCGATGGGCGCCGCCGGGTCGGACGTCGCGCTCGAGGCTGCCGATGTCGCGCTGATGGGAGATGACCTGGGCCAGCTGCCGTTCGTGGTCGGCCTTTCGCGCCAGACGAGCCGGATCATCAAACAGAACTTGTGGGTTAGCCTCGGGGTGGTTGCGGTACTGATCCCCGCCACCATATTCGGCTTAAATATCGGCACCGCGGTGCTGTTTCACGAGGGATCCACCCTGCTGGTCGTGATCAATGCGTTGCGCTTGCTTGCCTTCGAAGACCAGGGCAAAGATGCAGGAGGAACCGCGGCGAGCGGAATGACAGAACCCGGCATTCAAGTCAAACACGGAGGGGCCCAGACATGATCGCCTCACTGTCGGGAGTGCTGACGTTCGCGAGCTTCCCCGCTGCGGCTGTGCTGCTTGGTGCGGGGACGACTTTTGTCCGAACGCCCGGGCCGGCGGTTCGCAGCGCCGTGCAGCACCTTGCTGCTGGCGTTATCTTCTGCGTCCTGGCCACCGAACTGTTACCCGACCTAGTCCACCGACGCATGCCATGGGTGACCGTCGTGGGCTTTTCCATCGGCGTCGCCGTGATGCTTACATTGAAGTGGCTGGGTGACCGCAAGGGTGAAGGCGATCCGGATACGGACACACGCGGCATGATGACCGCCATGGGTGTCGATGTCGCGCTGGACGGCATGTTGATCGGGCTGTCGTTCGCAGCAGGAGAACGGCAGGGAATGCTGTTGACGGTCGCCTTGGTCCTTGAGCTGTTCTTTCTCGGGGTGTCCTGTGCGACGTCGCTTGGGAAGATCGGCCGGAACCGTGGCCGCATCGTCGGCGCGTGTGCAGGTCTCGGGGTCGCACTGCTCGCCGGTGCCGTGGCCGGCGCTGTCGTGCTCAACCATGTTCGCCCAGCCTATGTGGACGCGCTGCTTGCATTCGGGGTTGCGGCGCTGCTCTACCTGGTCACGGAAGAGCTGCTAACCGAGGCGCACGAGGAGCCGGAAACGCCCGTACAGACAGCCATGTTTTTCCTCGGATTTATCGTGCTGTTCACGCTCGACATGCTGGTTTAGCTCGGCAAGGTCGCGCCAACGACAGCGTCGTCCGCCGGCTTAGACATAGTTTTGCGGGCAAAGAGCCCGCTCTACGAGCTCTAAAAGGATATGGATAATCTTCATGTGCATTTCCTGCACCCGATCGGCGAAACGGCCTGCCGGGGCTTCGATGCAAACATCGCATAGCAACGCCAGGTCAGTTCCAGGCCTTCCGGTCAGTCCGATCACATGCATGCCAAGTTCGCGTGCTACCCGGGCGGCGTTGAGAATTGATGGGCTTTTGCCGCTTGTACTGATCGCCAGCAGGACGTCGCCGGCTCTCCCGTGTGCTTGAATAAAGCGTGAAAAAACTTGGTCGTATCCGTAATCGTTCGCAACGCAGGACATGTAGCTCGGGTCACTGATCGCGACCGCAGCCAAGCCTGGACGATCGAGCCTGAATCGTCCCGTGAGCTCTTCGGCAAAATGCATCGCATCGCACATCGAGCCTCCGTTGCCACAGGAATAGGCGCGGCCAGAATTTTTGAATGCGCCGATCAGCAGCTGTGCCGCCTCGGCAACCGATTGCAGCGCCTTAGAATCATTGAGAAAGGCGTTCAACGTCGACTGCGCCTCGGTCAGACTGGACTTAATGTGTTCAATCATAACAAACAATTCTCCCTGATTATCCAGTAGTGATGCCGCTACTGGAACTACGTGCGTTTAGTTTAAACCCGGCATTGCGAATCCATGTTCACCATAGCGGCCTGCGGCCAACGTCGCTTGACAGGTTAGTGCCGTAGAGTGGATTTCCCGCTGCAAAAGCAAGCTTCTTCCACATCCGAATAGCATGCCACAGCTACGTTATTGATGTTGTCTACACCCTCTAAAACAGACTGGCACGGCTCACGTAAGGCAAAAGTCCTTGCTATGCTGTTGTATCCAAAATCTTTTTTATTGCTGTGCCATATCCAGCACTGAATATCGGGTGATTATCTTTCGTAACCGAACCATCGTGATCGTTGAGGCGCCATCCCATCTTGTTTAAGGTGTCAGTAGAAATCGCCTTTCGTAATGCTTCTCGTTCCTGCCGATGAAGCATCAAATCTGGTGCGACAATATTAACCGATTCGGAATTTTTCTTTGGGCCATTCGAAAAATCTATAACCACTCTTTCTTTTGCTGCTACTTTTAAAACCTGATTTTCCTGCTTTAATTTTTTGTTTTCGCTGAGCAAGCCAGTTACGAGGACGCGCGCTACATCATCAATAATCAGGTTTAACAAATCTTCCTCTGCTGAACCCGATCGAGTGATCTTATTTTTGCGTGTGTTTCGGTTTGCATATCTCGACCAAGCTTCAATCAAACTGCGATACATCGCACCACCGGCATTTCGAATCGGTTGCGCTTTCGGGCCGCCACGGCCCTCGGAGAGTTTGCCGATCGTCGCGATGCTGAAATCTGCACTTCCTCGATCTAGCTGCTCCTTACATATTTCGTGAATGATCTGCAGAGAGCGCTCTGTACGTAGCGATTTCGCGATGAGCTTCAGCTGCTCGAATACATCATCTGGATGAATCGAAATGCTTTCCATTATTTGCTCGCCAATTTTACACTTTAAAATTCCAGATTAAACATTCTCTGTCCGGTTTTAGAGAAGCAAAGCCTGCTTCGTTTTTATTGCACTAATAATTAAAGGAAGTCCTGCGGCAGCATGTTGAAGAATTTCGCTCGACGTACCGTATATGCCGATCGAAGATAGTTGTGACATTCCCTCTATAAACGGTACTGCTTGCTTGATGCTCCCGGCATAACTTTGTAGCAGTCGTGTCATGTGCGATACAACGGAAGAAAGCTCGTGATTTTCGAGCTTGAAGAAGATAGGATCTTTTCCATTCATAGCAAGCATTCGGTCAAATGCATTGCCGGCCTTGAGCAGCGCTTTTGACGCGTCTTCATCAGCGTAAACTGTCGAGCCAAGCGCTACGGTTAGTACTTGCTCTAACTCATTACATTCGCTCACGTTAATCGAAACCTCTTGAATTCCCCCAACCGCCACAAGAACTACCCCAGTCTCATGCTGTTTCGCTGTATCTACGATGTGCTTGCAGCGGACAATTAATTTCATGGTTGCAAGAGAGTCTCCCGCAATGCTTTCGTTGCCTTCATAAAGTGCCGAAAGTTGATGGCGTAAATTTTCAAGCCGAGTGCTATGTTCAAATTCAACATTTAGCTTCTCACATTCGTACATCGATGACTCGAGTTGTGCGATCTCCTGTTCGGTTTCCAAATATCGCGTGCCACTGTCACCGAGGTTTAAGTGCAAAAAGTTCCAATGATGAACTAGGGAAGGAAGAAAAGCTGGACCGGTAAGAAACCATCGACACCGAACACAATTTTTTTGCTGAGGATAACCTGGCACCGGCCCATATGACACGTTGCCGGTCTCATCGTCGATGTTAATTCCACCATCAACACAACCCATGCCTCCCTTCCCGCAGAGCCCGAGGTTGGTTCTCAGCAAACTTGCGCCACCGGTAATCGTACCCTGAATGAAGGTATTTAATACCGAGCTATCGACGCTTGCTGAACTAACCTCAAGTTGTTGCAGCGTAGCTTCTTTGATCCACCGAAGGAAGTTCTCCTGCTCTGTAGTTTCGTCTTTGATTCGTTTACTACCTGCTTCCATTTGCTCAGTGACATAAACAACACCGGCCTTGTTATAATACAAGGTCATAAGAATACGAGCGTGACCAGCAATGCACTCACTTAGGATATGCATTGCAACTTTACCTTCGGTCGCCAGATGTGTGATCAATGAAACCCGGAGTGAGTGCAGCGGAAAATAGGTTTTGACGCTACCAACCGTGTTTCCATCTGGCACAAAGCGTAATCTCGAGCCATCTACAGCCTTATGGCCTTTCTCTGCACAAATGTCTCCTAACGATTCAAGAGCTTTGACCCAAAGCTTCTCCATGCTGCCCTCAGCCATTGGCCAGCCAGCTTTCTGTTTACCAAGTGTAGGGTCGCGGAACAAAAAACACATGCTCCCCATTTGCTGGAGCTGAAATTTTGTTTTCCGACCAGTTACATTTTGTGGCAGATCAGCGCACCGCGTTGCTTCAGAAATCGGGTTGTATTTTTCCTGCCAATTTCGTAATCGTTCAAGCCAGTATAAAACTTTAGCGTGTTCCCACTTAACTACGTAGCCTCGATCCCACTGTTCTTTGAGCCGATCTGCAGTCTTATTCGTGTTTATATATAATGCGGTGAATATTCTACCAATGTCATTATCGATAGTGCGACGGAATACTCCCCTGTGGCACTCCACCTTTCCAATGTCGTTGACCGACTCGCTGCTATTTTTGACAAACGAACCCGCCCTATAGTGTGGCTCCCCACCAGGTGCACTGTCCAAGAGCGAACCCTCATAACGCCATGTATCAGCTTCGCCACTATCTAAAAATCTTACCTGATACATGCGGAGCGGCAACTCTAATTTTACGATCAGCGCAACTGTTCTCACTGGCGACCATAGCTCGAAGACGAGCTTCTTTATCGTTTTAGCCTCTCCCTCAACTCGTATCATTACCTCGCGCGTTCGCCAAACACAGTCAGGGTCGTGAGTATCTATAAGAGATCTGTCAACTTCGAACCAGTCTGCCTTCGGTTGCGCATTATGCGCCCATGTCAGTTCACCAAAGTTTTTCGACCCGACAGGACACACCAAATCGTTTAGGTAGCGTATGAATCGACTTGGCAGCACGTCCTTATTTGACCGACTAAGTTGTTGGCCACGACGAATGTCACTTTTGCGGTCAATTAAGAAATTTCGATAGTCCCCGGAAACGACACTGACACCGAAATCGTCTTCTGCTGAATAAAACGTATTTAAAACATAGTCGATAAATTCTGATGCCTTTGCGTAAGCGATATCTGCCTGCGAAAGTTTAGCCAGAACGCTATCGAAATATGATGGCAATTCGTTATCCTGCTGCCACCGGCGTGACAAAAGCGTAGATGGATCGGTCGGCAAACGATGCGCGGTAACGTAATCAAAAATGAACTGTCGCACAGCAGTTATGCCAGAGTTGAGATCCGCCTTCAATGACCCTAACCAACTAACAGCATATGTCCGCCACTGATCGAGTTTCTGGTTGTGTTCTGTGATGAATTTAAGTTCTGGATCAACCATTGCACCATGCGGCACTCGCCGTTTAAGACGGGCTGCAGGGATAAGACTCGAGACCGGATTAAAAAATATCGGCGAGCGAACTCGATGGCCATGTTCACTCAAGCTAAAGAAGCCATCACCGAACTCAAGCATGTGTTCGATCATTCGGTAGACAGCAGTTATCAATATGTCTGCCCACCTAGCGCTCAACTCAGCCGTGCATGTTTGACGAAAACACGGTAAATCTTGTCCTTTGCTCAAGAATTCTTTTGGTTCGAGCGGTAGCCCGCGTCTTAGTAAGAAATATTCGAAAAATAAGTGTAGACCAACTACTGGACCCTTTGGCGGTCGGTCGTTTTTGCGCTTTTTCCCGCTCTTGGCCAGAATATGGACGACTGCAAAGCGCCATTTTTTTAAGGCTGGATGTAATGTAAGCCAGAGAAAATCAGTACGGTCTTTTGATGGTGAAAAATTGAATCGAGCGAGTGCAAAACGACATTCACGCCACAGTTCTATATATTCCTCTAATTCTCTATGGTCTGCATTGTCGGCAAGCTCTGGTAATGCAGCGATAACTTGATCAGCGCTCGGAATGGCTTGTTCCGACTCGAATAGAACTTCGCAAGCATTCTGTATTGCCTCGGGAATGCGCGACAGCAATTTTTGCGACCATCCTGCGATTGCTCTTGAATGACGCTTTCGCAAGCTCGATTCGGATAGATGAACTAGATCTTGGGAATACCTACCTTCTTGCAAATCTTTTAGAAAAATATCTACTGCTGGCAGCATTGCATGCTGGGCATAATATATTTCAACATACTCGACGGCAACTAAGTCGAGCCTTTCGGATTGAACGTAGACCGCCCCTTTTGTCTGCCCACCTGTGTAATTTGCCCACGCCGAGATTACGGTCCTATACTCAGCAGTACTTGGCGTGGCTGGCCGCGGGCCAGCATAACGAGCACTTGCCTCATCAATACTGTTTACAGAAAAGTCGAGGTCCCCGCGACGGTGTTTCTCCGAGCAAACATTATGTAAAGATTTCAATGAAGCAAGTTTATTGAGCCATTTCCCGGAGGCCAAGATGGTACTCAGTAATCTTTCCACTATCACGTCCGGATGCTCGTGTAAGTTTTGTAGAGCTGGCATGACTGGATCAGTCGAAGTTTTCTTCATCTTAAATTTTTATTATTGTTCAATCTTTGGTGCGCCAGATATCTTTCCAGTCAGCTGGCGGCGGCTCAGCCGCTAATCCTTGCTCGGCAAGTTTTGCAGCAAAACGCATGCGCAAAGTCGCTGCGTCCATTTGTTTTGTCACGGCGTCAATACCAGGAACAGTATAGACTTCCTGCGACTCTAATGAGCGATGTGCAAACATTTCGCGTATGTCTTTATCCGCAATCTTTGCACGTACAGCTCGATGGCCCGTTGCATGCCGGCCACCGTGTGGCGAGGTGCCGTGGATTTTTGCATTTGGCAGGCCTATTTTACGCAGCGCACGTTCCCACGCTTGGTTAAATGCTTTGATAGAATATGGTTCTCCTTTGGTCTTGGAGTGCTCACTTACAAAAGCAAACGGGTGTCGTGAGCTACCGAATCCGTTCCTAGCCCGGACGAGCATATAATTATGGTACGCCCATAGGAATGCGCTAGCCATATCCGAAGGTAGCCAATATACTTGTATGTACTTGGCGGTATCATCCGCAAAAACTCTGCCTTTCCAGCCCGCGTGGTAGTTCCCAGTAGATCTATTCCGTGGAAGATAGTTCGGAAAAAAGGCCTTCAAATAAGCCTCACGATTAGCAACTCTACGGCCGTTAATCTTTTTGTCGTCGGGAGCTTGGCCATCCTGAGGATGGTAAATCCGAACTAACGCCTCGTTCGGGCGAGTTGGGTTTTCGATAACGTCGCCAGTCCAAAGATGGAAAGGCTCCGAAACCCGCCTAGCGCCATACAGCATAAGCATAGCAATACAGATGCACCGCCAATCGTATTTTTTTAGTATATCTTTTTCGTCTTCTTTTCCAGGTCGGACAAACCCTTCCCGAAGTAATGCAGTTTCAAAATTAGCCGGGAAAGCCTTTGCTGGCTGAATATTGCTGGTCGATTGACGACGCAACTTGATTTTTCTCGCCTGCGACATACCTGCTGACACATTTTCGGAAGCGCCGAGGTGGCCGAGAAAAGAATGCCCGTTTTTTCTATACCAAGAGATCCAGTTTAACCGCTCTTCGCTCGCTGTTGCATGAGTCCATGGGTTGAGGCACTGTTCTGCATATCCGTTATTGACCATCCAATCCGAAAATTCATTGAGCATTCTCAGTTTTTGATTGGCCGTTTTTGTGTTCGTTGGAAACCAGCCCAATTTAGTAGGATCGCGCCCATCTCTGCTATAAGTGCCATGATAGACGGCATGGATAAAGCTTTCGAATATTTCGTAGGGTTTAGTTTCAATATTGCGGTTTTCTTCAATGTAATCTAATAATAATCCCAAAATTTGACATAACTTTTCCATCCACGAAAAGCTGCGTATTTGATAAAAGGAAGTGAAATAGCTCAATAGAGGCTCAAGCACGGTCAAATTATCATTTCTCAGGACCAATATAACGGGCAAGCTTAGGTAATTCCCTGTTTTATCTATCTTAATAGTTGCCCAGATTCTTGCTTGCTGCATATTCCTGACATCCGTTAGATTTTTTCGTCACCAATCAATCACGGCACCAAATTTTTCTTATCAGTCGACTTTTGCCAGAGCCAAATCGATCTAATAAGTATTAATGGTTACATCATAATCCCGTAACAAAAAGCGATCACTGTCGGTCGAGCATTTTCTTTCCCTTATATAACGTACGCCGAAAAAAATGCCAAAACCCTTAACATCGAAACATTATTATTATAATTATTATAGGGTAGATATGTATCTTGCGCAACAAAAAAATTGATGAACTTAGTTTGCATTGCAGTCATCCGAAGCGCATTCCTGCTGATTTGTTATAAAAAGAATTATGGGCATAACACGGACCGCACCACGCGGCCCAGAAGTCGACGAGGACGGGGATGTCGTTGCGTCCGACGTGCTTGTCGAAGCGGGCGGACGAGACGTCGGTCGGCTGGGCCGTGAACAGCGCCCGCGCGCATTTGCCGCACACGGGCTGGTCGGCCAGGCGCCCGGCGCCGACGCGGTTGACGGCGTCGCAGTGCGGACAGACGATGTGCAGGGATTCGGCCATGGTTTCTCCTTCGGGTGTCGTGGTGTGGGACGGACGGCGCGTGCGCCGTGCGTCATGCCGTCCGGCATACAATCGGGTGCCGGGCGGATGCCCTCCAACATGGGACCAGATGAGCGAATTGCAATCCACCCCGGGGGCCCAGGCCCTCATCGGCTGCGCCGGCTGGGGCATATCGAAGGAAGCGGCGGCCGCGTTCCCGGCCGAGGGCAGCCACCTCGAGCGCTACGCGGCCGTGCTGCCGGCCGTCGAGATCAATTCCTCGTTCTACCGGCCGCACCAGCCGCAGACCTATGCCCGCTGGGCCGCCAGCGTGCCGGACGCGTTCCGCTTTTCCGTCAAGCTGCCGAAGGCGATCACCCACGAGGCGAAGCTGCAGGGCGTCGACGAGCTGCTCGACCGCTTCGTGCGCGAGGCGGGCGAACTGGGCCACAAGCTCGGCTGCGTGCTCGTCCAGTTGCCGCCGAGCGGCGCGTTCGACGCCGCCGTCGTGGCCGATTTCCTGCCCCGGCTGCGCGCGCGTTTCCCGTGCATGCTGGCGCTGGAAGGGCGGCACCGGACATGGTTCGGCGACGCGGCCACCGCGCTGCTGCGCGAACACGGCGTCACGCGCGTGATCGCCGACCCGGCCGCCGGCCAGCCGGGCCCGCACGTGCCGACGACCGAAGCGACCTACATCCGCCTGCATGGCGCCCCGCGCATCTATTACTCGGCGTATCCGCCCGAATTCCTGGCGGACGTCGAGGCGCGGATCGCGCGCATGGCCCGGCCCGGCGTGCCGCTGTGGTGCATCTTCGACAACACGGCCGAGGGTCATTCCGTGCCGAACGCGCTCGACGTGCTGCGCGGCGTGCGCGCGGCGGTGTGACGATGACGGTCGCGACGTTCCGCTTCTATGGCGAGCTGAACGATTTTCTCGCGCGCGAGCGGCGCGGCGCCGAGTTCGCGGCCCTGTGCGCGCAGGCCGCGACGACGAAGCACATGATCGAGGCGCTCGGCGTGCCGCACACGGAGGTTGCGCTGATCCTGCTGAACGGCGAGCCCGCCACGCTGGACGATCTGCTCGAAGACGGCGACCGCGTCGCGGTCTACCCGCGCTTCACGCGGCTGGACGTCGCCGACGCCGGCCTGCCGCAGCGCCCGCCGGGACGGGTGCGCTTCGTCGCCGACGCGCACCTCGGCGGCCTCGCGCGGCTGTTGAGAATGGCGGGGTTCGACACCATCTACCGCAATACGCTGACGGACGACGACGTCGAGGCGCTGGCGCTGGACGACGGCCGCGCCGTGCTGACGCGCGACCGCGAGCTGCTGAAGCGGCGCGGCGTCGACGTCGGCTGCTACGTGCGCGCGCTGAAGGCCGAGGCGCAGCTGCGCGAGGTGGTCGACCGCTTCGGCCTGGCCGAGCGCCTGCGCCCGTTCACGCTGTGCATGGCATGCAACGCGCCGCTGCGGCCCGTCGCGAAGGCGGACGTGCTGGCGCTGCTGCCGCCGCGCGTGGCCGAAGCGCAGCACGAGTTCCGCACGTGCGACTGTTGCGGCCGCGTGTACTGGAAGGGGTCGCACTGGCAGCGCATGGCGGGCGTGCTGGACGCCGTCCTGCGCGACGCGTGACGGCGCGGCCGATTTTCTCGCGGATTTCCGCGGATTCCCCGCGGCGCGCGGGCCGCATTGAGATACACTATTTTTCCCGGACGAGCCATCCGTTGACAGCGTGACCCCATGTTGCAACAAGTATCGATACCCATCCGTACCGAATGTCCCCCCGGCGCCTGCGTGTGCGAGCGCGAGGTGCTGCTGGCCGATCCGGACGCCGACCTGCGCCCGCTGCGGCTGACGCGGCACGAAGAGGAACGCCTGCTCGGCCGCATCGACGCCGTGACCAGCTACGACGAGCTGACACGCCTGCAGGAGCGCATCCGCGCCAACCTCGGCGTCGAGCTGCGCATCGTGCCCGGTCCGAACGAGGTGCGCACCCTGCGCGGCATCCTCATCGTGCTGGAAGACCGCCCCGGCCTGTGCAAGAAGGTGCGCCAGTCCGTGCCCGCCGCGGTGCGCCGCGTGCTCGAGCGCCATCCCGACATCACCTACGCGATCCTGCACGCGCACGACCTGTTCGGCGCACCGTGAAGGGCGCGGCGGCGCCTGCGCGCCCGGGCGGGCCGCGCTATGATGTCGGACGAACAAGCCGACAGGAGAGCGCATTGCCCGATTTCCCTCCCGACATCCGTCCCGACGACGAATCGTACTGGTCGACCATCCGGCGCCAGTACTCGCCGTCTCCCGACTTCATCAACCTGGAAAACGGCTATTTCGGCATGCCGGCCGATCCGGTGCGCGCCGCGCTGGCGCGCCACCAGGCCGAGGTCGACCGCGACAACGCGTTCTTCCTGCGCGCGCGCTGGCCGGCGCGCCTGGCGCGCGTGAAGGCGCTGCTGGCCGACTTCACCGGAGCCGCGCCGGACGAGCTCCTGATCACGCGCAGCGCCGTGGAGTCGCTCAACATCCTGCTGCAGGG
>Ga0308161_1003205_pt1 | contig 16131 bp, 11 predicted proteins | sample PhyFR2_FD_201034 | JGI IMG/M metagenome (GOLD analysis project Ga0308161, IMG submission 201034) | Phyllosphere microbial communities from UC Gill Tract Community Farm, Albany, California, United States - DLSLF.R2 | ecosystem: Host-associated > Plants > Phyllosphere > Unclassified | place: USA...
GGTGCAACTGACGGCGTACGAATTGCCAGCCGCTCACGATTGCAACGGCCAGTGTCGCCAGTGCCCAGGCATCCGGCCCTTCGCTGGCGACATGCTTGATGCTGTACACCAGGGCACTGAGGGCGACCATCGAGAGCACAATGCTGATGACATCCATCGGCCCCGAGGCGTCCGGCTCGGACTCAGGCAGCAGCCAGGGGCCGAGGATCAACAGAGGCACCAGCACCGGCACGGCCAGGAGAAAAATCGACCCCCAGTTGAAGAACTCCAGCAGTATGCCGCCGACCAATGGCCCAAGCGCAGAACCGACGGTCAAGGTGGTTGCCCAGATCGCCACGGCCAGGCGACGCTCTTCCCGGTCGTCGAACACTGAGCGAATCAACGCCAACGTTGACGGCATCAACATTGCCCCGAAGATCCCCATGCACGCCCGTCCCGCGACCAGCTGCGTGGCGGTGCTGGAATAAGCGGTCATCACCGACACCAGGGTAAACCCCAGTGAGCCGATCAGCAGGAGTTTGCGATGGCCTTTGCGATCACCCAGGCTACCCATGGAAATGAGCAACCCTGCCAGCACCAGTGAGTAGGCATCGATCATCCACAATTGCTGGCTGGCACTGGGGTGCAGGGCCTCGGCGATTTTGGGCAGGGCAAAACCCAGCACGGTGTTATCCACGGTCACCAGCAAGACTGGCAGCATCAATATTGCGAGCGCCAACCACCGGCGTGAGCGTGGTTGTTGTGTTACTTCATCAGCCGCTAAAGACATCACCGGCTCCTTCTTGGAAAAGTGGCGAGTTGTGAAAAAACACCTCGCCATTCCCTGGCGAGGTCATCGTTCAGTTCAGCAATGAAAACAGATGCTGGCAGTCTACGGCGCCTGCATTCAAGCGTTTGCCCAAGACCTTTGAAACACTCTGTAAATCGCTTCTGAAGCGCTCATAGTCCTGCTCCACGATGTTTTCCTGCAGGCGCTCCAGGCCCTGCACCAGCGCTTCACGCTGAGCGGTCGCCTGGTCGTTTTCCAGTTGTATGTCCCAATACACCTCGGGCGGGTTGACCAGGATGCGCGACAGCAGCGCCATCATGGTACGCATGGGCGGCGGCATGACCTCTGCCACGATGTCCAGGTCGACCGAAGATTGGGCCAGGGCCATGCCGAATCCGAGAATGGCTGCATGGGGCAAGGCCTGACACAGGGCCATCAGCTCATCATGCGCGGCGGGCGTCATTCGACGGACCTTCATCCCGGCCTCCATCAAATGCCGTTCGATGAAGGATTGCGGGGTTTGCACGTCTTCCACGCAGACCGCCACCGTGCGCCCCTGGACGGACAACTTGGGCGAAAACATGGGGTTGACGCCCACAAACCTTTGCTGCGGCGCCGCTGCTTTCAGTGCTTTGAAAAAGGGGCCCTGCACCGAGCAGGTGGGGATCATTACCGCGTCTGAAGGCAAGCACCGGGTCACCCAGGCAATCGCGCTGACCGCGACGCTTTCAGGCAGAGCGAACACCACGGCGATGGCGTCGCGAAAAACAGCCCCTGAATGATTGAACGGTTGAGTCACGTCCATTTCGTGAAACTCACAGTCGAAATCCGGCGGACGGCGATCCACGACGCGCACGATGTATCCGTATTGCTTGAGAATACGGCTGATCAGTGAGCCGATGAGGCCAGCGCCTCCTAATACGACTACTGCTTGGGTATTCATGTGTCGCTCCCTGCGCAAAAGCTGTAGTACGGCACGCTGGCCTTGACTAGCGTCTCTTCAAGTTCTTCTTTCGGGTCGGAGTGGGCGACGATGGCGCCACCAATGCCGAACTCAGCCTGTTGTTTATGCAATACCGCTGTGCGGATGACGATGCTCAGTTCCGCGCTGCCATTGAAGGAGATCCAGCCCAGCGCTCCGGAATAAACACCCCGTGCACAGGTCTCCAGCCCATCGATGATTTCCATCGTGCGCTTTTTCGGCGCACCGGTCATTGAGCCTCCCGGAAAGCACGCTCTGATGGCCTCCATTGACGAGATGTCGCTGCGTAGATGTCCACGTACCGTAGAGACGAGCTGGTGTACCGAGGAAAAACTCTCCACGGCGAAAATATTCGGCACATGCACACTCCCTGAACGGCACACGCGGTTCAGATCATGGCGTACCAGATCGACAATCATCAGGTTCTCGGCGCGATCTTTGGTCGAGGCGTGCAAGTCATCTCGCAGGCGCTGATCTTGCTCAGCGTCTTTGCTGCGTGCACGGGTGCCCTTGATGGGGCGGGACTCGATCAGGCCGCCTTCATCGATTCTCAAAAAGGTCTCGGGTGATGCGCTCAGCACGCTGAAGCTGTCGAAGCAAAGGTAAGCCCCATAAGGTACTGGGCTTGCTTCGCGCATTCTCCGATAGGCTGCGAGGGGCGCGCCGTCGTAGCTCATTCGCGCGCGGTTGGTCAGGCATATTTCATAGGATTCACCATCGGTGATGTATTGCAGCGACTGCTTGACCTTACGGATGTAACTGTCGGGGCTGTCTTCGAGTGATAGCTCAAGTTCATTCACTGCACCGGGGACAAAACGCCGTGTGTTCGTGGTGCTCTGAGGTGCTGGCATTGAGGTCAGCAACGTCGGCCACTGCGGGGGTTGGCCCGTCGCGCTTAACAGGCACTCGTAGACCTTTTGGTCATGGTGGTCGAAGACGAAGAAATGCGGCGCCAACATAAAGCCGGCATCCGGTTGCCCGGAGCGATAGACCTTGTTCCCGCCGGTCAGGGCCTTGAGTTCATACCCCAGGTACCCGACAAAACCACCCTTGAATTCAAACGGAAGGTATTGCGGGACTGCCACGTTGACCGATTCGATGAGCTGGCCGAGCAGGGTGAAGAAATCACCTGCCACATGCCTGCTGCCTTTGGGGCCTTCAAGTGTGAGGGTTTCGCTGTTGACGTCATAGGTTAGGCGAATAGCCCCTTGGGCCTGGCCGCTGCCCATGATTGAATAGCGCGCGTTGGGCCGTTCGGATTTTTCGCTGTCGAGCCAGAAAGCATGCTGATCATTGGCATAAAGCGTGGTGAACAGCGCCAATGGATCGCACGCAGCCGAATGGACTCGATAGGCCAATTGCAGGTTGAGCAAACCGCCTACCGCGACGTAGTGCTCCTTGGCCGATTGAGCACTGGCCGGGCTCTGTCGCGTCGGCACGCGCTGGCGCCCATTGTGCTCGAGTGCCATGCGGATGAAGTTACTGAGCAGCGCATGCCCATACTCCGAGTCGATGGACTCAGGATGGAACTGGACGCCCCAGATCGGACGGCTTTGGTGCTCGATCGCCATCACCACACCTTCCTCCGTCCACGCCGTGCAGCGCAGCTCCTCAGGCAGATGGGTACACATCAGGGAGTGGTAGCGCACCACTTCAAACTGCTCTGGCAGGTCGCGGAACAAACCACTGCCGGCGTGCTGGATTTTACTGCGGTAGCCGTGCACCGGGTTGGGCGCGTGGCCGACGGTTCCGCCAAGGAATTGGGCGATACCCTGGTGCCCCAGGCAAATGCCGAGCAAGGGTACCGGGGAGCGCAGGATAACCTGCCCGCACACGCCAAAATCCAGGTACTCGCCCGGGTGCCCAGGGCCCGGTGAAAGCACTACGGCATCGTATTGTTCAATGTGCAGGTGTTCGTACGCCACGCTGTTGGTGACGATATCGACGCACACACCTGTGACCTCGTACAGGTATTGGGCGATGTTCTGAGTGAAGGAGTCAAAATTATCAATCAGCAATATTTTCATGAGCGCTGCCCCTGGCCCAGGCGCTGCTGAATCAACCGCTCTTCCTGGTTGCAGGTTTCCTCGATGATCAGCTTGAACACCGACTGAACGTAATCGGGCCTCAAGCCGACTTTCGAGGCGTGGCTTGCGAGCTGATCCATCACTTGAACGATACGTTTGGGCTGCATCATGGGGATGTCATGGGCCGCCTTGAGTTCGGCGATCTCCATGCACACGCTCATGCGTTCGCCAAGCAGGTCGACCAAGTGGGTGTTGATCCGGTCCAACTGATCCCGCATGGGTTGCAGGATGGTGGACGGAGTTGCACGTGAAATTTGCTGGTGCCGTGTCATATTCATTCCTTTGATGTGTACGACGTAGTGCGGGTGTGTGAAGGGTCAGGCGGTGGCCTCGGGTAGCGCAGTGGCGTTCCATAAGCCTGCACGGGTGAGCTCGTTCAAGGCTTGGGCCAGTTGCCGGATATCGTGATCGCCGTGGCTGGCCGAAAAGGCGAAGCGCAGCATGGCTTTTCCCTTGGCGATGATAGGGTAGAACACCGGGAACATGAGGATGCCGTGGTCGCGCAGGATCCGGCAGGCTTGCAGGCCGTCTTCTTCGGTTTCGAAAAATGCGCCCCTGACCGGGGATTGAACCCCGGCGTTGAGCAGGCGATTGTGGGTCAGCGAATCAAACAGGCGCACGTTGCTCCACAGGCGGTCTTGCAGGCCGTCTATTTCGTCGCTCAGGTGAATCTTCGCGGCCGCCACGTTGGCGGCCAGCATTGGCACCATGATCGAGTGACCGAACACCAGGGGGTTGGCCAGTGTGTGTATCGACGGGATATCCCGCGGGTCACTCACCACCACAAACCCGCCCGCTCCGCCAAAGGCCTTGGACAAAGAACCGGCCAGGATCATGTTGTGCGGCAACTGGTTATCTACCGCCGCCAGGGCGTAGCCAGCACCATGACGCCCTGCGATCGAGATGCCGTGGGCATCATCCACATACAGGTAGCCTGCGGCGTCCGCCAGTTGGCGCGCGAGGTGCGCGATGGGCACCAGGCCGCTCATCGAGCCGATACCGTCGATCAACAGAATCGGCGTTTCCTGGCGATCAGCGCAGTGTTTCAAGGCCACGCTCATCGACTCCGGATCGGTGGCCTCGACACGGGACACTTCACCAAACTGCTGCAGAATGCCGCGCAGCACCTGCATCGAGGCGTGAGCGGTTTTATCGATCAACCAGTGGGCGCGCTTTTTGATCGGATAGCCCTTGAGCGAATTGCTGCCCAACAGTGGCAGTACGCCAAGGTGCACGCTGCTGGTGGAGGTGAACACGCTGACACCGCAGCCTTTATAGACGCGGCTGAGCAGCGACTCCAGTTCTGGCAAATAGACCGGGCGCATGGCACTGCGTGACGAGGACAGGTGCAGGCCAAAGGTGCCCAGTGCCTGGTGCGCCGCGTCGATCAGTGCAGGATGGGTTTCCAGGCCCAGATAAGAACAGGAAACGAACTCGGTGAACGTGCCGCCCTGCGCCAGGGTGATGCGCTTGCCTTCACGGCTCGCGACGGTGAGGCCCGTGAGGCCCTCCGCATAGGCACTCTCCAGGGCGCTGGTGGTGTTGTCGCGGCGAATGGTCATCCAGTCTGGTTTGGTGTGTGCATCCATGGCTTAAAAACTCCTATGCTTGAACAGCGTTCGATAAGCGGCCCACGGTCATGACGGACGTGCCTGTGGTGTCTGATGACTCACGGTCAATCACAGTGCTGACGTCAAGCAAGTGGTGCTGTTGGAACAACTCACGAACGGCGAATGCTTGATCCTCGCCGTGTTCGATCACCAGCCATCCCTCAGGTGTCAGCAAAGTGGTCGCCAAGGCGATGATGTGCCGTGTCAGGTCCAGGCCATCGGCACCTGAATAGACGGCCGCCGAGGGATGATGGCTGCCCCATTCGGGCTGTAACTGCGTTTGCCTAGGAACGTACGGCGGGTTGGCGACAATCAGCCCGACCTGGTGCTTGAAGCCAGCGAATGCAGGGGTTTCACGGATATCCGCCTGCATCGCGTTGACATGCACGTCGTGGGTGGCCAACCGGGCGATATTGCGTTTGAGGTAGTGGACAGCCACGTCTTCAAACTCCACGCAGGTCACCCGCAGGTCTGGCCGGCGCCGGGCGATGGCCAGGCCAATGGCGCCGCTGCCGGCGCATAGGTCCAGCACGCAGGTTCCCGTCGCCAGTCGGGCATCGTCCAGCCACTTATGAATCACCGTGCTGTGCGGGCGCGGAATAAATACGCCGCTGCCCACAACCAGGGGCAGGTCGTCGAACGCGACCGTGCCGACAATATGCCCCAACGGAATCCGATTGCAGCGCTCGCTGACCGCCAGCCTGAACTCATCCAGTGCGCGCTGTTTGTCGGCACGCACGATAAAGCGATCGACCAGGCTATCCAGGTCATTGTCCGGGTCCCACACGCCGGCCGCTTCCAGCTGCACGCGGGCCAGGGCGATCGCCTCCTGCTCCTGTTTACCCAGACTCATGACCACTCCTTGTAGTACTGCGCCAGCTTCACGCGCATGGACTCATAGAGGTAGGAGAATGCGACCAGCTCCGGAGGGGGAGTGAACGAGGGGTGCAGTTCATCGATCAGTTGCTGGTAATTGCTCGACAGTCCTTTATCGAGAATGGGCAGCCAGTAAGGTTTTACGTCCCAGCGATATTCATAACCGGTGGCAAACATCTGCTTGACGGTTTCGCCAACCGTCAGCTCGCGAGCAAGCCCGGTCAGTGGGGCGCGCACAGGGTTGAAGGTGCTCAAGTCCAGGCCGGTGCTCTTGACGCCGGTCAAACAGTCGGCGATGTAGGCTGCCAGCAGCGGCGATTGGTGCAGGCCATCACGGTATGTCCCGGTTGCCAGCCACAGCCCTTGCATGCCGCATTCGCCGATCAGAGGGAAGCCGTCGGCTGGAATGGGACGGTTGCCCACCTGGATCGAAATAATTTCGGCACTGTGCAGGTCAAGGTTCAATTGGTCGACGGCGCAATCGAGCAAAAACTGTACATCCGAAATCAGCGCATGGTGCTTGGGGCGCTCGGACAGGATATTGGTCGCGCCCAGGTACAGCACGCCGTCACCACGTGGCACGCAATGCAGGCCACAGGCAAACGCGCGATTGGGGGTGCGGATCACCGATTGGGGTAACGCCATGCCCTCAGGCAGCTTGACCAGAATGGACACGCCATATCCGCTGAACAACGGTGGGATTTTGTTGACGAGCGTGTCGAACTCGCTGAGCAGGTCCAGAGACTGAACACCGGCAGCCACTACCACCTTTTTCCCCCACAGCACCTCACCGCTGAGCAACTCCACCCCTGTGGCGACTGCGCCTTCGGCGATCACCCGGCGGGCGTTCTCATTGATCAAGGTGCCATGGTTGGCGAGCAGCGCGGCGTCGAGCTTTTCCAGTAGCAAGTGCGAATCAACGGCGTGTTCATTGGGGATAAACAGCCCGCGCAGCGGACGTACCAGATGATCCGGTGCCAGCCATTCCATGGCTCTTGGATCAATGGTTTCGTACTGTTCCCCATAGGCTTGCAGTGTGTGCTCGATGGCTTCGTAGTTGACCGTATCGACTTCGTCCATGCCGGCACTGTTGAGCAACACATGGGTGCCGCTGGCACTGAACAGCGGGGTGCTGATGCCGGAGTCGGCGGCCAGGCGTTCGGCCCAGGCGGGCCAGAGGTCTTGTGCCTGACGGTCCATATTGAGTTTGAGGCGGCCATGCTCGCTGGCCAACAGGCCGCTGGTGACTTCGCCAAAACAGCCATTCATGGCACCGGCTGCCTTGGATGCAGCGTTGGTTCGGGCGGTCTCACCGACCCGGCAAACCTTCAAGCCCCGTGAACTCAGTTCATACGCGATAGAACCGCCAATGGCGCCTGCGCCTACTACAATTACGTCGAACTCCATGTTCTAGATCCTTGTTTAAACTGTCAGCTGTAGGATGAAAAACATTCCCATGTAGGAACGTGCTGAGCTTTTTATAGATTGTGAGAAGGGGCGACCATCGAGCATTTGTTTCATGTTGTATCGTTGTTACAAATTCACATACTTACTCGAACAAGCCCGGAAAGCCTGGGTACAGGTACCGCGCGTGGTGCGCGGTGGGTCACACTCGGGTAATGTGGCCGGCGCCGGCCTGCAAGGGTCTGTTGGCTGGAAATACTTTCCCGCGCCTACGACGCTCGACGCGCGGGGAACTGACACCGGGGCGCCGTTACAGGTCTGAAGACAAGCGAAGAGGGTGTTTTGAATGGCGGGCAGGTTGATCTATCTCATCGGGCCATCGGGTTCGGGCAAGGACAGCCTGCTGGACGCCGCGCGCCCACGCCTGGTCGAGCGTGGATGCCGCATGGTGCGGCGGGTGATCACCCGGTCGGCGGAGGCGGTGGGTGAAGCGGCGCAAGGGGTGAGCCCCGAGCAGTTCGCGGCGATGGAGGCCGAGGGCGCATTTGCCTTGAGCTGGCAGGCGAATGGCTTGTCCTACGGTATCCCCAAGGACATCGACGATTGGCTGGCCGCTGGCGACGACGTCCTGGTAAACGGCTCCCGTGCCCACCTGGCGCAGACCCGCGAGCGATATCCGACCTTGCTGGTGTTGCTGCTGACGGTGGACCAAGCGGTGTTGCGCCAACGTCTGATTGCGCGTGGGCGCGAGTCGTTGGCGGACATCGAGGAGCGCCTGGCGCGCAATGCGCGGTTTACTGCCCAATTGATCGCAGGCCACGGCGCGGGTTTGTTCGTGCTGGATAATTCCGGCCCGCTGGCGCATACCGTCGAACGTTTGCTGTGCTGTCTGGACCATGGGCATAGCGTATGCGCCTGACCCCAATCCCGGTAGGTTGGGGCAACTCATTGATGTAGTGCGTGGTGATGCCAGCGCTCAGATAAAACCCTGGCGCCAAGCTTATTTTTTTCTGATGTGTTTGAGTGGGTTGCTGGATGTTTGAAAGTTAATTATTGACCCGATTAAATTAATGTTGTGCAAGTTTATGACGCCTGCCGCATCAGGGTTTTATGGCGGTTAATGAAGGGTGGGTGGCTGGCGCTGAATAAAACTTGTGCAGATTTTTTGCAGCCGTGTTTATAGTGTTTTCTTGCAAGCAATTTATGATGGTGAAGGTGTTTTCTATATGGGAGCTTTATCGGGCCGACAACGGATCAGTCAGCATCGATAACTTCTATACATGGACGGGTCATTTCACTGTTCAGAGTAGTCAAGCACCATGCATATCCCAGTTAGGCAGTCTTTCCAGTCGCCTGTCCCAGAGACGGCGCACTCCCATTTCTCTGCTGACGAGAACCAAGTTATTCTTTGGGCCAATAATAAAAGATCGTTCACCACCGACCAGGCGGCGAAGCATATTACGCGCACTGACGCTAAGTTTAGGGACAGTAATAAAGATGGCAAAGTTGTCGTGGGTTTCAAGTTCGACGGGGGGTTTAATGCGGCTCAGAAAGAACGAGCCAGGCAGGCCCTTCAATACTGGGCCGATGTTGCCAATATCCAATTTGTTGAAAATGGCTCAAACACCGATGGCACGATCACTATCAAAGGGACTGGGGGATCGGGAGGCTGGGCAGGCTTGCCTCACGGTCATTATGCGAAAGTCCCGGCCAATATCGGCACCCAGGGCGGGCAGAACCCGACAATGGGCAGCCACTTCCTGGGTTTGTTGATCCATGAACTGGGGCATACCCTGGGGCTGAGCCATCCAGGTAAATACAATGGCCAGGGCTTCAATTACGAGCGCAATGCCGAATATGCCCAGGACACCAAGGCACGCAGTGTCATGAGTTATTGGGAAGAGACCCATCAGCCCGGGCACAATTTTGCCCGGCTCAGCCCAGCGGCACCGATGATGGACGATATCGCCGCAGCACAGCGGCTTTACGGCGCCAATACCAAAACCCGCAATACCGACACTACCTACGGTTTCAATTCCAATTCTGGTCGGGAGGTCTACAGCCTTAAACGTGGGAGTGACAAACCGATTTTCACTGTTTGGGATGGCGGGGGTAACGACACACTCGATTTTTCCGGGTTCACCCAGAACCAAACCATTAACCTCAAGGCCGAGGCGTTTTCGGATGTGGGTGGCTTGCGCGGGAATGTGTCGATTGCCAAGGGCGTCATGGTGGAAAACGCCATTGGTGGTGCTGGCAACGATACTTTGACGGGAAACGAGGGCAATAATCGCCTTACGGGTGGCAGGGGGGCTGACACGTTGTTCGGTGGCGCTGGGGCAGACACCTTTGTCTACCACCGTGCCAGCGATTCAACCGCGCAAAAACCTGACATCATCCAGGACTTCCAAAGCGGGATCGACAAGATCGACCTGACCGGCGTTCTTCAGGAGGCGGGGCTCAAAGCGTTGAATTTCTCTGAACGATTAAGCGGCAAAGCCGGGGACGCCGTGCTCGGCCAGGACCCGAAAACCGGTCGTTTCACATTGGCGGTGGATACGACGGGCAATGGCTCGGCGGACCTCCTGGTGGTCAGCCAAAGCCAGATCAAACAGACGGACGTGATCTGGAACGGGCAAGCGCCGACCGTGACGCCGACGCCGCCCCCCCCTGTCGTGCCTGTTTCGGACCCCATCCCGGCGCCTACTTCAGAGCCGACTGAACCCGAGCCTGAGCCCGAACCTGAACCGGCCCCTCGGCCCGGTGGAGGGTTTTTCGAGAAAATTTTTTCGTCGTTCAAAGGCTTCCTCAACAGGGTGTGGTCGATATTCAGCTGAGCCCACGCTTCGATCAGTGAACACCTTTCTGCTTTAAAAGCCGTTACCCAGGTTTCCTTCTCTCCAGGTTTGGACGTGCGCGGCATCGCGTTCAAGCCTGCCTGTCACGTGCAGCATCGTTACCTTCCAGACACGCTCATATTGATGTGGTGCGCTTTTCACCAGGCTATCTCGGTGATGCCTTCCTGTTTCGTGGTTCCATGGGGCAATCGCGTTGCGCGTTCTGCACAGCTATTCATTGGCCGTAGCATCCGTATGTTTTTCATGATTGCGTTTGGGCGAGATCAGCCTGATCGGCTGTTGCAGTGCCTTGAATTACCGTTGAGGGCCAGACATAAAACCCCTCTATGCAACCTGTGGATTTTTTCCTTCACTTCCTATTCTGCTATTCGCCCTTTAATCAAACTGTTGTGTAGGGCGCGTTAAAAAGTTTAAGTCGGCTATATGTTTTTGTACGGTAAGGGTCTTGTCTGATTGTGAATAATGCTTTGCAATAAAAATGACCATAAGCGTGGTTGTGGAATTTTATTTTCATATAAAACAGGTGCTTATCGTTTTTGCCGGGCGGTGGTTCCGCTACTGCGGTTTCAGAGTTTTTCGGTTGTTGGGTCAAAGTGTTTTTAAATTTTAGAGTGTGTCGAGTTGAATTAATTCGTCGCTGGCCTGCGGCTAGGGAGTGTGCGAATTTAAAGCGGTGCCGATAACTACTGCTGCTCTTGTTGGGCGGAATCGGTATCTCGAATGTTTTAAATTTTATCGTTCGAGTCTGATTTTTATGAGGACTTTGGTTTATGAGAATGCCAGGACCATCCACAACTAATGTTGGTGTGCCCCACGCGCTGGATCCCGGGAGCAGTTTCAGCCCTGAGGGCCCTGCTGAGGTATCTACGCTAAACAGCAAAAAGCCGGTGTTCACTTCGCAACAGGCTGGGAAACAGCTCACCCGCGGCGGTTACAAGGTTCATGACAATAACGGTGACGGCAAAACCACGTTGTCCTATCGCGTCGCCAAGGGCTTCACTCCACAGCAGGCAGAGCAAGCCAGGCAGGCAATGCAGTCCTGGCAGGATGTCGCTAACGTGACATTTACCGAAAAAGCGCCGCATCGTGACGGCCATGTTGATATCAATGACATGCCTGACTCCTCGGGAGGGGTGGCTTCACTTCCCCATCGCTCTATGACCCAGACTTCCGCAAACATTGGAACGCAGAATGTGGGGGCGAACCCGTCACCGGGGCATTTCTTTCGTATGGTTTTAGTTCATGAACTAGGCCACGCCCTTGGGTTGGAGCATCCGGGAAACTATGACGGTAACGGTAACTATGGACGTCATGCAACGTATGCCGGGGATACTCAAGCGCGTTCTGTCATGAGTTACTTTTCGGAGAAAAATCAGCCCGGGCATGACTTTAAATCGCTGTACCCCTCTGCGCCGATGATGGATGACATAGCGGCTGCCCAGAAACTTTATGGGGCGAATACTAAAACACGCAATACCGACACGACCTATGGGTTTAATTCCAATACGAACCGTGAAGCGCTTAGTTTGAAGTCGGCGAATGACAATTCTATTTTCTGTGTGTGGGATGGGGGAGGCAACGACACTCTGGATTTCTCCGGGTATTCACAGCATCAGAAAATCAACCTCAACGCCGAGTCCTTTTCGGATGTGGGCGCGTTGAAGGGTAATGTCTCCGTTGCCAAGGGCGTCATACTGGAGAACGCAGTGGGCGGTAAAGGGAATGATGCCCTGATAGGTAATGCTGTTGCCAATCGTCTCAAAGGAGGCGGGGGAGCAGACCGGTTGTCTGGGGGGGGCGGTGCAGATACCTTCGTTTATGATCACGCCAGTGACTCCACCCCGGATAATCCCGACGTCATTCTGGATTTTCAGAGTGGCTCAGACAAGATTGATGTTCGCGCCGTCCTGAAACAGGCGGATCTCAGTGCGCTTAAATTCGTCGAACGCTTAACCGGTCAACCCGGTCAGGCGGTGATAAGTTACAACCAGGGTAGCAACGAGGGGAGTCTGGCCCTGGATCTCACGGGTAACGGTAAGGCAGACCTATTAATCAAAAGCCTTGGCCAGATAAAAGCAGGCGATGTCCTGGCGCAGGGCGACACTCCAACGGTAAACGCTGAACCGAAAGACCCCAAGCCTGCGCCGCGTCCTAAACCCGAGGAGCCCAAACCCAAGCCGGAACCAAAACCGGAGGAGTCAAAACCGAAACCACGTCCGGATCCGTGTGAACCGAAGCCGCGCCCGGATCCGTGTGAGCCGAAGCCATGTCCGGATCCGTGTGAGCCGAAGCCACGTCCGGAGCCGTGTGAGCCAAAGCCACGTCCGGATCCATGTGAACCAAAGCCGCGCCCGGATCCATGTGAACCGAAGCCACGTCCGGATCCACGTGAACCGCAACCACGTCCGGATCCGCGTGAACCACAGCCACGTCCGGATTCACGTGAACCGAAACCGCGTCCAGACCCGCGTGAACCACAACCACGTCCGGATCCACGTGAACCGCAGCCGCGTCCAGACCCGCGTGAACCACAGCCACGTCCGGATCCACGTGAACCGCAGCCGCGTCCAGACCCGCGTGAACCACAGCCACGTCCGGATCCGTGTGAACCGAAGCCGCGTCCATATCCGCGTGAGCCGCAGCCACGTCCAGATCCGTGTGAGCCACAGCCACGTCCGGATCCGTGTGAACCGAAGCCGCGTCCATATCCGCGTGAGCCGCAGCCACGTCCAGATCCGTGTGAGCCACAACCACGTCCGGATCCGTGTGAACCGAAGCCGCGACCATACCCGCGTGAGCCGCAGCCACGTCCAGATCCGTGTGAGCCACAGCCACGTCCGGATCTGTGTGAGCCGAAGCCACGCCCGGTTCCGTGTGAGCCCAGACCCATCCCTCGTACAGATCCGTGTGAGCCGAAAGCTTTCATTCGAAATTCAAGACCGGCCTATGGCTTCAATACCCATTCAGGTCAGTCCCGCGCGATGCACGCGTCGGCTTTTGATCAGTCGGCGTTTTCCGCGCGGGGTTGAAGGTGGAACCATTCAATGTCAGACGCGCGCTGAGTCTATTCAAGTCCATCGCTGTTATGAGTGAAACATCAGGCCAAGCGTAAGTGCTGACTACACGTAATAACTTGGCTGTTTTATGACGCTCGCTGAAAAGTTTAAGTGGTCATGTTTGAGACCGGCTATTTAAGAATTCATGGGTGCCTTACTTGTGAAGTGTCGTGTTGTTGTTTTTAACTAACTGAGAAAACGTAATTATGATTAATGTCAATCCATCCGCTGCAAACCACTATATGCCCACGCCGAGCGTGACTCCTCAGCCGTCATCGCTGGCACATCCTGGAAACCAGGGAGGCAGTGAAGCCGCTAAGTCTTCTCACGGCAATGCGAACTCCGCAGCAGACAACCACGTCTCGACAAGCTCCAAGTTACTTAGTCTTTCCGCTCCGCTGGTAGGTGAACGCACTGGCCAGCAGCGAATGTATGGATTGAGCCTGAACTCCGGACTGCTTCAACTGGGAGACGTTAATTCCGGCAAAGCGGTAATGGCTCAGTGCTATTCGAAGCCACAGGCAGATACCGAACCCACTGCTGAGCCCAAGTCAAACGGCGAAACCAAACCGGCAGCGGATCAGCCCATCTCGGACGGCGGTACCAAGCCAGTAACGACTAAGCCCAAGCCGAGCGGCTACAAAACGCCATTAACTGATCGGCTAAAGCCACGCGGCGGCACCAAGGAACCAGTGGTTGAACAGCCCAAGGCAAGCGGCACCAAGGAGCCAGTGGCTGAACAGCCCAAGGCAAGCGGCACCAAGGAACCAGTGGTTGAACAGCCCAAGGCAAGCGGCACCAAGGAACCAGTGGTTGAACAGCCCAAGGCAAGCGGCACCAAGGAGCCAGTGGTTGAGCAGCCCAAGGCAAGCGGCACCAAGGAGCCAGTGGTTGAGCAGCCCAAGGCAAGCGGCACCAAGGAGCCGGTGGTTGAACAGCCCAAGGCAAGCGGCACCAAGGAGCCAGCGGTTGAACAGCCCAAGGCAGGCGGCGACACCAGGACTGACGACACCACCTACGGGTTCAACTCGAATACCGGCAGGTTGGAAACTACCCTGACGTCAGCGTCCGATAAACCCAAATTCAATATCTGGGATCAGCGCGGGAACGATACCTTTGATTTCTCTGGCTTCAAGCAGGATCAAATCATCGACTTGCGTGGTGGTGCGCTGTCCAGCGTAGGCGGGATGAGGGAAAACGTCAGGATCGGCGAGAAGACCGTGATCGAAAATGCCGTGGGGGGCCACGGTAACGATCGCATCATTGGTAACAGCGCCGATAACGTACTGACCGGTGGTGCAGGGGCCGATACGCTGGTGGGCGGCGAGGGTTGGAACACCTTCAAGTTCAATGCCTTCAGCGATTCAACCCGTGCCAATGCCGACTTGTTACTGGACTTCAAAACGGGGCAAGACAAGATCGATCTGTCGCAAATGGCGCTCGACGGCAAGGTCACGTTGAACTTCGTCGACAACTACACCGGGGCGGCGGGTGACACCATCATCAAGTTCAATCCGCTGTCGGGACGTTACCTGTTGGCGATCGACCTGGATGGCGATGGCAAGACCGACTTCCTGATCAAAAGCACCCGAATGATCAGCCCGGAAGATGTCATCGGGCTCAACATCAAAGATGGCGGTTATCTCTAACGACGTGATCGCGCACCTTTGACGGTCGCCATTGCTTGAAGCAAGGCGGGGCGGGACTTAATCAATGATTGATCAAGTCCCGCCCCTTTGTGCGTTGTGAAAAATTTTTGTTGGGCCAATGACCCGTCAGGACGCTTGCGCGGTGCCCAACGCGGCTTTACGTGACGCACTCAAGAAGCGCAACAAGGCGACCAGGGCAAATGCACTGCCCACCAGCATTACAGCCAACCAGCCGCCGTGTTCATACACGCTGCTGGCAATCGCCGAGCCGAATGCTCCGCCGATGAAGATGCTGGTCATGTACAGCGCGTTCAGACGGCTGCGGCTGTGGGCGTCGAGGGCGTAGATGGCGCGTTGGCCGAGGACCATGTTCATCTGCACGCAGAAATCCAGGACCACCCCGGTGACTGCCAGGCCGATCACGCTGTAGAGCGGGTGCACCAACGCCGGCAGGAAGCTCAGCGCACCAAACAGCATCGCCAGCAGCGAGGCGCGGTGGGTATGGCCGGCATCGGCCAGGCGACCGGCCATGGGTGCGGCAATGGCGCCAAGGGCACCGACCAGGGCAAACAGTGCGATTTCGCTTTGGCTCAGGCCGTGGTTACGTGCCAGTTCCAGTGGTGCGGCAGTCCAGAACAGGCTGAAGGCGGCGAACATGCAACCCTGGTAGAACGCCCGCTGGCGCAACAGCGGTTGCTCTCGCAGCAGAGTGCCCAGCGAATGCAGCAACTGGCCGTAGCTGGCACTGTGATCGGGTTGGCGCTTGGGGATGGTCAGCATCAGCACCACGCTGATAAACGCCATCAGCGCCGCGGCCGCCATGAACATCGCACGCCAGCC
>Ga0308161_1003206_pt1 | contig 16130 bp, 15 predicted proteins | sample PhyFR2_FD_201034 | JGI IMG/M metagenome (GOLD analysis project Ga0308161, IMG submission 201034) | Phyllosphere microbial communities from UC Gill Tract Community Farm, Albany, California, United States - DLSLF.R2 | ecosystem: Host-associated > Plants > Phyllosphere > Unclassified | place: USA...
AGGTTTTGGGCAAAAGTCACGGACTTGGGTAGCCAGCCAATTAAATAGAACCTTTGGTATTATTGCCAAATATGAAAGTGATATTCCTTCAAAATATTGGATGGATATTCCTAAAAATGAGCAATTAAATTATATGAAAATGATGCGTGAGGCACGCATACAGCTAACCAAGGCAGGCATTTATGACCCTAAAATGATAAATTTTCTGAAAAAGGTAAGATGTAAAGAAAACCCAAGTAATTTTGAATGTGCATTAAATGATGAATAAATACTGAGGCAGAAAAGGCGAATTTGGATACATAAATTCTAAATCGCCTTGTGCGGCTTTCCATTGATTAGAATCTAAATTTTTTTGCTCTCTAGTTCTTTCAATTTTTCGATAGCTTCGTCACTGCCTCTCTTAGCTGCCTTACCATACCACTCTATTGCCTTGCTCATGTTCTTATCTGTTCCAATTCCATATTCATAGCATCTAGCTAATTCATATTGACCAATTCCATACTCTAACAATGCTGCCTTCCGATAATATTCAAATGCAAGTTTTTCATCTTTTTTAACACTGATTCCTTCTTCATAAAAAGTTCCCATATAATAAAAAGCCATGAAATCATTTTGTGCAGCAGCGCTTTTGTACCAAAAGAATGCCTTATCTACATTCTTATCAGCGCCTTCTCCATTTTGATACATTAGTCCTAAGTTTACTTGAGTTGACGCATCACCTTGAAGTGCCGCTTGTTTAAACCACTTAAAAGCATTTGTATCGCTTTTTTCTGTACCTAAACCATCTTGATACATCAATGCTAAATTATATTGTGCTTGTAATTCTCCGTTATTCGCAGCTTTAAGATTCCACTTAAAAGCTTCAGCATAGTCTTGAGTGACCCCAACTCCTGTTTGATACATATATGCAATTCGAGCATCTGCTAATGGGCTTCCTTGTTTTGCAGCAACTAAAAATAGTTCTAAAGCTTTATCGTAATCTCGCTCTTTACCATTAGTGCCTTCAAAATAATCTTTACCCTCATCTAGAAGTACATCAATAGATGAATCGGCCAATGCCTCATTTTTTACAAGCATTAATAAAAAGATAATTAATATAAATTTCTTTAAAATCATTTAACTTCCTTATTTTTATCTCAATATTTTATAGTTAATAAAATCACACACTTAAATCAACATTGAGTTATTTATCACAAACAACAATAAAAACTAAATAACCAAGCCATATAAAAAAGCCTAGTAGAAATACAAAGCTTAGCAAAATAATTTTTTTCAAAATGCTCATAAGAGTCCTAGATTGTTAAACATCTAGTTTAATAAAAGCAAACCTCACCTATAGTTTCCAAAATCCATTCTCAAACAAGCTTTTTGTAATAGATCGCCGTACCGTCATAACTACCGTTAGAACTTAATGCGAAACTTGGGATGACACCCACACGAACAAATCCAATTTTGCTATATAAAAGTTCGGACACATCGCCTTCACGTGTATCTAAGACAAGTAAGCGTAGACCATTTTCTCTAGAAAAATTTTCGAGCTTATCCAGTAGTAACGTTGCTATTCCTTGTTTTCTTGCAGACGTCAGAACCATGAGTTTTTCAACTTCAGCTCTATGAATGCTGTTCTTTTTACTTACCAAAGATAATTGAACACTACCTACTATCTTTCCTTGTTGAATGGCAATCCATAGACGGCTATTACCTTGTGCTAATTTATGGTTGACCTCACGCCAATAATTTAAGACTTCGTTCTTTTCTATAAGAGCTAAGAAACCAATTGAAGCTCCGTTATTTACAGAATCTTCTAATAATAACGTTAAGCCTTCTTCATAGTCACCAATTTTATTACACAGTCATCCTGCATGTATAAAAACTATAAAGAAATATTTAAAAAAATAAAAAAGGATCTTCTTTTATATCAAATTTAACACCATATTTCATTAGGAGTAATCTATTAAATTTTCTCAATCTTTTTGGATGGTAAATAAAATTGATATCCTTATTTCTTAAAATATTAAATTCATATTTTGCAATGTCATTAAGTTCAAGCCCAAACATAATAGCTTCATCAACTTTTCGCATACAAACTCGAACTAAATTTATGAGAGCGAATATTTCGTTTACTGTAAATGAAGAGCATTCTTGTTTTGAAAAGCAAAAATCATAAAGTTGAGTCGGCATACCCTCCCAATAATTATTCAATTGATTGGATTCATTTTTTATTAAAAATTTTAAGGAATCATTTAACTCTTCACTTAAGTGAACGACATGGTTTCTTCTTAACCTTAAATACCTTATTGTTTTTATAATCTCTATTTCAAAACTACAATTAGACCAATTTTTTATTTTTTGTAATAATTGTTCTTCTTTTTTTTCATCTAATATTGAATCAAAGGCTGTAGGAAAAATCAAAGAATGGTACTCCTCAATTTCTTCAATATAACCTAACAAATATTCTACAGAAGCTATATGACTAATACTTACAAGAGTATTAAATGCTTTTTTGCTATGTAAAGGCAAGTTTTCAATTTTTATATGTAATCTTGATGCAAATTCGTTATCCCCAAATACATCAGTTGTAAATAATTTTTCAGATTTCTTAATTTTTTTTAAATTAGACTCAAACTCTGCATTAGAAAATAAAAAATAACATAACTGATCATTTACCTCTATAAGTTTTTTTTCATACTTTCTAAGAACTGGAGACTTTATATTACTCATGTTAAGGCTCTTTTAAGTGGTAAAAAAAGATATATTTTTATATTGTAGAAGACTACAAAAAAACCATATTAATTTAACATAAAAGATGTAATTTTTTATAAAATTTTAATCAAAAATGAGTTTTTTCATGCCTTTAAATTTACCTGAAATTTTAATTTATGAGTATAGCCAAAAAAACTTTGATAAAACATTTACAGAGGGACGAAGAGTTAATTTCAAATCAATAGAAAACATTCCAGATTGCAAATTATTTCACTACAATCTCGCTCCTTTAAAATTTAAATCAGCACCAGGAAATAGTAACTTCGAGGTGATTCATTTGCCAATTAATAAGGTTTTAGAATTGCTTGCACCTCATAGTTATGAATTAGGCTCATTTCGTTGGTATCGAGTCAGAAAACAAATAAGTCAGGATAATCAAATTGAATATCCTTGGATATACATTAACAGTGACAATGAGGTTAAACTTATGGATGGTCGGCATAGGCTTGTAGGTATGGCAAAATTCAAAAATATGAGTGAAGCTCCCATTCAAGTTGACTCAAAGTTTAAAAATCAAATTCTACAGCACTTTTTAAAATAACTAATTTACGAAATTGGTAGATATCAAATTTAAACTAAAGTTATAAGATTAAAAGATAAGATAGTCAGTAAGTGAGTTGGTTGTTTCTTCAACCCACCCTAAATTTAATTAATGTATTACACCTCCACATTCCTCTTAATCATTTTTTGTAGATCCTCGACTGTTAATGTTTTATCTCTTTTTCTATGAATAACTGCATGGCAGTTTGCACATAAAGGGACTAGATCTGTCTCAGGATTTACTACCTTTTCACCTACTGAAAAAAGCGGCTCTATATGATGGATATGAATAAATCCTTTTGCATAATCACCATAAAATTCTTCAAAATTAAAGCCACATGCAACGCACGTATAACCATGGATTAAAAGTGCTTTCTTTCTAAGCTTTTGATCTCTTTCATACTTAGTAGTAATTTGTAAAGTGGGTTTGCCTTCTACTCCAGATTCAAAACTTTGGCTGTCTTCATTAGATAATAGTGTTTTTGTTTTTGAAACAGGCCCTAAATTTGCCAGGCTTATAATTGCTTTGTAAGTATCATCATCAATCTCTCGTACACCATCTCTCCAATAATTCTTTTCCTTTTTTTTAGGAATTTTTTCTAAATATTCATTATTTTTTTAAAATCAACTGCTTGAATGAAAGGCCTAAAATTAATAATTTCCGCTAAGAGCTCTTTGTCATTATTGATGGAAATAACGTCTCCTACCTCAGCAATACCAAAATAATGAGGAGTCTTACTTAGTCGACGAGATTCAAAATTTTTATCTTTCATCCGACCTTTGTAATAAATAACTTTTTCACCAGTTAAGAGTAAGTCTTTATATCTTTTAGGAAAATGATAAACTTCCCCTGTTAAATCATCCCATTGGGAAATATCATTTTCTACAATAACTGTTGGCATCTTTATTCCTAACTAACTCAATTTAAGATATTAAAAATTGAATTAACCTTATCGATCATTTTCTTAACAGGGGTCTAAGGCATTAAGAAAACAATAGCTTAAAAACCTAAAATAGAAGAATTTCTTTCTTCTATTTTGGGTACACCTAAAGAAAACTATATCGAATTAATAAGATTATCCTATCTTTAAATGACTAGATAAAAAATTTATATAAATAACATTTAATTGTTTAATATATTAAATTTTATCTAGGTATTTACAATACATCAGAAATCCACTGTAATATTTCATCAATATTTAATTCTACAACAGTAGTGCTATATATATGCATAGCACCAACAAGATGTATTTCCTTTAAAAGTTCATTATGTGAAAATGCAAAAGGATTAGGTCTGTGCTCAACCAGACTATTCAACCCTGAGTTTTTATTTTTTAGAATATACCAATCGCCATATTCATCTTGATCTGAAGCTATCAATAGAATATTGAATCCAGTCCCACCACTACTTTCTAATGCACCCCAAGCTAAAACTGGTTTTTGTTTAAATGATGGTATTACTTTACGAAGAACTCTATCACCCCAAACATCATTAACATAGGTCTCTTTAATATCCGACACATCAATATGTTTAAACCAAATGTCAACATATTTACCATTAAATAATATTTTAGACGATAAATATCTACTTGAAGATTTACTATGAATTTTCATTGTAAAGTTATTATCAGAAATAGCATTAAAATCATCAATAAAATTACTGAGAGGTGTAATAATATCATTATTAAACTGAAAATTTAAAATATCTAATTTTCTTTGTATTTCACTTTCTTTTAATTGTTTTTCTGCAAGTTCGCGCTCTTTCTTTAAATCCTCCAATACTTTTTTACTTAATATATTGTTAATTATTGATTTATTTACTCCAGTATTTTGGACCGAGCGTGCCAAATCTTGTCTTACTTCATCCCATGACTGATAGCGATTACCTGGTTTTTTAGCAATTAATTTATTTATAACTCCTGAAACTTTAGGGGATATGCCTTTATTAACACTAGATAACGCAGTAGGAGTAGCTGTTAAATGGGCCTGTTCCCAATTACTTTGAGATCCAAAAGCATGTCTCAGTGCTGCAATTTGATAAAAAACATGGCCAATTGAATACATATCCATTTGTATTGTATTTCTTTCAGAGCGGTAAGCCTCCGGCGCAATATAAGGTTCCGTCCCCCAACCTTTGAAAGTCTTTGAGCGGGTTTTATCTTGAGCTATTTTTGCAAGTCCAAAATCTGCAATTTTAAATATTCCATCTTTTATAAAAATATTATCCGGTTTTATATCTCTATGGACTAAAACATTATTTACAGCTTCCATACCATCAATAATTTGATGAAAAATATTTAAGCACTCCTCTTCTGATAAAAGAGACGTTCTCGACTTCAAAAAATCCTCTAATGAACCACCATTTGCTAATTCCATAATAAGATATGGAGTTTCAGGAGTCGATAAACCATCATGAAAACCATGATAACAAATAACATTATTATGCTTAACAGCTTGTGCTTGTTCCCACTCATTAAATAGTGAACGATAGTTACTATCATCAGGCAAAAAATATTGAAGAGACTTTAGCGCAAGCTTTTCACCACTCTCTATATTCTCAATTAAGAACACATGTCCCATACCACCTTGCCCTAAAAACTTAGTGAAAATATATTCTTTTTCTTGAAATTTGATTTTATCACTTAGCTTGAACATATAATTTACCCCATTTTCTTCACATTCTATTTAATCATTGTATTCATAGCATTATCAAAATATTTTTTTATAATTGTTCATTTTTTTACCAATTAGATGAGGATACTCAATTTAAAATCCCTCATAAAAAACTTTATATATTACTATATCTTTATGTATTATTAATTTATCATGCAAATCTATTAAATTTTTTAAATCAGCATCACTACCTATTGAACCTTACTTATTAGCACGGCGCTTAAACTTTCGTTATTGCTGTGTATTATAAAATCAGGAAACAGAATTTTATAGCGGTTTAAGACTAAATGTATGCTTATCAAGAATTCTATAGCCTCTCACCCCATCCCCCTAAAAAATACCTCAATTACTCTCTCATCAAGCTCACCCAAACTTAAACGCTGAATAACCGCGCCTTCGATCATATATAAAAATAGTTTGGCATCAGTAAAAGAAACATCGGGGTTAAGTGCTCTAAGCTGGCTATATATTTCGTTGGTGAGCCATGTTCTATAACGCACGGCGGTTTGGTAGGCTTTTGGATGGGTCAGTTTGATTTCAAAAATGGCTTTAAATAGCAGGTAGTACAGCCCATCTAGGTCTGCATGTAAAAGATAGAGCTTTTTGAGTTTATCGATTGCGCTTGTGCCATAGTCGTATTCGACCACTGAAACCACTTTTTCTTTTAATCGTTCTTTTTGCACTATCAGGCAAATTTCAATAAAGCGTTCTTTTGAGTGAAAGTAGTTATAAAAAGTCGCTTTTGGAATTTCAGACTCTTTAACAATTCTGTCGATGCCGACCAGATGAAACCCGTTGTGATGAAATAACTCAATTGATTTATTTACAACTTTTAATGCACGTGTTGGGAGAACTAAATGTGGCATATTTTTACCGTTATAAAATTATTGTTGTATATAAATGAGATATAAAAACCGCTGCCTTTGGGAGAAAAAAAGACATAGCAAAGCCGTAAAGACTGTGCTCAGCACATCTCATGTTTTAATTGTCTAAGTTTTAGGTAATAACGAGCTAAAGCCTGAAAAAGCCTTATGGCGATCAAGCTTCGTTAAATGTTTTAAGCTGTGTCGTTATAGTTTTTGGCAATGGTTGCCAAGAAATAATGAATGTGCAAAGCCAACTCCTTATATATGGAGTTCTGCCAAGACATTAGAATTATGGTGGCAGAACGAAAGGGGGTTCGCAGACTGGTCATAGATCCAGCACACCCGAGGGTGTCCCCCTCCCGTTCCACCGTAGAGGGGGCGCGAGGGTGTACACACTAAAAGTAAAAACCTTTAATGCTTCTATGAATCGGTCTGCGACAACCGACTGGCAATGTAGGCCAGCCCGCAAATGGTAATCTCCAACATTTGAAGTGTCAATGTAAAATTGGCTAGAAATTATTTAAATAATTATTATTTTTCATTTAATTACATAATTAAGGAAATTCTTAAGTAATATTTCTAATCTACCCTTATATCATTAAGTTAAAGTTTAGAATTTCAAAAACTTAAGGTCTGGATTGGTTCATATCAACTAAGAATGAATAAATAAAAAAGAGTAACTACCGTTATTAAGAGGAGTTTTTATGGGTGGCTATTCAGTATAAAATTATGACTTAAGCGACCAATCTCACAAATTAGGCCGCGTCATATACTTAAAGTGATAAGAGCAAAAAATGACTCAAAATCAAATTGAATTAGCAGAAAAATTATCAAAAGAATCTCATCAAGGTCAAAAGTATGGTCCTCATGATTACTTTGATTACCATATTAAAGGTGTGGTCAATTCATTAATTGAACACCGATTTTCAGAAATCTATATTATTACAGCCCTTCTACACGATAGCGTTGAAGACACGCCTCTTACCCTAGACAAAATCGAAAGTTTATTTGGCAAAGAAGTCCGTGATGCCGTTGATGCATTAACTAAACGGGAAAGTGAAACACGCGAAGAATATTTAATTCGTTGTAGTTCGAATCCTATAGCTCGAGTCGTGAAACTTCATGATGCAGTATTTAATGCGCATAACTCGCATAAGGACAATAATCACTCACGTGTAGATTATTACCTTCAAACCATTTTAATTGTTTCAACAGCGCAAGATAGATTGGAATAAAAAGACAACGAAATGAATCCGTTGCCTTTTTATTTTTAAGATTGTGCAAATGCCCAAATGTCTTTTGATGCAACTGTGTCAGATACGAGTCTAAAACTCATAGGTTCTAAGTCTTCATCTACCACAACATAACCTTTCGAGTTGTTTTTTAGCGCATCACACTTATTATCGGTAAGCTGATAGTTTGCAGTATTTGCTACTGCACTTTCAGTAATAACACCTGTAAACACACAATTTGGGTCTTTCGAGACAATTTTGCCTTGTGCATTAACCTCGGCATTTACCGTTGTTCCATCTGGAAACGACAAATCATATGTGCCGACCAATTGATTAACCAAAAGCTTTTGATCATCAATTTTTTCATAATGCGCTAATTCAATGGTCATTGCTTGATTAGACTGATTGCTCTGCCAAGCTTTCGTTTTTGCATCATAGCTCATCACAATTTTGGCACGATTTTCGTCATCATCTAAAACCAATAATTTAAAACCGTCTGCACCCGAATAGTATTTACCCGCCATAGGCAACTCTTCATCAGTTTCGGTACTAATAATATAAGTACCGACGTCTAAACTCGGAGCTAGTGCAGGTTTTTCAGTCGAGACTTGGTCATCATGATCATTGTCATTACAAGCCGCCAAGCCCATTCCAAGAAGTAAAACCAACAAACAACGTTTCATGGTCTTTCCCCTTACTTGTTAAATAGGCTTTTTAAACGAATTTTGAGCCATTCTTGAGCTGCTGGTCGCTGGTCGTAAGCAACTTGCATTGGGGTAACAGCAATTTTACTGAGCATTACAGCGCTTTCATCCGACATTTGAGCTGCGGTTGGAGCAGAAGTTGTCGCGTCTATTCCTAAACCAAACTGGTTATTGCCTTTATTGTCTTTAGTCACTTGGAACTTCAATTTATATAAGTCATACGTCCCAATTTTTGAAAATGCAAAAGGTGTGCTAGTCGTTAAATTTTTAGGAAAATTAACATTTAGCATGATGCCTTTTGGCAACAATTGCCCTTTACCTGCCTTAGCTTGTAATTCTTTTAATAACACTACAGTTTGTTTTGCCACAATCGCAGAGTTAGGGTTATTTAACGTTTTATCATCTACCGTGTTTGTATCGGCACTTAAGGCAATAGATGGAATGCCACGTCCTGCTGAAAACTGTACATTACCAATGGTGCCCGAGTGTACAACAACTTTTCCGACATTTTGTCCTTCATTTGGACCAGATAAAACTAAGTCTGGTGCTTTACCCCAACGTTTTGGCGCAACCACATCCAGTCCATAAACTGTTGCCATGACTGGTGTGCCATGCGTGTAGTTCCAGTCACCATTGGTATAACCCGCTTTGGTAAAAGTTCCAGCAGCAGGTGCGCCAATTGGTGCTGCACCATTGTGACAACCGTTTTCAGTCGCAATTTGCTTATCGTTATCTGCCGAAATACTCGTTGAGCTGTACATCACGATTGCGCCACCACGACCACTTTGTGGTGAACACGGTACAGACACAAGCACGTTATGACCATTTGCTTTTAATTCATCATAGAGTGCTTTGACATTGCTGGTTAGACCGTCATCATTAACCAATAAAATATTTAACGCGAAAGCTTGAGTTGTACACAAAGACAGAATAAGGCCGCCTAATAAACTTTTTTTCATCACTTAACTACCATGTTCTTAAATTTCGATTTGTATAGTAGTTGCGCTATATGTACGTTTAGTGACTATGCACCAATAAAAATTAAAATAATTTTCCATTAAAAATTAAATAATTATATTATAAGTTGTTGCTATATTTTGTTTTATAAACTGATCTTCAACTTCAGCGCACATATTCAAAATGACAAAACCCACTTTCGTGGGCTTCATTCAAAGTATCAATTCAAGCTTTAAATTAAATGCGTCCAACCTCTAAGTATGGAATCAAGTTTTTATCAAAATGTGTATGAATATCTTTTGCCTTCAGACCTAATGCAAAAGGCTGATTCAGCCTTTTGCATTTTAAAAAATTATTTTGGAAGATAATGTTTCTCTTCCACTACTGTAGAACCCGCTCGACTTTTTTCAGATTTAGTGCCACAAGGGTCGCCATGATTATTCTGACAGGTCGGCCCTTGATGTGTTTGTGTTCCCATACAGAATGCATATCTATCAGTGCCATTAGTCTCGAACTTGCCTTTCAAATCCTCACAAATTTCTTCACGACTTTTTTCTTTAATAAAATTTGTAGAGAAGTTAAATTGTATTTTATTCGTTTTATTAAGGATATTATTTTCAGAAACAGTATAAGAGTCAGCTAATTTTTCAGCTTCCTTTTCCTTATTTTTATATTGTTCATTACTCAGTTTTACATCTTCATCACTAAATACACTTTCGTATAATTCATTTTTTAAACAATCGGCAACCCTTTTAGTAGACTCAATATCATTCTTAAGAATCTCTGATTCAGTCATAGCTCTTGTTGAACGTATTGTATTCATATAATTAAAAACTTTGTAACCCTCTAGATTTTGAGTTTTCTTTTCCTCTTCAAAAAAATGAGGGCGTTGCTGTTCATTGGGAACAAAATAATAACCGTAAACACGGGCAAATGGATCTTTTAAACAGGCTTCTACCAAAGCTTTGTCTTTATCAGCAGAAGAAACCGTACTCTCTGCCATAGAAATTGTACTATATGTAAGGGATAACACACTTAGGAGAAGGCTTATCGCAAGCTTCATAAAATTTTCCTTGATTATTAAGTAATGTATATAAATTTTTTAATTTCAGGCAATTGAATAACCATATTGTAAATATTGATTATTAGAACTTTGTATAAGCTGGAATAAAATTATTGGCATATACCAATTTTAAACCAGCATCATATCTATACAGAAAGGTCTGACTAATCGTAATAATTCCCAATAATCCAATCAAGGCAAAAGATGACAAATCAAAATGATAAAACCCACTTTCGTGGGCTTCATTCAAAATATCATTTCAAGCTTTAAATTAAATACGCCCAACTTCTAAATATGGAATCAGGTTTTTATCAAAATGTGGTCGTGGGTCGCCTTCATAACTAATAAAACCATGCATACCTGTTAAGCGTTCACCTTTATAAAACTGGTTTAACTGATAACGTGGGTCTTTATGGGAAAGCGTAAAGCTCACTACACCAATGCCCTGCTGTTTTGACTTGTTATAGGCATCTTCAAGCATTTTATGATGCAAAGCTAAATCTTCTGGATGACACATAAGCGTATGTAACACATGGTATTTAATAGAGTTACCGAGTTTAGGCAAAGGCATGCCCTTAGTAATTGGTGTCAATAAGTTATAAATGGGTCTAAAAATTCCAATGACTGAACTGTAATGCAAAATTTTAGTTTGTTTAATACTGTGCTGATCCCATAAACCAAACATGCCCACTAATTTTTCACCCTTAAAATAAAGTGAAAAGTCTGAGAGTTTTATTCCTGAAAAATACTGGTGCCCTTCGGCAAGTTCTTCAAAGTTATAGGCGGGAATAAAGTTATAAAACTCGGCCATATCGCTAATAAACTGGTTCATGGCTTCCACATGTTCAGTTTCAGCAACACATGTACGGATCTCTTGAATGCCACTCTGCTGAGAGGTCTGCTTTAAAAAAGCAGTGATTTTTCGTTTTGCGCCAGTGTCGGTCAAGCTTAATGTCTCGATAAGCCCTTCATCATAATAATCAGGCATTCCCGTTTTGCCAGTTTGAATGGCAGCACGCGCGGCGTGGTTATCATCAAAAATAATCATTTGGCTATAGTTCGGTTCATGCATGGTTTGTTTTACATGCTTTGCTAAAACCTTAACCAGTGATTTACCACGATAGTTGTGGTCTACCCGCAAATCACCTGCGTATCGTAAGTTTTGAACGTTCCGATCGACATAACATGGGCGATGACCATTACTATAACAAGCGACATGCTTCTGACTCTCGGTGTCTTCAATCACCACATGCAATTTATGTCGATACACAATGTCGGAAGCTTGAAAATAACTGGGTTCACGCTGAAAGCTAATTTGAATGCCTTTGGTGGTCATCGGTACGGCGACTAAATCTCTTAATGCCTGATCATCTGCCAAAGTTGCTTCTCGGGTAATGAGGGTATTGTCAGCAAGTGATGGATTTGTTTTATTCATTATTCACCTGTTGTGCGGTCTGTACAGGAACTAAGTTATTTAAACGTCCCATTTGGTCGAGTAACTGATAGACAAACACCACTTCGTCTTGGTCATTCACCGTTTTCTGAGTTTCTGCATCAAGTAACTTTTGCTCAGTATTGAGCAAATCAAACGTGGTTTTGGTGCCAACATCAAACTCTTTACGTGTGTAGACAAAGGCAATAGACGCAGCCTCTATGGCATTTGCCAGTGCTTCTTTATTTTGTCGAATGGTTTGAAGCTGTGCATAGGTCGTACGTGTCCGCTTATTCAAATCTAGTTCAAGACTTCGCGTTTTTTGGTTAGCCAAATCTATATCGGCTTGCGCTTTTTTAACGTTGGCACGATTTAAGCCATCGTCATAGAGCGGTACATTAAGCTGTACCCCAACCATGTAGTTATTACTTTCCGAACCAATATAGCTTGCCTCATCTTGTTTTCCAGCACGGCTGGTGAGCATGACCGTTGGCCACAGTTCTCGTTTGGTTAGAGCATATTGTTTCTCGGCAGCCTGCTTTTCATATTTGCTACGCATTAAAGCTGGATGGTTTTTGGTTTGCGCCAAAATCTCATCTAAGTTAGCCGGAATAGCGGGTAGTTGCTTAATGGCAACAAGGTTGTCAGGTGTTGTACCCGTTACTTGATAAAACTGAGCTTCACTTACGGTTAAATTAGATTGGGCCTGTGTAATATCGGCTTGGCCTTGTGCGACTTGCGCCAAAACTTGGGCTAAATCTGCGCGGGTAATCATGCCCACATCAAAACGGCGCTTTGATTCATATAAAGACCGTTGCAGATTTGCCATGGTCTTTTGTCTAAGTTCTAAAATGGCTTTCTTTTTTAATACGTCGGTATAGACCATCACCGTATTTAAGATAGTTTCCGATCTCTGATCTGACAAACCTTGGTTTTGGGCAGAAAGCTGACTTTCGGCAACATCTATTCCTAAGCGATGTCTGCCAGAGGTATAAATCGGATAATCAGCCTGTAATTGCAAACTTCGGCCTTTACGGTTTCCTTCGGTTGGAAACAGGACGTGTGAAGGCGTATCTATTCTTTCATAGTCCAGTTGTCCGACTAAATTGACTTTGAGTCCATCACGCTGTTTGGCCTGTTCGAGCATAGCGGTGGACTGGTTCACGCTTAAACGGCTGACTTCAAGCTGACTTTCATGTCTTAAACTGGCTGACAAAGCCTCATCTAAAGTCATAGCATGTGTATTCGACACAACCAACACGCCTAAATACAAGGCATGTCGAAGTGTTAAAAACCGAGTGTTAAATGGCTTCATCCCTTTCATAGTTGTTCCAAACTATTGAGGGTGACTTTTTTAAGTGGCTCAGGCTTGATATTGCCTTCAATAATGCCATCAAACATGACCAATTTCTTGTAAGCATTCCAACCATTATTGGCTTGGCGAATTTGTGGCTGGTCGAGCTGCCCTAGGTTTCGAGCAAGTTCATAATGAAAGTTTTGACGCAAAATACTGTCGATGTATTCATTGCTAATGCTGTGGTGGATTTCGCCTTCAAAAAGCACGCAATAAAATGGTTTAACCTGCTGTTGGGTATCAATCGCGAGTAAAGAAATCGCTTTCGATGCTGTTTCATTTAACTGAGACAATAATTGTTGGGCTGTTTCGGGCGCAAGTTTTTCACCGACCAGATCTACCCCAAAACGGCGACCTTGGAACTCAAAACACGGAATTTGTTCTATAAAGCCTGTTACCCGTAAGCAATCATCCATACAGTAACGCAGCAAACTATTACCAGAAGTAATCAGTGGACTCACCACATCGCCTTGTTTAAGCTGCCACGACGGAATGATTTGCCCCTGTTTTTCACCTTCTAAATATTCAAATTCGTAGAAGTGACTTTGATACGCCAGTGGGTATTGGTCGTTATAGGGAATGGTCACTACGCCTTCAGTCGCCCATAAACCTTTTCCTTCAAACTGAACACAGGGCAATTTCTCTTTTAATTTCTCTGCCCAAGCTTTTGAACCCGCGGTATCCCAACTCGACACCAGACTTAGCTTTGGCCAGAGCTGTTTAAAGTTGATCTGTTTGCCATTTGAACTATCAATTAAGGCTTGAGCACTTTCAGGGCTATGCGGTGCAGTGACTTCTTTTAATGAGCTTTGGCGATGTCCCCATAAACCACTTTGTAAAACCTCAATAACTTCCTGCTGCATGAGCTCCAAGCGCTCTAACAGTTGCAGTGCAAATGTTGGGCTCCACACCGAAATCATGGCTAAGTTACGGTTTGCGACCAAATAGCAAATGGTGGCAAAAAGTGCATCATCAGCATTGGCTGCAAAGGCAACATTACTTGGAACCGCTTGAGTAAACTTAGACAAAATTCGCTTACCGACACCAAGTAGCGCACTATCGTCATTTAGGTTTTTGTCTTTTAAAACTTCACGCTGGCTTTCAGGCAACCACGACACCGACCAGTAATGTGTGCCCGAACTGAGCTGTGGACACTTGCGGTATAGACTTGCCATCCACGGCGCAATCGCATGATCGAGCTCATCTAAAAAAAGCTTGGTATATGGAATAAACTTGATTTGTTCACTCGAACCACTGGTCGGCTGGAAACGAACCAGTTTACTGCTAGACAGTGACAACTTTTGTTCACGATAACGTTGAATGTCTTCTCGCCATGCGCCATAACGTGTCGCAGGAAATGATTTTACAAACTGATCATAGTTTTGAACTTTTTTATCTTTCGCAAACATAGAGGTCTGTAAAATCGAATGCAAGATTTGACGTTGTGTCGCTTCTAAAGCATTAATTTTTTTTTGAAAATTACGGTCAGATGCATCACACCATTTTTTTAAAATCAGATGTGAACCCGTTGTTAGCCATTCATTAGTTTTCATTGGATGGCCTCTCTACGTTTTGTTTTATGTGTTACGCAAGCTTCAAATTTCCCTTTACTTGTAGGTTTAGTGATGAGCTTCACTGGGAAACGGGCAATATCTTTCCAGCCTAATCGACCAATACACGGTAGTTCTGTGCCTGCTTTCCATGTCGGATTCATCTGCTCAAAGAAGTGAATCTTTGGGTTCTTTTCTCTCATTTCGGCAGTAATTGGCGCGACTTCACCTTTTAAGGGTTGATAGTCATCACCAAAATTTAAGAGGCCCGCATCTTTGTCATAATATTCACCAAAAAATTTCTCACAGTAGTGTTCGACGACTTCTGAGAGATGCTGGTTTTCATCTTTAATATTTGGGTAGTACACATAATAATTATTGGCGAGTAGCAAGTAGGTCTTATAACCTTTAGAAATTAGGAGCCAATAGAGTTCATTAAATGGATATTTAACTCTTAACTTGATCATGAGTTTGAGCATGGTACTTTGCAGACTACGCGTACCCCAAAACTTTTTCAAAATGACCGTATCACCGCTAAATAACACGGTGTAGTCCTTACCGTTTAAGTAGAAATGCTGCACAACAACGGTAGAGAAACCGACAATCTCATTTGTTTGTGAATCAAAAATTAAGATTGCGCCACTTTTATTTTGAAAATCATCTACGAAAATAGAAAATCTCGTATTTTCATAATACTGTTCGTAAATGGAATACATCACTTTTAATCGCTCAGTATCGATTTGCTCTTTTTCCAAATATTGACCATAAGTCGTGTTTTTCAGGTTCAATTTTGAAATCAATTTATACGTTGTATTAATCATAATCCTTTAACCTTCCACCTCTAATTTGCGAGTTCCCCGATCTCATCCACCGATTTTAGAAAACTCATCTCAATGTTCTTTTTCTATGAAGGGATACGTTTTGATATGCCCTATTGTTTTTCATTCTTTGAAAGCTGCTCTTTATTTCTAAATCGCTACATGTTCATTTTCTTCC
>Ga0308161_1003207_pt1 | contig 16125 bp, 16 predicted proteins | sample PhyFR2_FD_201034 | JGI IMG/M metagenome (GOLD analysis project Ga0308161, IMG submission 201034) | Phyllosphere microbial communities from UC Gill Tract Community Farm, Albany, California, United States - DLSLF.R2 | ecosystem: Host-associated > Plants > Phyllosphere > Unclassified | place: USA...
GTTCGGCACCCAGCGCGCGCAGCAGGTTGCGGCTGATGACGTAGCCCAATACCGCTGCTAGTAAGACGGCCAGCGCCGTAATGGCGAGCAGCAGGTTGCGTTGTGACAGATAGTGTGCGTCATTTTCGCTGACCTGCAGTTCTGCCTTCTGGTTGCTGTAGCGCAGGTATTCGCCAATTGCCTGGGTGAGCTCGGCCAGTAGTGGTGTGCACTGCTCGCTGACCATGCGCAGGGCCTCGTCGTCTTCACCCTTGAACAGGTGCTCGGCAATGGTGTGCGCTACCGGTTTGTAGCGGCTCTCGACCTGCTCGATGGTTGAGAACAGTTCACGTGCCTTGGGCGACACATCATCATGGTTATCGATTGCCTGGCGTAGCGCGGCGAGGCTGCTGGCCACCATTTGTTCGTTGACGGCAATCGCGCCCCGCTGCTGTCCTCTTGCGGTGACATTGCTGTTCAAGGCGATGTTACGCAGGGCAATCGCGCGCTGGGCGGCGGCGTCGTTCAGTGCGTTGACCAGGCGCGTGCGTGCATCAACGCCATTAACGTAGAGAAAAAAGTCTTTATTGCTGCTGGCCAGGGCGTACAGCGAGATAGCGGCGATCAGCAACATAAACGCGAGCAGGCTGGCATAGCCGGCATAGAGACTGGTACGTGTAGAGAGCCGGGGAGTGTGCGATGGCATGATGTACCTGCGTAATGGGAGGAGCAATTTAGGGACACCTGCAAGCGTATGTATCCGCCCTTGGTCCGCATCCTGCGCAGGTATTCTTTTGTTCGACGGCAACGAGTAGCGGCGTTATTTTTTGGCTAGCCGAAACCTGTACAAGTTTTCTTTCTTGTACAACTCTTGTACAGCTATCTTGCCGTGATGTCGTCATGACATCACTCAATCCCGATGAACGGACAGCAACCTTCGATTTGTGGCAGGCGGGGGAATTAGAGGTTTGGCTATCGAGCTGACGACTGTCTGGCGGCGATACAGCCGAAGGCCATCGTGGGGCCGATAGAACCCTGCGAGCGCTGTAAAAATGCGTGGAGTTATTTCTGTACAGGTACGCGCTAATTGTGAGCATGCGCTGCGCTAGGGGCTGTTGCGGCTAAATCGCGAACCGCGCGCTGCGAGAACTCGATGGGATTGATTGCGCCACTGGCGGGACATTGATGCCGGCTGGTCGCGCATGAGACGGACTAGCGGATTTATCGACATGAACGTCCGATTGGTCGATTTTGCCAGCTTGTCAGACGCCAGTTATCTCCGTCCTGAATGACCGCTTCTGGCCGATAGTGGTCGGTCGCTCACGACCCCCCAGTCACGCGAGATACCTGGATCTGACCACATAGTGTCGCCGCCATCAGCTCTGTTCTTGGGACGGAGCACCTCAAGCGCCGTTTGCCCTTACCGACGGCAGTCTAGCCTTGTTAGGCTAAACAGATGCCAAGGTCAGTAAGGTGCGAAAATTGCTCGTTCACATTTCCATCAATGAGGTCCGGCTGTTGGGGGGCGCATCCGAATTCAACGCGATCTCTCGGGCGATTCGCAAATGCCAAGTCGGAGCCGTGATCCGTTTACCACTTGAGAAACAGCGATGTAACTACGGAGCATTCGAAGTCAGATGCACCACCGGATTTGCAGGTGTGGGCGCTCAAGGAGATACAGTCTTCATCGCATACCCTGAAAGCCTGAGGCGAACTCTGCCGCCATATTTTTCGATGCCCCTCGAAACCCAATCTGGCTCACAGTTCTTCCTGAGTGCATGGCAAATGGATGATTTGCGTGTTCTGTTGGGTGATTCGCTGACGATGGTCCTGGACGTGGGGGAGCAACGTTAGCCAGTGTCCGCATAGGGTCGATTGCCGCCTGTCTTGAGGAGCAGGGCGTCACTGCTTGGAAGTAGTGTTGGTACGAAAGTGGTACGCAGCTTTCAGGTCGGCTCTGTAGAGCAAGGAATACGTGGCCTACAGGATTAGTAACTCCAATCCATCACCGAAAAGGCAGATGTTTTTCGCTCGTGAATGGCAGCAGTCGGCCAAAAGCTGACCTTCGAACAATATTCAAGGGCACCATAAATCAGAAAAAAGAGTAGCGGACATGAAAAAGGAATTTACCCTTCGGACTGCACTGCCAGGAGATGGCCTAGCTATTTTCCATGTCACTCGGCAGTCAATAACCGAGCTGTCGAACGGACTCTATACCCCAGAGCAACTCAATGGCTGGATGGGCGAAAGAACCCCAGAGTTTTATGAGCAACTGATAAAGCAAGGGCAAATGGTCGTGGCGCTGCAGCTGGGAAGGATCGTTGGATTTGTGGATTCAGAGCCAGGAGAAGTGACACGGCTTTTTCTTCTTCTCGAGGCCTCCAGTAAGGGGCTCGGTACTCATTTGCTCAAGACAGGTATTGATAATGCGCGTGGGCCTGGCATCCGCGTCATAAAGGTAGAGTCGACTTTGAATGCTGAAGGCTTCTATAAAAAACATGGCTTTGTGACACAAAAGCACGGTTTTTTCAGCCATGGTGTGGGTGGTCAACCCATAGAAATCATTCACATGGAACTTGAGTTGGAGTGATTTATTCTGCATACCTCCACGGGCGCTTGGAGGTATTTGATTCACTGACGAAAGTCAGCTTTGGGTCGGTTTCAGCCCTTGTAAGTGTCATGTGTGAGCACCTGCAGATCGACAGTCGCGATCTTTTGAATCAACTGGCGATATCAGTAGCAAGACTGTTTATTACGGGCGCCCGCGATTTTCATTACTGTGATGAGGTGATGAATATTGTCATCAGCGATATCGTCGGCTTGTCCATGCACACGGAGATGCCCCAGCCGCCATTCTCTAACCGACCGATCCTTGGAGTTTGTGAGCAGCGACCACTTACCACGGCGCTGGGCCTCAGATTCGCGGGTGCAGCCGATGGCGCTGATCTCAAGCGGATTGTCGCCATAGCGCCGCTGGAGCTTGGCGTCCGCCACGGCGGTGACAACGGTATCGAAGTTGTTCCCCGGGTTGTCGTAGCTGATCAGAGCACGGGTGTAGCTCATCCCGAAGAACTGCTGGCTGAAAATATCGAAAGGTGGCAGCCGCTGACCGCCGCCGGCGCACTCAATGAGCTGGGCACTCTGGTGGAGAGGCTGATCGAGCAGAGACGCTTGCGCGGTGTCAGAAACCCTTACCTCATAGTCACCGAGGACGACAGGCAGGTTACAAAGCACATACTCCGTCTCCGCTTCGACGATGCTCGCGACAAGGCGATCACCATCGCCAGAGAAAACGGCGATGGCGTGTTGGCAGCCCGCATTCGAAAGTTCCAGTTCCGCGACATCCGCCCCAAGGCTGCAAGCGAGATCCTCGGCCTAGGAGATGCAAGCCGGCCCTTGGGCCACACAGACAAGCGGATAACCGAGACCCTTTATCGACGCATCGTGGAGATCGTAAAGCCGACTCGCTGACCGCAATTCGCAACGAGTTGCGGAAACCGCCTGAAATGATGCGGAAACGCTCGGTCTGTAAGCTGATAGCTTTGTCGAAGCGCAGAAACACAAAAGCCCCGCTAGTGCGGGGCTTTTGTTTGAATCTTGGCGGGAAACCAGGGATTCGAACCCTGGAGACGCTATTAACGTCCGCCGGTTTTCAAGACCGCTATGCAAACTCACGCGACTCGGGGCTCTGAAGGCTCGCGGAGTTCCATTACTCAAGGAAACTGACCGGGCTGCAGACCGCATTCTACAAGGGGTGCGGTTTTAGTTTGGGAACTCTTTTTCCCCCCTCCCCGAAGTCCTGCCCGTCTTCAATTTACTAACGACAAAAACCGCAGCCCGACTGTTTTTTTTCTGAACCTCGCTGTACCCTCTGCGGACATGAACCACATCACTCAAAAGGACTTGACATGATAACGTACTCACCCCATCCCCCATGCAACCGGAAAGTTTCGCTTTCGATAGCGAAAGTGTATCTCCGTTAATAATCTACGACGCAACTCAATAAAATAAACATTTACTCATATAACTAAAAAGGAAAAAGATATGTCTGCATATATCACGCAATGCATGATGAGAGCAAAGCAATCAGTAGCAGATCTCAGAGCAACTGGGAAAGAGCCAACCGCTTTAGAAATAAGTTCGGACGTGTGGACCTTCATCAACATGGGAGGAATCAACATGTTTCCTGGCCAGAAGATATTTTTCGGATTAGAAGTCTTGGAAAGGGATGATTTGCAAGATCACATTAAAGCTGTTTAAACCATTTAACAGTAAACTTCTAGCACCATCCAAGATATATAAATTTTTTAAACACTTTATTTAACCAACCACACAGCGATAGCTCGAAATCTTAAGCTACGAACTCCATAAATACAAAAGCCCCGTATTCGCGGGACTTTTGATTACGCGACCATCTCATGAGAAAGAATGAATAGCAGCACTAGGAAATTAATTTACACTACCATACCCCTTTAGCACACCTGATAGCTTTTCCCTATCGCGCAGCAATAAGTCTAGACGAGTACTAGCTTGTTTCTTACTATTTCAAAAATCCTGAAGATCATACGCAAAACAGCCGCAGACACGATCGTATTACTCGGGCTGAAAATAGCGCTACATCACAGATACAAACTATGTTAAATGGTCATAGATGTGTCGTACAGACTGCTCTCGGAACGCTCTGGAACAAGAGTCGGTATCATTTAACCTGCCGAGCCTAATATAACTGAATATGGGGGACACCAGAAATGGCGGTTACAAAAGGACACGGAAATCCTAATTGGACGCGTGATGAGGTGATACTTGCGCTTGACCTTTACCATTCCTGTAATGGTCAAATTCCCGGCGCCAATGATGATCGGGTATGTGAATTATCTGCTATATTGAGGGCTTTCCCACACCATAGCGATGCCGCGCGCAAAGAGTCCTTCAGAAACCCCGCTGGCGTGGCATTCAAACTTCAGAACCTACACAGTGTAGCCACTGGAACGGGACTTAAAAACACCTCAAAGATAGACCACAACGTTTGGAAAGAGCTTGGAGATAACCCGACACTGACTCGTGAACTTGGAAACCTAATCCGACAAAGCGTCATAATCATTGATAGTCTTCCACAATCAGAGGACGAAGTAGAGTTCGCGGAGGGCAAGTCTGCAACGAAAGTTCATATACGGCGTGAACGTAGTAGAACGCTGAGAGCAAATTTAATTTCACGACGACTCGAAAAGGGCGAGCTATGTTGTGATCTTTGCGATTTCAATGGAAGCAACGTCAACCCGAAACTCAGAGACTCAATATTTGAGTGTCATCACCTTATACCGCTCAGCATCGTTGGAGAGACAAAAACCAGGATTCAGGACGTGGCTTTGTTATGTGCAAATTGTCATCGATTACTTCACCGGATCATCGCAATTAGGAAGCAGTGGCTTTCCATCGAAGAGGCTAAGGGCTTTCTTTTTAACTAACCTTTGCAGTTGAACCTTCAATGCTTAGTCGACCAGAATTCGCACTCATGTCAACATATCGGCAACCGCAAGAGAAATACGCCGTGACCATGCTTTTTATTTTGGACGGAGTTTATATTAATGTCTAATGAGTACTCACTATCAGAGACTCTTAAGCGGATGTACGAAAATCAGATCGCATTAGAAGCGGCCTTAATGGAATTGACACTTCAAGCCGAGCGCCAAGGACTGCAGGATGTTGGTGCTAATATTCGCGGAGCTTTGTTCGTAATCGGTGAAAATTCTGGTTATATTAAACAAGGCTTAGCAAAAATAAAAAAGAACAACTAATGATCAATACAGAACACTTAAGACTCATGCAAAGATAGTGCTCCTTACTTTAAAATCACAGCACTGCTAAATTTTGATAGCGCCATCTATATGTACCGTTGATAGTCAGCATCAAATACAACAGCCGCTTGTACGGAAACTGGTAAATTATCTGGAAATACGCTCGCAATATGAAAATCTAGAATCTTGAAAACCCAGGTGAAGATTGACCTTCTGACCACATGCTCACCGTTCAGTCATGCGCCTGATTGACGCGCCGCCATTCGTGATCGATCATGAGCTCGGCTGAAGGACATGGTCAGTCGGCGAGCACTGGATAAAATTAGCAAGGACTGCGGCAATCTGCATGACAATCAGACACCTAGGTCGCGACGTGGCGGGTTGTCCCTGAGTAGCTATGAGTACGATCCTCAAGACAACGATTGCCAAAAATGGTGTCATAATATCGACCCCTGACGGCCTCACCTACGGAAAGGGTGTCACCCTCTGCCTCAAGGATGAGTGGTCTAATCTTAAAAAATGAATTCTAGACTTGAAGTCGCGAATAGTTAAAATGCGCCTCGACTATGAGACCTCTATTCCTATGATTGACGCAGTTGACTTGTTTTGTGGTGCTGGCGGACTCACCGCAGGGCTACGGCACACCGGAATTTCAGTCCAAGCCGGTTATGACATTGAGCAGCAATGCGAATATGCCTATCACCAAAATAATGGTGCAGCTTTTATCGCAAAAAATGTTGAAGATGTCACCGCGCCAGAGCTTTTAGCTTGGTATCGCCCTGAGAGTTATAGGCTTCTTGCGGGCTGCGCCCCCTGCCAACCATTTTCGAGTTATAACCAGGGTAAAGACACCCGGAACGATCGAAAATGGCCGCTCCTGTACGCTTTTCAACGGCTGATAGAGGAGACACAACCTCATTTAGTCACGATGGAGAATGTTCCAGATGTGACAAAACATGAGGTCTATCATGACTTCGTAAAGGGACTGGTTGAGCAAGGCTACTCTGTGTGGGCAGATCGTGTTGCATGTGTCGATTATGGCCTGCCACAGCGACGCAAGAGACATGTATTACTCGCTTCAAAATTGGGAGAGATTGCCCTAATCGCTCCTACGCATGCCGACAACCCGCTTACAGTTCAAGAGGCCATTGGCAATCTACCCCGCATAGCGGCAGGAGAATGTGATCCTAATGACCCGCTACATCGCGCTGCCACCCTCACAGCGCTAAACATGCAGAGGATTATCCATTCCCGCCAAGGCGGCACATGGAACGATTGGCCAAAACATTTAGTAGCTAAATGCCACCAAAAACCTAGTGGTAGAACATATCCTAGCGTGTATGGGCGCATGAGAGCAGACCAGCCCAGCCCTACTATGACGACACTATGCTACGGTTTCGGCAATGGCCGCTTTGGGCATCCGGATCAGGCACGCGCTATTTCTCTACGGGAAGCCGCAGTTTTACAATCTTTTCCACCTGAATATGTTTTCATGCCACCCGAAAAAATAACCTTTAAAGCTGTTGGCCGAATGATCGGCAATGCCGTCCCAGTACGCCTAGGTGAGGTAATTGGTGAAAGCTTGATACAGCATGTCGCTTCTTACGAAAAGAGTAATCAGGGAAAGCTGTCCAGCACCCGCAAAAAATGAATATGCACCGGCATTAATCATTAAAGATTAGATTAACCCAAAGAAACTAAATTAATCTAATCATTTAAGCGTCGCTTACTGCAAGCCGGGGTAAGGCATTCCCGCATTATCCCCAACCCTGACCAACATAGATAGTATAGGGTTTTTATCTACATTTTTATTGCGGTATCTACTCAAAGGTTCCCAACCTGAGAGTGAGTGTATAGCGTATAAAATCAGCTCATATCCGCAGCTAGCAAACATATAAAATGTCGGAAAAGTTGCAGGCAACCAAACTGGCCTTACGGGAAGATGGACAGCAGTCTCAGTAATAGCGATTGGCTGAACATGAAAAAACCCGTGTTTTTTATCAGGGAACTTCTCTGGATGCTCAAATCGGTATCCGAAACCTTTTAAATTATAAACATCGTCTCCACTCAAACATACTGCTTCAGCATTTATCTCTCCATAATCAGTAGTGACAAATCGAAGAAGTTTAATCCATCCATTCCGCCTATCAATATCCACAATGACGTATGGCGATTGCGTACTAGGGTTCGTAAAAAACGCAGCCAGGACATTTTCCAATTTTATTTTTGGTGAGTCCGAATAATAAATTGGAGTCTGATTCTTCTTTGCCTCAGTCGCTTTCAACGCACTATACTTATTCAGTGCCCCTTGCGAAGAGATCTTTCCGAAATTATCGTTATGCAAATCGACCAAAAATTTAGCTAGCGCCGAAGCTTGGGCTCTGTCCATATATACCCCGAAACAACATTCACATTAACAAGTAAGATTGAGGCTCATAATTTACAGAAGTATTCCCGCACTTTAGATCACCATGAACCCAGCGTTCCTTATCAAAAGAAAGCAAGTCGCTAGGAAAATTTTTGGCATTAGCAGTGGGAATAAATAACGAAACATCTTCACAAAACTTTAGACTTGGTAATTCATGGATATCAAAGTCACCCTGACCTTCTAACCCCACCTTAACCTCTTCAGCCCAAAAAACTGGCCGACTGAACATAAAAGAAGGTTCAAACTTGTAGGGCTTTAAAGAATCTGGCACCACCGAATGATCGTTTAGGGAGCATAGAGCATTCCAATTATCTTCAACTGAATAGTCTGCTAAAACCCATGGTAAAACGGGAGAGATATGGGGCAAGTCTGCGACAACCTCCTGGTTAGGCATTACTATCTTTTCTAGCCAGTGCGACACCACAACCGAGCTTACTCTCGCAAGAGTCCGATCATCCATATTGCTTAGCAGCGGAAGATCTTTCTCCAGAACATTAAACACCCTTATATCTCTACGCTGAGTCAACAACTGACGAAAGGTTACAGGCTCGGTGCTTTCAATACCTAGGTACCCTAAGATTTCATGCCCTATAAAACGAGGAGACTCCACATCAGAAACTTCAAAACCTAATACCTGCGTTATTGATTTGTCTAAATTTTCAAGTACGAACTGGTGCATCTGAGCAAATCTAGATTTCTCTGTGGTCAAATCGGGCCAATGCCATGGGCGAAAACCCTTAGCTCCATTGACGCTCCATAGTGAGGGCTCAGCAATTTGTTCGCTTCCGACATCAAGGTCAGCATATGAGGAAGAGGTACGCGTCATCGTCAAGTCAAATGAATTAGTGCCAAACTGATTTACAACGACAATCGGACCGACATCGCACATGAGTCTCCCGGCGTATGCGACTTCTGCTCCGGTAGACCATGCAGACCCCCCGGCCACAGCATCCAACCCTAGAAGATCATAATCTACCAGCACTAAATCGAAGCCATCTAGCACATTTGATGGGTTATACCCCTCCTTTCTAGACTCCAAGCGTTTAGTATGAAGATCTGCGATGATTCTAGAAACCTCTTGAGTTTCCGGAACAACAACCTGAAAGTCACCGTAAGTTTCAATTCTATTTTTCCATGATTGCGCACGACCAGTTTCATCGTCCAATATCAGAATCTTCATTTCCTCTCCGTCTCCCACTCAATTTTGAACGCCGTATTATAGCCATCAAAAGGCTTAACAAATGAAATATCGCACCTCAAAGAATCTGACACCATTTTAACAATAGTTAAACCTATTCCCATGCCACCTAACCCTAAAGCTTTTCGCTCCTCGGGTATCTCTAGACGGCGGACGAATGGCTTGAACAAATCATCACTATCATGCAGCCTAACTCCGACACCGGTATCTAATATATACACAGCATTAGAACTGCCACTTACACGAGAAATACAACAGATGGTTTTTTCAGGAGTATCTATCATTGCATTAACAGCATTAATGAATACATTCTGAAAAATAGCATTCCAAGCGGCTAAAGTTGCTTCGGGAAAGTTCAATCCATTGTCCACACCAGAACAGTCGACGTTTACATTTCGCAAAAGGGCTTCGGAGTTATTGACAATTCGCTCAAGAACCTTCTTCACCTTGTATTTATTTCGTTTCTCGCGATCATATTCGTTCATTAGCGGTGAAAATAGCTTACGAACTTTAGCCGACCGCATTGCCCATGCGTCAATCGCAGATATTAATTTTTGATCGCGTAGATGACCAGTACCGGCAGTCAATTGATGCCTTATTTCGTTTAGCGCAGATATTTCCTTTCCCGACTCGTGCTCCATAGCAATTGCTGCCATGCCCGTAGTCGCAAGCGTAGCTAATAAAATTCGTTCAGCATTTATGCCATCTTGGCGTTGTTGCTCTAAACTTTCTAGCTCTTCGAATCTATCGGAGACTGAAATTACTTCCTGCTTCAGCTTCTCAGGAACACGCATTGAAAGTTGGAAAATCTGCTCTCTGATTTCAGATATTTTCTCGTCAGTACGCGGTATTTCAAGCTTTTCAGCAGCAATCGTTCGCTGTCTACGCTCATAGGAGCGCATGGCATAATAATCCATGGCCCATCTAACGCAGTTCTGGAGTTCAACAAATGCATCATTATCAATTAGCCGGTCTCGAGTAACCTGCACATTCAAATAATTTCCGTTATCGATATTTTTCTTTGAAGCAGTTTTCCGCTCATGAGAAGTCGAAATACTGGCAATACCAAAAATTCGACTATTAGTAGGAAGATCGTTTAACCCACTCTGAACCTGCAACTCAGGAGGCAATAGGTCCGAACGATTCAGACGGTGCGAGTGCGCTATTTCTAGTTGTAACCAATCTTGCTCGTCACCGCCATAAAATGGCAATCTAAATCCATTATCATATATATGAATACCACCGAATTTTCGGAAGTATTCTCGCGCCTCATATACACCTACTCCGCCTGCTTGCTTGCCAGAGAGTTTGAATACATAAATTTTAAATGAGACCTTATCTAAAAGCCCACCCGGCGCCTTGTATTCCGCTTTATATTTATCACCATCCCTGAAGTTTACTTGAACCTTATTGGCTCCGCCAACTCGACCATTTCTCAGCGTACCATGTATTGTTGCAATCCAATTATCAAGAGCCCTGCCCATCTGTTCTGAGAATGCCTCAATAGCTTCGTCAGGGAGTCCCTCTATTGAAATATCGAATTGATCTTCTTCATCAAGATCATCAAGCAATTTTTCGGGAGGTTTAAGAAACCAGAGCTCCCGCGCTAAATCCTTAAGTTTTGGAGCATCCCACTCTTGTTTGAGCCCTGTAATCTTCACGGACGTACCGTGCATACTGCCAGGTGTTAAGTTAGCGCTCTTAGATGGAGCAATATGAGCACCAGCTTTTATTAAGTCGCCGGAATTTCTAGCACCATCCCAGTCTACATCCGCTTGGAATGGGGGAGAGCCCTCTTTCTTTGATGTCAGCTGTAGACCATCTCCGAGAAATTGCACTGCAAGACGCCCGATGCCCTTCGATCCTGTTACAGTGCGGTTTCTCGCTGTTTCCATCTTCTCTTGTTTGTGAGTTGTTCCGATGCGCAGCCAATAATTAACATATTCATCACGCGACATCCCATCGCCATTGTCAGTGACCGTTATACTCGTACTATCAAATGTAATACAGACTGAAGTTGCATCTGCGTCATAGCTGTTTTTTACAAGTTCAGCCAAAGCAACGTGAGGTTTGCCGACCAGTCTCTCACCCAACTCTCGTAACAATGCCGCATCAACCGTAAACTCTTTAAACTCCGTTTTTACTGCGGAGCTAGCTATTCTAACCGGCATTTACATAGTCCTTTTAGGTCAACTTTCGCACTTGTTGCTCTGACAAATTGGATAGAACCATAGCACGCGTTTTCATCTTCAGCTAACGACAAAGAGCGAATCCAAATTACGGATGATTTTCGCCCCCCTTTCCTAGCGAATACTACCGTAGCAGAACCTTCACGTGCCTACCGCTTCTCGCTAGCCAGGACGAGATCCTGAGGTCCCCCTCGTGTTATCAAAAAAGTCTGGCGAGTGCGTTAGGCGACCAATTCATAATAACCAACTCACTGCTGACGTTTGCTTCCTTTTTTCGTTGATTGCTGACTGTATAGCGAATGTCAAGGTTCTCAACATGAAAGCCCTCAAACACCTGCCGGATGTCTGGGTGGTCGTTAATGCTGACCATTACCCTACCCTTGCAGCGCCGCATGAAGTCGGCCATCCGCTCGTAATTCTCAAACGGGAAGTCGACGCCATAACCAGCGGCCTGCCAGTAAGGTGGGTCCATATAATGGAAGGTATGCGCACGGTCGTAGCGCTCGGCGCAGTCCAACCAGGGCAGGTTTTCGACGTAGGTGCCGGACAACCGCTGCCACGCTGCAGAAAGATTCTCCTCAATCCGCAGCAGATTGATCGCCGGGCCAGTGGTGGCGGTGCCGAACGTCTGCCCCGTGACCTTACCGGCAAAGGCATGATGCTGCAGGTAGAAGAACCGAGCTGCACGCTGGATATCAGTGAGGGTTTCAGGGCGAGTCATCTTCTGCCATTCGAACACCTGCCGGGAGCTGATCGCCCATTTGAACTGGCGTACGAATTCCTCCAGGTGGTTCTGCACCACGCGGTACAGCGTAACTAAATCGCCGTTGATGTCGTTGAGGACTTCAACCGGGGCGGCCTGAGGCCGCATGAAATAGAGCGCGGCGCCGCCGGCAAAGACTTCGACGTAGCATTCGTGTGGTGGGAAGAGCGGAATAAGGCGATCGGCCAGGCGGCGTTTGCCGCCCATCCAGGGAATTATGGGTGTGGACATATAAAAGCAAGACCTTTGCTGTATGGATAAACAGTGCTAGGCTCGCTCCGCTTTGTGCACGAAGCAGGAGCCTTGGCTGGACTTGCAGGGACGATCTGCGGGAAAAGTGGCCGAGATGGATGTTGACGCATCCTGACCGGCCGCTCCTTTTACTTCGGTGTAGAAACTTCTTTTGCGTAGGCCTGACAGGCCCGTAGGGCGATCAATCCTTGATCGCCGCCATCGGTGATTCCGATAATTCGTTGAGCATGCGTTGGGTCAAGTTGGGCTCGACGGGTTGCATGAACCACGCCGACGGCGCCGGGAGTGGTAGGCACGTTGCAGCCACTGGCTGAGTCCGTGGCGTCAAGAAGGACTGACAGCCGCACATCAGCAGTAGCAAGGCGGTCACGCAGTAGAGCCTGGTTGCGTTGGGCATCGGATAATTCCTTAGTGTGTTGTTGGTCGGAGCGAGCCAGGTTCTGCTCCAGAGCCAGGCGCTTTGTCTGCTCGGTGCGAGCCTGGGCTGCTGCGGCATTGCTGATCGCGGTCAGGTCCGTCTCGAACTGGGCGCCCTGCTCTGCCAGCACCTTCCCGAGGCGCCAATCCTGCACCTGCCACGCAACGCCGAAACTTACGGCCATGGCCACCATGATCAGCAGCACCGGGCCGGCCAGCTTCTGCACGGGCGTCATGCCAGCACCCGCAATGCCGTCTCATACAGCGCCAGGCGATCAGCTGCGCCATTCGGCATCTTTCCCTTGCTGCCCGTATTAATGAGGCTGCCGATGTTCTGGATGTCGCAAGCATCGGCCAGGGTGTTCAGCCCGTTCACGGACCAGTACCAGGCCGCCGACAGCGCTGCATATTGCGGCTGCTCCAACAACTCGGGGTGATTGATCAGGTCGACGCCCAGGGCTTCACCGCACGCACGATGGTTGTCCTTGCCAGTAATCTGGATTAGGCCGCGCCCTCGGTAGATATAGCCCTCGCCCGACGCCTCAGGACCATTGCCCATGCGGCCGCCATAGACGGCATTCCCCATGCGTGCCGAACTGCCGGCCAGCTCGGCGGCACGCGGCGCCAGGGATCGCCACCGGGAATCTGGGCTAGCGGCATTACCCAAGGCTATGATTCGGTCCGTTCAGTAGTTCAGGCTCTCGACCAGGCGCGTCAAATGGCCGGATTCATGCCCGACTTGGGCGATGAACGCCGCGATTCGCTTGGGCGTGACGATGCCGTACTTACTCATCGCAGTATTCAATACACCGACAAAAAGCCCGGCTTGACGGCCAGCGTTCGGGAGGATCAACAGTAACTGCTGCAGCGTGATAGACATGTTTTCTCCAGGCAAAAAAAAGCCGCCAACCGACGGCGGTTTCTAGTTAAACGGTTGTTTCAGTGAGTCACGTCAAAGCTGTAGAACCTTGACCTCCTTGGTTTTTTTCGCCTTCCTGCTCTTGGCCTTGGCCTTGGCCTTACCCTTTTTGCCGCCATTGCACTCGACGGTGGTCGACCAGCCTGCCTGGGTGAATACCTGCTCGACCGAGTCGATCAGGTATTCACAATCGATGCCGGCTTTGAAGCCAGTGGCGTTTACCGACCGCTCGGCAAACAGGTCGATACGACCAGGCATCTCGAGGCGCACCCCCGCCGAGGACCGATTGAAGGCAGTCAGCCGGGCCTTGGCCGCCTGTTCCGCTGCGGTTTTGTTGGGGTAGATATGACGGTCTGTGTGCACCGCCGGCAGCCCGTCGGGCGCATCCGTGTTGTCCAGGCTGATCAGCTTCAGCTCACCGCTTTTCTTGTCCTGATGCTTGGTGGCTACCGCCTTGTGCGTGTTGCGATCGCCTAAGCGGAACTGCCACCGACTGACATCGGCGGGCGTGATGGTGACGGCGCCCAAGGCCTTGCCGCTCGCACTGGTGCCGCCGTCGCGGGTCATGACAATCAAATTCCCATCGGCCACCTTGGCCGTGCAGTCGTGCTGCTTGGCAATGCGGGTGATGAAGTTGAAATCAGACTCGCTGAGCTGGTCTGCCCGGGGCACGTTCGTGGAGACGTTGCACACCGGCGCCCAGCCGTTGCGGGCAGCCACGTCGGCGACAATCTTGGACAGTGGCACATCTTCCCAGCTACCGCTGCGCACCGTCTTTCCGGTACCGCGCATGTCGCCGGCCTTGCCGCGCACGACGATGGTGTTAGGCGGGCCGGATAGCTTCGCTGCAGTTGCCAGGAGCTGCGCGTATTGGGTTTCGCCCGTGTACTCAGTTCGTGGCAGGCATGCAGCCTGACGCCATTTGTTCAACGCCTGATAGCTTCGATTGCATATCTTCGCGGCGGCTCCGATGCCACCAACGGCTTCAAAAGCGAACGCAACAGCGCTCGGAAAATTAGCGGGATCCAACATGCCAGTCTCCATTTATCAACTTTTGGTTGATTTTATAGATCAACTGACTATTGCGCAACCTTTGTGAGACGCTCAACTCATGGTTGATAAAAATGCACTCCGCGCAGCTTTCAGCGAGCGCCTACACGAAGCACTTGACGATGCCGACGTACGCAGACGAGGTCGTGGTGTGGACATCCATAATCACTTGAAAAGCCTAGGGGTTGATAAGACTACACAGGCAATCAGCAAATGGTTAAATGGCGAAGCTATAGCTGAGGCTGACAGCATGGTTGCGATTTGTTCTTGGTTGAAGGTTCGCCGAGAATGGCTGGAGTATGGTGTTTTACCGAAGAAACTGACCGGCGAGAGCAATGTTCGTTACTTAAATGTTGCAGATGGTAGCAACGTCAGCGAGATCAACCAGCGTTTTGGAAAGGTTCCGTTGATTTCTTGGGTTCAGGCAGGCGCTTGGTGTGAGACTGTCTCTAACTTTGAAGCCTATGATGCAGAATCATGGCTCTCTTGCCCTGTACCAATAAGTAGTCAAGGATATGCGTTGAAAGTACTCGGCGATTCAATGACGAATCCAGGACCAGGTCGTAGTTATCCAACAGGTTGCATTATATTCGTGGATCCAGAGGCAGAAACAAAGACAGGCGATCGAGTCATCGCCAGAGTTCCACGCACCAATGAAGCCACGTTTAAAATTCTAGTCGAAGATGCCGGACGGCAATTCCTGCGGCCTATCAACCCTCAATATCCGATCATTGACATCACCGAAGAAACTCACATATGTGGCAAAGTGGTAGGTTCGTTCATTCCCGAATAAAATTAGCAAACCCCATTCAAATAATCCCTTAGTTCGTCCAGTCCGATAACACGCCGCTCGAACTCGTACTGATATTTACCTTTATCAGCGCCTATGACCATAGGATTAGTTTTACCGGTTTCGCGAGTAATTAAGAGAGTAATAGCTCCAGACTCCCCTGCAAGCCGCGTCTCGTGCAAACAACCTGATTTAACTATATAACTCTCCCCTTTTGATATCGTCTTTTTAACAGCCCTCCCCAATTCTACTTTCATGTTAGTTTTCGTCAGCACAGACTTTATACCCGAATAAGTTGTCGAGTACGCCAAACGGTCCCCGCCAACTTTAAAGTCTGGATACTCA
>Ga0308161_1003208_pt1 | contig 16124 bp, 15 predicted proteins | sample PhyFR2_FD_201034 | JGI IMG/M metagenome (GOLD analysis project Ga0308161, IMG submission 201034) | Phyllosphere microbial communities from UC Gill Tract Community Farm, Albany, California, United States - DLSLF.R2 | ecosystem: Host-associated > Plants > Phyllosphere > Unclassified | place: USA...
CGTGGGGCACGGGGTCGTCGCGGTTCCTGTGGCGCCGTCCTGACGGCGCCGGTTCGTGATCGGGGAGGGATTGTTCCGTGGCAGGCAAACTGCTGGTTGACCTGATGGGGCTCGGGGAGCTCCAGAATGACCTGACGACCGTGCACAGCACGCTCGAGCAGGCGCACAAGCGTGTCGACGCGTCCGACGACGAGATCGGTTCGGGGACGGTACAGAACGCTCTGCACGACTTCGACCACCGCTGGGGCGACAAGCGGGACAAGATCAGCGAGTCGACGAAGGCGTTGGCGGACATGCTGAGCTCGTCCATCGAGACCTACACGGAGACCGACGAGCAGCTGGCACAGGCCCTGCAGGTCAACGACGAGAACGGCGGCGGCGGACCCGCTGCCTCGAGGGCGCAGTAGTCGTGGGGCGACCGTCGGGGTGGGACGTTGTCGATCAGGGTGATGACCCGGTCAAGGGTGATCCGTCGACGTTGCGGATGATGGCGCGGGAGTACCAGCGCATCTCCGACGCGGCCGATGACGCCTCGACCCGGCTGAAGTCGGTGAAGGGCTCCGGGTGGCTGACCGACTGGGAGGGTGAGGCCGCTGATGTGTTCGTCGACGCGATCGAGGACACCCCGTCTGACCTGACGAAGCTCGTCGATTCGTACGAACTCGCCGCGACGGCGTTGTCGGGGTGGGCTGACACGGTCGATGACACCCAGTACCGGGCTGATGGTGCGTTGGCGGATGCGAAGGACGCCTCCGGGGACCTCGCCGCGGCGCAGGACCGGTTGGCGGATGCGCAGTCGACGTTGTCGCACTACGAGTCCGCGTCGAAGGACCTGTCGAAGGTCGCGGACGAGTACCCGGCGGGTTCCGACGTGCCGGACGGGGTGGATGTTCCCTCGCCGGCGCAGTTGCGGGCAGCGTCCGACAACGCGTCCGTCGCGCAGGGGTCGGTGTCGTCGGCGCAGGGGGACATCTCGGCGGCGCAGTCGCGGATCGATGCGGCGAAGCGGCTCGTGGCGGACGCGAAGAGTGATTGGCAGGACGCGGAGCAGCGGACGGCGACGAAGATCGGTGAAGCTGCGGACGCGGGCCTCGGGAAGCAGTCCACGTGGGACAAGATCTTCGGGTCCGAGGCGTGGGAGACCATCGTGTCGGTGGCGAAGGTCGTCGTTGCTGTTGGCGGCATCATCGTCATGATCGTCGGCGGACCGCTCGCATGGATCGTGCTCGGTGCAGCGCTGCTCGTGCTCGCTGACACCCTGTACAAGATGAGCAAGGGCACCGCCGACGGGTGGGACCTCGCGTTCGCGCTGCTCGACTGCATCCCGGGGATGAAGGGGATCACCACCGCGGCGAAGATTGGCGAGGAGTTCGCGAAGGGCGCGTCACTCGCGGCCAAGTTCAGTTCGGCTGGTCGGCACGTCGCTTCGGAAAGTCGACAACTGTTCACTCCGGGACTCCACCTGGTCAACAACCTTCGCCACGGCGCGGCGCTGCGCTCGATCGAGTCTCTTCGCGCTCTCGCCGTCCACGGCGGTTCCGCGGCGGTCGGTTCCCTCCGACGCCCGGGGAACGGCTTCATCGCCTCGGTCCGGTCGATGCCGAACATCGCGAGCAAGGCCACGAAGGCCTACTGGGACAACGGCGGGTCCTCCCTCGCGGAGCTCGCTCGGCATTGGCAGGGCGGCAAGGGCAGCTTCAAGAGCGGCTACGTGGGTGTCGACCGCTGGACCAATGGCGATGCGGACGCGCTCGTCGGGCAGACACTCCAGATCAGTGGGCCGGGTCACGGCAACTTCTACGTCCCCGACGGCACCATGCACGCCGGTGGCAGCGCATCGGACTACAGCGAGTCCGTGCAGGTCGGTGTGCAGTCCCACCCTGGTCATGACGGCGTCCCGGCAACAGAGTCGACGCACCCCGACTACCGCAACACCGGCGACAGCTACCTGGTGAACCAGCCGCTGCCGCATGCCGAGGGCACCGCACAAGCGAACACGCAGTTCGGCGGCGGTGGTCAGCACCAGCTCTTCACGGACAAGACGACGGACGACCTCGTAAACACTGGCGTGCTCAGCCCGGTCGACCAGGCGGGGAACGTTGTTCCCGACAAGATGAACCAGGTGCTGATGGATCCGGCCACGCGGAGCCCGCAGCCGGGGGTCCTCACGACGCACCAGTACGCCAATGCACTGCAGGATCTCGGGGCCCGTGGGCCAGCGGTCGCGGCGGGTATCGTGACGGCGCCGTGGGACATCGGCGAGGCGACGCAGTCCGTCCAGGACCGACTGCGGTGACCCGGAGCGGCGTCACCCGGGCGGGACACGAACTCCTCGATCGTTCACCGTCCTGGAACGCCCTGCCCGAGCGGACCGCGGGCGGCCGGTGGAGCGTCACCGACACGATCGATCCATTGTGGCCGGAGTACGGCGCGAGCCTACGTCTGCTCAACGCCCTATCCGTGGACGGGCACGACGTCGAGGACCTCGACGGCACTTTGTTCGAACGCGGGCGACAGGTCACCGTCCCCCGCGCAGCGCTCGTCCACACGACGTCCGCACCCGCGATCCTCGAGTCGGTAGCCCTGGCGGATTCGTTCCACGTCGCATCGTTCGCGGTCGACGGTCGGACCGACGTGAACATCGAGGACGGGTGGAAGAACGAGTACGAACCACGCCGCTTCCGCACGACGTTGAGCCCGGACCGGGGAGCGATCGAACGCCACGAACCCGGTGTGGTGCCGACGACGGTCTCCCGCATCGCGAAGACCGTGGAACCCCTTCCGGCCGATGGGCGCGGCATGTACACGGTGCCGTCGAGCGGCCCGTACGAACGAGGGTGGGGCAGGCTCGCGCCCGTCGTCCGCACAATCTTGGAGCTGGGGTTCGACGTCCGCCCCGATCTCGGTGCGTACACGACACTGTCCGGTGTCGTCCGCCCGAGTTGGGGCACCGAGATCCACGGAGCCGACGACTGGACGGAGCTGCTCGCCCACTTCGAGTTCCCTCCGGGCATCCACTTCGAGGTACTCTCCGATGGGTACGCAATCGTCCGCGACATCCCTCACCCCGGCGACCCGCTGCAGCCGACCTTCGCGCTCGTGTTCGCTCCCCGGCCATCCGCACGACCGAGCCTGTTCGCGAGGATCTTCTCCTGATGAGCAAAAATCCGAACATCACGTCGAAGCAGCGACGCGCGCTGATGGTGCGCTCGCGGTTCGCCTTCGCGGCTGCCGCGGTCATCGCGCTCCGGCACGACGAGCAAGGCATACCGCTCGGTGTTCTCAGTCCCGAAGGCACCCCGCTCGCGCTGGCGTTCACCGACCCCGCTGCGGCCGTGGCTCGGATCCCGGCAGGAGTCTCCGCGACGCCGTTGTCTCTGCCGATGTCAAGTCTGGTCGCCGGTCTGCCGGCTGACTGGGGTCTCGTGCTCGACATCGACCAGCCCTACCCGCAGGTCGTGCAGCCGGACGAGAAGCAAGCAGTCATCGCCGCTGGCGGGCCGTTCCCCGAAGGCGCTGAAGTCGCACTCCGTCCGGCGCCGGCCGCTTCCGAGGGATTCGCCGATGCACTCGCTGAGCGCGCCCCACACTCACCGGGCGTTGTCCGGGTGTGGCTGTTCAGTCACGGCGTCGACATCGTGCCCGAGGACTTGATGGTCGTCGTGTCGACGGCTGACCGTGACTCTGCGATCGCCTTCGCCGAGATCGTGTTCGAACTCGCTCGTGTACACGACGTTCCGGTACCGGTCATCACTGCCTGGATAGACGAGCTTCCTGTCGAACACGCCACCTGGGTTCGACAGCAGCCGCCACTCGCGCACGTGGCACTGCGCTGATGCCAGGTCGATGAGGACGGGGCTCACGAGGGCGGGCAGGTCCCTGCTGCCGACATCGAGGTCTTGGCGGGTGCGGCCGGAGCCGGAACCCGATGGTCGTCTGCGCACGATGACGTCCCCGGATCCGCTCTGGCCGGAGTACGGCCGTCTGCTCACCTTCATGAACTGGCTCGAGGACCGCTCCTTCACGATCGCCGAGCATCGAGGGCCATTCCGTCAACGAGGCAACGAGCTCCTCGTTGACAGACGATTCACCGCCGTCGGAAAGCTGTGTTCCATCGCTGACCTCGAGAAGGAGTGGTCCTTCTCCGAAGGTATTGAACTCGTCGAACGAGGCGGCCCTGGGACGCCGATCGCTCGACTTCGAGACGGAGTACGAGCGGGTGACTACCGGTACTCGGTTGATCTGCGGATGGCGGTCAACGGAGACACGCTCGTGAACGACGACCGAGACACAGCCTTTCGCGCACTGATCCGTCTCGGTCCTGCGCTCGCTGCCACCCCCGCATGGAACGGTCGCGACGTCCCAGCCGAGCACCCCGCCGAGGCGGGATGGGGACGCCTGCCCTACATCGTCCGATCAATCCAACGGGAGGGCGGTCGGCTCTCGACTCGCGCTCCGAACCAGCGCTTCTCGAAGGCGGTGGAACACTCCGGGACCATCCTCATGCGGGGCCGCTCCACTCTGGAAGACCTCCGACTTCCCGACGGCATGGCGGCGGAACGTCTCGACGACGGAACAACACTGGTCCGGGACTTCCCCGGTGGGTTCGCGAGTAAGCGGGCGCGTTTTGCACTCGTCGTCCTGCCGGATGCCTGATGTCCTTGCGGAGCACCCCGGCGCCACGAACATGCTCGTAGGGTGGTGAGCGTGCGCCTCGCTGCTGTCCCCGTACCCGATGACTTGCACCTGGCGATCGACGAGCGCGGCCGGCCCGCCACGGTGCCGTACGACCGTGGCGTCGTCGTCGAGTTCGCGTACTCCATCGCCGGGGATCGCCCGCCGGCTGTCGGCACCGGTTCACGGCCGGTGAGTCGTCGGTCGCTGATCGAGGACGAGCGCAGCGGTCGCGCGATCGTGTTCGTGGACGTGGCCGCCGATCACTGGGAGGGATTGCCGGTAGCCGAACGCCCCCGAGCGCGCCGGGGTCTCCTGCCGATCCAGTCGCGAGCAGCACACGCCAGGCGGATGTCAGCATCCAGCGGCATCTGGGCCGAAGTGGTCCTCGGAGTGTCCGTCCCGCACACCGCATGGGAACTGTTCACCTTCAACGCCACCGGGCCGCGACTGCACCTGGTGATCGACCCGGATCCCGCCCGGCGTCGCATGGAGATCCTCCGGGCACTCGGAGACCGACCGCACCCGGAGATCACCATCGTCGATTCCGTTGACGCCGTTCCACGTGCCTGGCGGAATGCCGCCCGCGCACTCCTCCACGGACAGCACGATGGCTGAGGCTGAGGACGAGCTCGGCCACCTCCACGTCGGGTACGGGGCCGTACTCCGCGGGAAGCCGAGCCTGCAGCTACTCAGCGATCGAGCCGCGTTGCCCGAGGAGGCCGGGGAGGCCGGGGAGGCCGGGGACCATCGCCCGCCCATCGGACTCCCGTTCAACCGAGTGGTGATCAACAGATGACGATGCCGAGCGCGGATCCGACGGCGATCGAGCCGGGGTGTTCGGTCTGCACCGCTGCAGTTGCGCGGCACGGCAGGGTCGAGACGTCGATCGGCGTCAGCCACCAGCAGCGGACCTCGTACTTCCGGTGCGTCGCCTGCGACACCTACTGGGGACAGGACGAGCGCTCGCTCCGCATCGTCGGGGAAGCCGACGTGCCGCTCGACCTGACGAGCGACTGGCGCGACGGCGACGGCAACCTCCGAGCAGCACCGCTTCCGCCGTACCGCCCGTTCGCGCGGCACGCCGATCTCCCGACGGAGATCACCACGACGGCCTTCGGTGACCAGGAGCACCCGCCTGCCGTCATCGACATCCCGTTCGCCCACGAACTCCTCAACTCGGTCCCCGCTGGTCCCCTCGCCGAGCGCGTTGCCGTCTGCCGGCAGCTCGCGCGGTTGGCGGAAGCCGTCTCGCCGTCTCTGGGCCCGGCAGAACGAGCGTGGACCTTCCGCCGCGTCGAGTACACCGACTCGCTCGGGCATCGTCACGTCGGCTACGGCTTGGAGCTCGACCGGGTTGCGACGTTCGACGAGATCGCGTCCCGCGTCAGGTTCCCTGGGTTCGGACCGGGCGTCTTCTCGGCGACTCCGCGGAACGCCACGGTGTCCGAGTCGGGAACCCTGATGACCATCGGTCCGGGAGGCGCGATCGCCCACCCTGGCGTCCCGTTCTTCAATGCGCTGCGGCTCGGTGCGTGACATGACGACCTACGAACGAACCGCTCACCGGAACGGCACGAGCGCGCCGGCGACCGTGATCGTCGAGATGGACCTGACGAACCCCGATCATCAGGTGCGCTACACCGTGACCGTGTTGCTGCTGGGCGCAGAGCACACGGCCACGGCGTACGACGCCTTCGAGGCGCTGAGCCTGGTGCGCGAGGCGCTCGACGACGAGGGCTGGCTCCTGGGCGTGCAGGGGGCACGCGTCGACGTGTGGCCGAGCGGGATGGCGCGACAGCAGGGCGGTGGCATGCGGGCGTACCGACTCCGCCGCGGTCGTCGGCCTCGGTTCAAGGACCTCGTCGATGTGTTCGCCCCGGCCGACGAACACCTCGGCACCGTGCAGGCGCAACGCGCGTTCGTCGAAGCGAAGTTCCCCGACGCCTGACCGGGTGCCGGCGACGACCGTCCGTGACTCCCTGAACACCGAGCCCCCGCGCACGGTTGGGTGGGTACATGTCCTCTGCCCCGCTCTCCGGTGACGACTCCCTGCACCTGCCCGAGTTCGACAACCCGCCGGCGTCTCCGCTCGACCTCGCTCGTGAGTGGCTGTCCGCGGCGAAGGACCGGGAGGTCTCCGAGCCGCTCTCGATGACCCTCGCCACGGCCGGTGCCGACGGCCGCGTGTCCGCTCGCACCGTCGACGTGAAGCGGATTGAGACGAACGGACTGGTCTTCGGCACGTCGGAGGACAGCCCGAAGGGCCGGCAGCTCGCCGAGAACCCGCACGCAGCCCTGCAGGCGTACTGGCGCGAGACGATGCAGCAGCTCCGGTTCGAGGGTCACGTCGTCCGGCTGTCGGATGCCGAGTCGGACGCCCTGTTCGCGGACCGCTCCCCGAAGTCACGCGCCGCGACGGCCATCGCCGACCAGTCCGCCGTGCTCGAGCCCCGCACCCTGCAGGACCTGATCGACGACGCGAACGAGCTGCTCGACGACTCCGGCGACGACGTCCCGCGACCCGCACGATGGGTTGCCTGGCGGCTCGAGCCCGACATCGTGGAGTTCTGGCACGGTAGCCGTGACCGGATGCACCGACGACTGCAGTACGCACTCGCCGAGGGCGCCTGGACGGCCACACGCCTCCAGCCCTGAGGCCGACGGTCGGCGTTCAGTCCCTGGACCACCACCCCGGCTGAGCGGGTTCGACTCGGACCGTGAGCGATCGAGCATCGTTCGATCGTTCCGCGATGACGAAGCGGTTCTCAGCGGGGTCGACGGTACCGATCCGCCACACCGGCCACGAGTGCGGCCCGAGTTTGGGATCGAACCACGGCGCGGGCCCGTTGTCGTCCTCGCGCAACGCGCGCCGGACGCTCTTCGGATCGAGCTCCGGAAATCCCCCGGCGCGCGCTGCCGCGATCATGCGCTCTGCTGCGGCATCGACGGCGGCGGACCGTTCCGCCCGTGGGTTCCGGGTGATCCAGTAGGCGGCGAGGTACCCGATCACCACGAGGCCGATCGCCGCAACGGTCACGACCCACAGTCCAGCGTCGGGATCGACCGCGGGGATGCGATCGATGCCGGAGACCCCGACGACGAACCCCAGGACGCCGAGCACCCATCCGATGCCCGCGACGCGTTCGGCACGGTGCGACGCTCGTGCGAGGACGCAGCGTGCCTCGGCGACGTCCTCGATCGCAACCGAGATCGCCCCCACACCCGCGCCCGCACCGGTCTCCATCGGACCAGTCTCGCTCACGGCGCAACGGAACCGGCGCCCGCACCGAGCGCCCACGCCCCTACCGCCCGATCGGGTTCACCATCGCCCCCGCCCGGATGAGCGACGCCGACTGGTCCGCCAGGTCCACCATCGACAGGGTGTTCCGCAGCTGCAACCGGTTCAGGCACGAGTGCTCGAACGTCGGCACCCGCAGGTCCAGGGGACGACGGCGGTCCGGGTGCGCGGCGGCGTGGGCGTCGATGCACTCCCCCACGACCTGCCAGAAGCGGGACTCCGGCAGCACCGCGTCGTCGTCGAGGATCGCGGCGACGAACCGCAGCACCCCGTCGAACACGTCGGTGAAGACCGCGAGCGCGGCCTCGTCGTCGGACACCGGGTGCACGATCCGGTCGATGTCGGCGGGGACCGGGCGGTCGTCGTGCCGACCGAGCACCGCGGCCTCCTCGCCGATGTCCTTCATCACGGCCCGGACCACGACGCCGTCGCGCACGACGAGCACCAGGTTCTCGCCGTGCGGCATGAACACCAGGTCGTGCACCGTCAGGCAGTGCACGACGGGCAGCAGGTAGGCGTCGAGCCAGCGCCGGACCCAGACGTCGGCGGGCAGACCGGATGCCTCGATCAGCGCCGAGACCACGGCGTTCCCCGAGGCGTCGCGGTGCAGCAGCGCCGCCATCGTCAGCAGTCGCTCGCCGTCCGCCACCCGCGGCAGCGGGCTCTCCCGCCACAGCGCCGCGAGCATCTTGCGCTGCGGCGAGGACACGTCGACCCGGTGGTAGGCGTCGCCCGTGTAGCCGATGGCGGCGTGCTCCCGGAGCACCGAGAACCCGGCGGCGGCGAGCGTGGGGTCGGCGGAGACGATCGACTCGACCCAGTCGTTCACGGCCGGGGTGTTCCGCATGTAGGCGGGCGACATCCCCCGCAGGAACCCCATGTTCTGCACGGCGAGCGCCGTCTTCACGTACGAGCGTGCCGGCTCGGTGCGGTTGAACGCGGTGCGGATGGACTGCTGCGGCTGGTACTCGTCGGGTCCCTCGCCCAGGTCGACCAGGTCCTGTCGGCCCAGGTCGGGTGCGAAGGTCACGGCGATCCGGTGCTGCCACTGCCACGGGTGCACGGGCAGCCAGACGTAGTCGTCGGGGTCGAGCCCGCGACGCTCCAGCGTGGCACGGAACCCGGCCACGACCGCCGCCGACAGCTCGGACTCCCAGTGCGCCTGTTCGGTCCGGTCCGCGGCGAGCGCCAGGTGCGTGTGCTCGCGTCGGGCGGCGAGCCACCGGTACCGGAACCGGCCGCCGGACTCGGGCGCGAACGCCCGGTACTCGTCGAGCCCGAACCCGATCCGGCCGTTGGCGGCGACGAACGCCGGATGCCCCTCGGTCATCGCCGCCTCGACGTCCTGGAACGACGCGACGACGTCCTCGACGGAACCGGACGAACCGGACGATCTGGACGCCTCGGCCGACCTGGCGGACCCGGCCCCGCCCCGCCCCCGTGCCAGCTGCCCAGCCGACGGTCCGCCCCGCCGGTGCTTCGCCGCCGCACTCGCCAGCGTCGACGCGATCTCCTCCAGGTACGTGCCGAGCAACTCGTCGGGGATTCCGAGCACCTCGTGCAGTTCGAGCACGAGCTCATGCGCGCTGAGCGGCGCCGGCGCCCCCGCACGGGTCCGCGTCAGCGAGGCCTCGTCCATCGACCAGTGCTCGAGCACGTGCTGCCGCGCCCGGAACCGGTAGGTCGACTCCCCCGCCTCGAGCCGCCAGCCGTCCCCGTCGGGCACGGGTGCGATCAGCCGTTCGTGGGTGAACTCCGCGATCGCCTTCGCGACGAGGTGCCGTTCGGCGGGCTCCAGGTGCTCGGGCCGCAGGTGCGCGGCCGGCCCGTCGTCGTCGGGGACGCCGATGCGATCGGTGTCGAGCACCGACAGCAGGGCCCGCTTGCCGTCGACGTCCACCTGTCGCAGGGCGCGGAACCCGACCTCGGCGTTCTTCGCCTGCACGGCGGTGTTCCGCACGTCCGGTTCGACGACGACCCGGCGCGCGCCGAGGGCGTCCCGGCAGTGCTCGACGACGGCACGCATCACCGCGCTGGTCAGGCCGTGGACACGACGGTCAGCGGGCGCCGGCGCGACGAGCAGGTGCATGCCGACGTCGCCGGGTTCGGCCGCCCACACGTCGGTGAGCAGGACGGCGGAGGGGTCGTAGGTCTCCGCCAGGAAGCACGGCTCTCCGTTCCGGCGGCCGAGCCACGCTGCCTGCGCGGGGTCCGCCTGCACGCCGACCAGGTAGGCGCGCACCCCTTCCACGTCGAGGTCGCCCATCTCCCACCACGACGACGCCGGGTGGGCGAGCCACGACTGCACGACGGCGGCGTCGCGTTCCGGGTCCACGGGCTCGACGGTCAGGAGGCCCGGCTCGGCTCCCCCAGGCGCGGTCGCGTCCGGCGCCGTGGTGGTCACGGTCGTGCTCATGCGGACACCTCCGCGCGCTCGGTCGCGGGGCGGGCCGGCGCGCGCTCCGCGGCGCCGGGGCGGCCGGTGGACGGCGCTGCTGTTGACGGCTCCGAGGCGGGCAGGCCGAACTCCTGGAAGGCGATCCGGGCCTCCAGGCCGTACACGGGGCGACCCGTGACGGACCGGATGATCGACGCGTTCCGCCACGCACCCATGCCGAGGTCGGGCGCGGTCAGGCCGTGCGTGTGCTCCTCGGCGTTCTGCACCCAGATGCGTCCGCCCAGGGTGTCGACGTGGTGGTCGCGGGCGACGGCCAGGCGCCCGCGGGAGTCGCGGGCGACGAGGTGCTCGACCGGGTCGAGGAACCGCGGGACCCGCGGGGTGTACCCGGTGGCCAGCACCAGCTGCTCGACCTCGTGCTCGTACGTCTGGTCGAGCTGCTCGTGGCGGAGCGTCAGCCGGTACGTGCCACGGTCGGCGAGCCAGGCGGCGTCGACGACGCTCGTCTCGGTCCGGAGCGTCGTCGGGACCGGGCCGCGCGCACTGATCCGGTAGAGCTGGTCGTACAGGTCGTCGACCAGGTCGGCGCTGATGCCCTTGTACAGGCCACGCTGTTCCCGTCCCAGGCGATCGCGGACGGCTTCGGGCAGCCCGTGGAAGTGGTCCGTGTACTCCGGGCTCGTCATCTCGAGGGTGAGCTTGGTGTCCTCCATCGGGAAGAACCGGGGCGAACGCGTGATCCAGTCGAGGCGGTAGCCGTCCTGGCGGATGTCCTCGAGCAGTTCGCGGTAGACCTCGGCGGCGGACTGCCCGCTGCCGACGACGGCGATGGACCCGGCGTCGCGCAGGGCGTCGCGGTTCGGCAGGAACTCGGCGGAGTGGACCGCCGGTCCGCCGATCCCGCGCAGCGGGGCGGGGACGGACGGCTCGGTGCCGATGCCCACGACGACGTGGTGTGCGCGGTACGTCTCGGGACCCTGATCGGTCTCGGCGTGCACCGTGAACGTGTCGGTGACCGGGTCGTGCTCGACGGCGGTCACCCGGCGGCCCCACCGCAGGGTGTCGAGCCGGTCGGCGGCCCAGCGGCAGTAGGCGTCGTACTCGCTGCGCAGGGGGTGGAAGTCCTCGCGGATGTAGAACGGGTACAGGCGCCCGGTCTCCTTGAGCCACGCGAGGAACGAGAACGGCGAGGTCGGGTCGGCCATCGTCACCAGGTCGGCGAGGAACGGTACCTGGATCGTGGCGTCGTCGAGCATCATGCCGTGGTGCCAGGCGAAGCCGTCGGCGGCGTCGAGGAACACCGCGTCGAGGTCGGCGATCGGGTCGGTCAGGCAGGCGAGGCCGAGGTTGAACGGGCCGATGCCGATGCCGACGACGTCGTGCACGGCGGGATCGGCGGTGGCGCGGGTGCGGTCGGCGGCGGTGCGGTCGGCGGTCATCGGGTCGCTCCTTCCGGGGCGGTGGTGGTGGCGCGCACCCGGGCGGCCGTCGCGACGACGTGCTCGAGCGACGCGCGCATCTGGTTAGGCGTGGTCTCGGGGTTGAGCAGCGTGAGCTTGTTGCACGGCCGGCCGTCGATGACCGTCTTGGCGATGAGCACCCGGCCCTCGGCGAGCAGGGCCGAGCGGATCGGGGCGACCAGCGCGTCGGCGGCCTCGTCGGTCATGCCGGCGGGCTGCCAGCGGAACAACACCGTGCTGAGCTGCGTCGGCGCGACGAGCACCAGGTCCGGGTGCTCCTCGACGATCCGGTGGGTGGCCGCGGCGAGGTCGATGACGGCGTCGAACGCGGCACCGATCGCGTCGGCACCGGTCGCCCGCAGGGTGGCCCAGAGCTTCAGGGCGTCGAACCGGCGGGTGGTCTGCAGCGACTTGTCGACCTGGTTCGGCTCGGCGGCGTCCTCCGGGTTCAGGTAGTCGGCGTACCAGGCGGTGCGGCGCAGGTCCTCCGGGCGCTGCACGAGCAGGGCGCTCGACGACACCGGCTGGAAGAACGACTTGTGCAGGTCGGCGGTCACGCTCCGGGCCCGTTCGACGCCGTCGAGCAGGTGCCGGCGGGTCGGGGACACGAGCAGCCCGCAGCCGTACGCGGCGTCGACGTGCAGCCACACTCCCTCGAGATCACAGACGTCCGCGATCGGCTCGAGCGGGTCGATCACCCCGCGGTCGGTGGTGCCGGCGGTGGCGACGACGGCCATCGGCGTCTGCCCGGCTGCGCGGGCGGCGGCGATCGCCTCGGCGAGGGCGGCGGGCACCATCCGGCCGGCGTGGTCGGTGGCGACGGCGACCACGGCCTCGAGCCCGAGCAGCCGCGCCGACTTCGCGATGCTGAAGTGGGTCTCCGCGGTCGTGAACACGGTGCCGCTGCTGCCGAGGGCCTCGCGCGCCAGCAGCAGGGCCTGCAGGTTCGACTGCGAGCCGCCCGAGGTGAAGATGCCGTCCCCCGCGGCGAACCCGATCCGACCGGCGAGCCAGGCGACGACGTGCCGCTCGATCTCGGTGCCGATGCGGGACTGGTCCCAGGTGTCGACCGACGGGTTCACGGCGGCCAGGACCGACTCGGCCGCGACCGCGGGCAGCGCGACCGGGCAGTTCAGGTGCGCGAGGTACGCCGGGTCGTGGAACCAGACGGCCTCGCGGACGAACAGCTCGTCGAGTTCGGCGAGTGCACGGTCCGTCCCGAGGGGTTCGGCGTCGAGGTCGACGTCCTGCACCCGGGCCCGGAGGACCTCGGGAGCGGTGTCGGTCGTCGGACGGTCGGCGGCGGCGAAGCGGTCGGCCAGACGGTCCACCGTGGACGTCACGGCGGAGCGGTAGCGCTCGGCGGTGGCGGTGGTCAGGAGTTCGATGGGAGGTGTCACGTTAGGTAAGGCTAACCTCACTAACCGTCATCGTGCCACCCGAACGAGGGGCGCGTCGAACGGCCGGGCGTGTCAGACGCACGTCTGCCGGGCAGCCCGAGCCCCCACCCACCGCGCGGGTCAGGCGTCCGCCGCCGGACGTCAGGCGTTCATGAACTCGCTCGGCTGCAGGGCCCGGCCGACGACGCGCACGTCGCCGATCGACCCGACGAACACGTTGTCGAGCTTGTCGCCGTAGCGGTACCCACCGAGCAGCCACGGCTTGCCGATCGTGCTGAGACCGCGGTTCGGGGTGGACGGGTTGCGCACGACCGGGCACCCGTCGACGTAGAGCACGGTGTGCGTCCCGTCGTTCACCACGGCCACGTGCCACCAGGCGCCGAGCGGCAACTCGTGCCCCCAGTTCGTCAGTGATCCGTCCTGGCTCGCCGGGTACACGCACCACTGCAGTTCGCGGTCCCCCGACAGGCTCAGCGTCACCGCGGGCTCGTCCCGGTCGCCGTCGGCTCCGGTCGCCTTCCCCACCTGGCCGGCGCTCGAGTACTGCGACAGCAGGGCGCTGAACCCGTTCGCACTCGGGTCGAACGTGGTCGGCAGCACGAAGAACGCCTCGACCGTGTAGCCCCGGGGGAAGTGGGTCCGGTTGAGCGGTGCCGTGTCGACGGTCTGCAGGTGGTCGCCGCCGGTCTTGCCGCCCTGCAGCGCGAGGCTGCCGGCGCCCGGCTGGTCGGGGTGGTGCGCCGCCGTCCAGCGCAGCGCCCCTGCGACGGCACCGGTCCGCCGGGCGACCACCAGGTCGTTGCCCTTGCCGCTCTGGTCGCGCACCCGCGTCGTCGGCGCGAGCGCCGCCCCGTCCGGGTTGCCGTCGAACCGCCAGTACGCGAGCGTCCCCGGCACCAGCATGCGTGCCGCCGGCCGGGAGGCCCGTGGTGCGACCGGCGCGAACCCCGCGAAACGCGCGTCGAAGTCCACGGCCATGGTGAAGCGGTCGACGTCGCCGCTGAGCGCGGTCTCCTGGGCTGCGAGTTCGTTCGCGTCGCCGAGACCGCCGGCGAGCAGGAAGGGCGACAGCGTCTCGACGTCGATGACGTTCCGCTCGAGGTCGACGTGGTACAGCCGGATCATGGCCGCCCCGCCGTAGTAGCGGTTCTGGTAGTTGGTCAGGTGGAGTGCGACGTCGTGCCCCACGGCGTTCTTCACCGTCGTGCGTCCCGGCCCCCAGTAGTGCCCGTTGAGCGTCAGGAAGACCTGGTCGTGCTTCGTGATGAAGGAGTCCCAGAGCTGCTGCCCGTAGGGGTCGAACGCCGCCCCGCCGCTGGCGTCCGAGTCGACGAGGGCGTGCGTCGTGAGGATGACCGGAGCGTGCGGCCGGGCGGCGAGCACGGAGCTGGCCCAGGCGAGCCCGCTCGCGCTCGTCCGCCAGTCGAGTGCCAGGACGACCCACTCGCGGCCGGCCGCGGTGAACCGGTGGGCGGTGTTGTAGCCGTCGGGGCTCGAACCGATCCAGCCAGGGGCCTTCCGGAACCGCTGCGGACCGAACACGTCGAGGTACGGGGTGCGGCCGCGCTGGTCGTCGGTCGAGGAGTCGACGTCGTGGTTGCCGGCGAGCACGCTGTAGGGCGCCCCGGCTCGGTCGAGCACGTCGAAGACCGCACCGGACGCGCGCATCTCGGACGCCGCACCGTTCTGGGTCAGGTCGCCGAGGTGCACGAGGAACACCGTGTTGTGCCGGGCCTGCTCGCGGACGACGTACTCGAGCGAGGCGCGCATCGGTGCCTGGTCGACCGCGGCGCCGTCGAACATGTACTGCGTGTCCGGCATCACCGCGACGGTGAAGCGCGGCGAGGTCGTGTCCGGGTGCCACCGTCCGGTGTGTCCGCGCGCCACCGCTGCCTGCGCGGCCGCGGCCGATCCGCCGAGCGCTGCCGGGGCCACGGCGGGTGCCGCGGTCAGCGCATCGGCGACGGCCGGGGCGCTGCCGAAGCCGTTCGACGCCACGAGTCCGGCGGCACCGGCGAGCCCGGATCCGACCAGGAAGCCCCGGCGGGAGACCGGGATGCGCTTGCTGCGGTCTCCGGCGTGGTCGTGGGCGTCGTCGCGGTCGTCAGGGCTGTTCTGCACAGCACCGCACCGTACGGATCGCGGGGGAACGCCCCGGGTCCGTTCCGTGAACTCCAGACCGGCTGCGGCTGCCGGTTCGGTGTGGACCGGTGAGGGCTCCTACAGCTTCTCGATCGGGGCGATCTTGATGAGGAGCTTCTTTCGGCCCGCGGAGTCGAACGCGATCTCGGCGATGCGCTTGGCACCCTGCCCCGTCACCGCGGACACCGTGCCCTCGCCGAAGTCGACGTGCTTGATGCGGTCGCCGGCGATGAGTTCCATGTCGCCGTTGTCGCGCACCTGCCCGGACACCCGGTTCGCCCACTCGGTCTTCGGACGGGTCTTCGAGGCCGCCGCTGCGCGGTCGTACGAGCCGCCGCCCCAGCCACCACCACCGCGGTAGCCACCGCCGCCGCCACCGCCACCGAAGCCGCCGTCGCGCTTGGCGTTCAGGGCGCGGGGCTGCGTACCACCACGACTGTTCGCCATGCCCGGGGACTGCTTCCACTCGATGAGCCCCTCGGGGATCTCCTGCAGGAAGCGCGAGGGCATCGCCACGTTCACGTCACCGAACTGCGCACGGGTCATCGCGAGGGACAGGAACAGGACCTTCTTGGCGCGGGTGATGCCCACGTAGAACAGCCGACGCTCTTCCGACGGCCCGCCGGGTTCGTTGGCGGACATCCGGTGCGGGAGCAGGTCTTCCTCGACACCGGTCAGGAACACCGCGTCGTACTCCAGGCCCTTCGCGGTGTGCAGGGTCATCAGCGAGACCGTGCCCGAGGAGTCGT
>Ga0308161_1003209_pt1 | contig 16123 bp, 11 predicted proteins | sample PhyFR2_FD_201034 | JGI IMG/M metagenome (GOLD analysis project Ga0308161, IMG submission 201034) | Phyllosphere microbial communities from UC Gill Tract Community Farm, Albany, California, United States - DLSLF.R2 | ecosystem: Host-associated > Plants > Phyllosphere > Unclassified | place: USA...
GACGGCGTTTTTCGACGTGGGCGATGTCTTCAATCTCGAACGGTTGCCACTCCTGCCGGCTCACACAAGCACCCTGCGTACCAAAACGTTGCGGATAGTGAGTACGGTCATACAGATAGGCGAAGTCTTTGCCGGAGGCCTGCTTTTGCCGGACCAGCCCCTCCATCAGGGTCAGCACCTTGAGCTGGAACGCATTGTCGCTATCCACATGCTGCGCCAACAGCCAGGCGGCATGCGCGCCATCCTCGCCAATCATCGCGAACGTTGGCCAGCCATACTGGTCGACGATGGTCTTCAATCGCGCCTCATTGGCGGCGTCGATCTCGCGCCAATTGCTGACGTCGCCTTTCTGCGCCGCATTGCGCGCGTCCTGGTCGCGCGCAGCCATCTGCAACAGCTCTTCACGCAGCCCCGGAAGCGTCGGTTCGGTCGCATGTGCGGAGCCGTTTAACAAAAAAAGAAGCCCTGCCGCAAACGAATATCGTGTCATCGAATTATGCATGTCTCGCCCAAGTGAATATCGGTGCCAAGCTTATCGAAAAACCGATCTCGAATTTGCGCGCATCTTCACGCTTGCGGCACTTTCGCACGTGGCCGGCTGAGGAAGTTCGTCGGGGCGCCGTGCATGTTGCCAAGGCGTTTATTCTTCGGACCACAGCTTGCCGCCGGTGGCCCAGTGCTCGCGCTTGATTTCGTGGATCAGGATATCGACGGAGTCGGGCGAGCACTCGAGGGTCCTGACGGTGGCTTCGGTGACGGCCTGGACGAAGGCGCGTTTTTGTTCGGGCGTGCGGCCTTCGAACAGCTGGACGTTAATGGTCGGCATAAGTCTTCTTTCTACGTTCGATTGAGGATCAGGTACGGTATTGCGGGCTGGCCGCGTCCAGGCGGCGCAGCAGCGACGGCCATTCGAGCACGCCTTCCGGTGAGCCGTCGCCCACCAGCTGCGCATGCGCGTGTTCGCACATGCTCTCCGCCGGCCGGCGCAGCGGCACGCCGGCGGCCTGCGCGCGCAGCTGCACGTCGCAGGCGCGGTCCAGCGTTTCCATCAGCACGAACGCCTCGGCGACGCTGCGGCCCACGGTCAGGCTGCCGTGATTCCGCAGCAGCATGGCGCGGGCGTCGCCCAGGTCGCGTACGAGGCCGGCCTGCTCGGCGGGCGTCATCGCGATGCCTTCGTAGTCGTGGTAAGCCAGTTCGCCGTAAAAGCGCAGCGCGTACGGCGACAGCGGCAGCAGGCCGTCCTGCTGCATGCCGACGGCGATGCCCGACAGGTTGTGCAGGTGGATGACGCAGGCCGCATCCGGGCGCGCCCGGTGCACCGCCGCGTGCAGGCGGAAGCCCGACTGATTCACCGGCGCGGGCACGGGGCCGACGACGTTGCCGTCGCCATCGACCTTGACGAGGTTCAACGCCGTCACCTCGTCGAAGCGCATGCCGAACGGATTGATCAGGTAGCGGTCCGGTTGGCCGGGCAGCGCGGCGGAGATGTGGGTATAGATGCCGTCGTCCCAGCCGTACAGCGCACAGAGGCGGTAACAGGCGGCGAGGTCGACGCGGGTCTGCCATTCGCCGGCAGCGGCGGACAGGTCGGGGGTGCGGAGTCGGTCCATCACGCCAGCGTAGCAGGCATGGCGACCGCCCGTCATATGCCGGCTCGCATGAAAGCTATGCGCGGCGCGTATCGGCGCCGCGCGCGCCGGTGCCAGGCGACGCTCAGAACTGGTATTGCACGCTCGCGCCGAGCGTCCAGTTGCGGCCGGGTGCCGGTTCGTAATAGCGCTTGTTGCTGTCGCCGACGATCACGGAACCGACGTAGGTGCGGTCGAACACGTTGTTCACGCGCGCGTATTCGCGCACGCGCCACGCGCCCAGCCGCTGGTTCGCCTGCACGCGCGCGTTGACGATCGCATAGCCGGGTGCCGGCGTGGCCGCGTTGGCGTCGTCCGGGTACACGTTGCCGCTGGCGATCGTCTCGAGGCCCGCCTGCAGGCGGCCATCCGCTTCCTTCCACGCGAGTTCCGCGAACAGGCTCGTTCTAGGTACGCCCGGCAGCCGGTTGCCGTCCGCGACGCCGGTGAACGCCTCGTCGTAGACCGCGCGCAGCAGCGTGGCCGCCACGCGGGCGGAGAAGCCGGCCGGCAGGTCAGCGTCCAGCGACAGTTCGCCGCCCTGGCGCAAGGTGGCGCTGGCGTTGCGGTAGCTGGTGCGGCCGCCGCTCGCGTTGTCGACCACGAGCTCGTCGCGCGTGCGCACCTGGAACAGCGCGGCATTGATGCGCACCGTATCCGCGATGCGGGCCTTGGCGCCCGCTTCCAGCTGCGTGCTGGTCGCGGCGCCGAGCCGGTAGTTGAAGCCGGCGCCGGTACCCGAGTAGAACACTTCGTTCAGGGTCGGCGTCTCGAAGCCGCGCGCTGCGCTGGCGTAGACATTCAGCGCGGGCGACACCTTGTACAGCGCGCCGACGAGCGGCGTCGTGTGGCGGTAGTCGACGCTGCCGCCGTCGTTGCCGTTCGCGAGGTAATGGTCGGCCACGTCGAAGCTCACGCGGCTGTGGCGCAGGCCGCCGGTGAAGACCCATTGTCCGCGCTCCCATTCCAGCTGGAGGTAAGGATCGACGTTGCGCACGTCGTCTTCCTCGTCGCGGCGCAGGCGGCCCTGCACACCGAACGTGGTGCCGACGTAGTTTTCGTAACCCTTGCGGTCGTCGTTCGATTTGCCGGCTTCCAGGCCGAGTGTCGTGCGCAGGATGCCGTCGCCGAGCGGGCGCACCGTCAGCCAGTTGACGTCGATGCCGGAAAAGTCGCGGTCGAAGTCGACCACGCCGCCCGAGTGGCTGGGCGGCGCCTGGAACGCCTTCGAAAACGACTGGTACTGGACCACGCGCCGGTTGCCGCCGTAGACCGCCACGTGCAGGCGGTCCTGGCCGAACTTCTGGTCCCAGGCGAGGCCGACATGCTTGTGGTCGATGCTCTTGCGCGTGTCGTAACGGTCGGCGTAGGTGCGCTGGGGCGTCTGCGGATCGCTCGTGTCGATCTCGCCGGCGCGCGGGTCGCGCCTGAACGTCGCCCACGTCACGCCGAGCGGGTCCTGCGTGTCGTGCTGGCGCAGGCCGCTCGCGACGAGCGTCAGTCTGCCGCTCGCCGACGCGTCGAAGGTCAGCTTCGCATACGCCTGGTCGCGCGTGGCGGCGCTGTGGGCGCGGTAGCCGTCCGTTTCGAAGCGCGAGCCGTCCAGCAGCCAGCCGAAGCGGCCGTCCTTGCCGCCGGCGTTGACGTCGGTCTTATGCATGCCGTCGCTGCCGCCGGCCACGTTGACCTCGACGGCCGGCGCGCCCTGCGGGTCGCGCGTGAAGAGCTGGACCACGCCACCCGCATGGTTGCCGTACAGGGTGGAAAAGGGGCCGCGCAGCACTTCGATGCGCTCGGCCATGTCGAGGTCGAAGGTGGCGGCCTGGCCCTGGCCATCCGGCATGGTGGCCGGGATGCCGTCCGCGACCAGGCGCACGCCGCGCACGCCGAACGCGGAGCGGGCGCCGAAGCCGCGCGACGAGATCTGCAGGTCCTGCGCATAGTTCTGGCGGTTCTGCACGACGATGCCCGGCACTGCGGCCAGCGCTTCGGACACGTTCACGCGCGGCTGGGCGGCGCCAATTCGCTCGACGTCGACGACGTCGATGGCGGCCGGCAGGTCGAAGCTCGGGTGTTCGGCGCGGGTGGCGCTGACGACGACGACGCTCATCGGCGCCGCCGGCGCGTCCGGTGCAGCGGCGGCGGCCGCGCAGGCCAGCGGGGCGGTGGCGAACAGCGCCGCCACGAAATTCAAACGGTTCATGTGGTTCCTGTCTCGGGTCGAATGGTGCGCCCTGTCGTGCGGGCGCTGGCCGTAGGCGCAAGCAATATACCTGCCAAGACGGAAACGTGACGTCCGCATGGCATGGCGCTTGCAGCCCCCAAGGCATCGCGCACCCGCGCGCCTCCCTGAAAGGACCATCATGCCGCCCGTCCGTACACTCGTTTTCCTGCTCGCCTGCGCCTGCGCGAGCACCTGCGCCGCCGTCCAGGCCGCGCCGTTCGCCTACGTCCCCAACGAAAAATCCGGCAGCGTCAGCGTGATCGATACCGCCAGCGGCGCGGCCGTGCGCCGCATCGCCGCCGGCAAGCGCCCGCGCGGCATCGCCGCCGACCCGGCCGGCACGCGGCTGTACGTGACGGATGCCGGCGCCAATGCGCTGCTCGTGCTGGATGCGGCCGACGGCGCGCAGCTGGCCGCCATCCCGCTCGGCAGTTCGCCCGAAGGGGTGAACGCGTCGGGCGACGGCCGCTGGGTCGCGGTCGCCGTCGAGGACAACAACAGCGTCGCCCTGGTCGATACCGCTGCGCGCCGGGTCGTCGCGGACATTCCCGTGCAGGGCCGCAATCCCGAGCACGCCGTGTTCAGCCCGGACGGGCGCTGGCTGCTCGTCTCCGCCGAGAACGCGGAACAGGTCGACGTGATCGACGTGGCGGCGCGGCGGCAGGTCGGCTCGATCGCCGTCGGCCTGCGCCCGCGCGGCATCGGCTTCAGCCCGGACGGGGCGCGCGCGTACGTCGCCTGCGAGCTGGCCGGCGCCGTGCACGTGATCGACATGGCGGCGCGGCGCAGCATCGCCACGATCCCGGCGGGGAAGAACCCGGCCGGCATCGCCGTCGCGCCGGACGGCAAGACCGTGTACGTGTCGAACGGCGCGGACGGCAGCGTGATGCGCATCGACGCCGCGCGCAACGCGGTGGACGCGACGATCGCCGTCGGCAAGCGGCCGTGGAACATGGCGCTGACGCCCGACGGGCGCCGGCTGTACGTGGCGAACGGACGCTCGGACAGCGTGTCCGTGATCGATACCGCGGCGGGCGCGAAGTCGGCCGACATCGCCGTGGGCCAGCTGCCGTGGGGCGTGGTGATCCGCTGAGCTGTTCAAGTTTGGGACACCTGTACCAGAAACGGCCGGCGCGCGGCCGTCGCGGCGGCGGATTCGGGGCCGACAGGGGCCGGACAGGGGCATGCGGGGGCTGGCACGGCGCTTGCGAAAGAAGGGGAGTGCAACCCGCCGCACCGGCGCCGGCAACGGCCCATCCAACTCATCGCAACGCATTGCAACTTACAGAGAAAGAGGACGACATGAATCTCGCGGACATCAGCAAACTGGGCGTCGCCAACCCGTTCCGCCAACGCTACGACAACTTCATCGGCGGCAAATTCGTCGCGCCGGTCAAGGGCGACTATTTCGCCAACGTCACGCCGATCAGCGGCCAGCCGTTCTGCGAAGTCGCCCGTTCGACGGCGGAGGACGTCGAGCTGGCGCTGGACGCCGCCCATGCCGCCAAGGACGCCTGGGGCAAGACGTCGCCGGCCGAACGCGCCAACCTCCTGAACCGCATCGCCGACCGCATGGAACAAAACCTGCGCCTGCTGGCCACGGCCGAGACGATCGACAACGGCAAGCCGATCCGCGAAACGATGGCGGCCGACATCCCGCTGGCCATCGACCACTTCCGCTACTTCGCCAGCTGCATCCGCACGCAGGAAGGCGCCATCTCGACCATCGACAGCGAGACCTATGCGTACCACTTCCACGAGCCGCTGGGCGTCGTCGGCCAGATCATCCCGTGGAACTTCCCGATCCTGATGGCCGTGTGGAAGCTGGCGCCGGCGCTCGCGGCCGGCAACTGCGTCGTGCTGAAGCCGGCCGAGCAGACGCCGGCGTCGATCATGGTGATGGTCGAGCTGATCGCCGACCTGCTGCCGGCCGGCGTCCTCAACGTCGTCAACGGCTTCGGCCTGGAAGCGGGCAAGCCGCTGGCGTCGAGCAAGCGCATCGCCAAGATCGCCTTCACGGGCGAGACGGGCACCGGCCGCCTGATCATGCAGTACGCCGCGCAGAACCTGATCCCGGTCACGCTGGAACTGGGCGGCAAGTCGCCCAATATCTTCTTCGCCGACGTGATGGATGCGGACGACGACTTCTTCGACAAGTGCCTGGAAGGCTTCGCGATGTTCGCGCTGAACCAGGGCGAGGTGTGCACGTGCCCGTCGCGCGTGCTGATCCAGGAATCGATCTATGAGAAGTTCATCGAGCGCGCGCTCGAGCGCGTGGCGAAGATCAAGGCCGGCAATCCGCTCGACGAAGGCACGATGATCGGCGCGCAGGCGTCGCAGGAACAGCTGGAAAAGATCCTGTCCTACCTCGACATCGGCCGCCAGGAAGGCGCGCAGGTGCTGGCGGGCGGCGAGCGCGCCTCCCATGAAGGCGACCTGTCCGGCGGCTACTACGTGCGCCCGACCGTGTTCAAGGGCGACAACACCATGCGCATCTTCCAGGAAGAGATCTTCGGCCCGGTCGTCTCGGTCACCACGTTCAAGGACGAGGCGGACGCGCTGCGCATCGCCAACGACACGCTGTACGGCCTCGGCGCCGGCCTGTGGACGCGCGACGGCAGCCGCGCCTTCCGCGTCGGCCGCGCGATCCAGGCCGGCCGCGTGTGGACCAACTGCTACCACCTGTACCCGGCGCACGCCGCGTTCGGCGGCTACAAGCAGTCGGGCATCGGCCGCGAGAACCACAAGATGATGCTCGACCACTACCAGCAGACTAAGAACCTCCTGGTGAGCTACAGCCCGAAAGCGCTGGGCTTCTTCTGATGCCATGAACGCGTCCATCGACCGCGTGACCGCGACGCCCGCCGCGCTGGCCTTCATCGGCCAGTTGCGGGCGCGCTACGGCCCGCTGATGTTCTTCCAGTCCGGCGGCTGCTGCGACGGCAGCGCGCCGATGTGCTACGCGGCCGGGGAGTTCAACCTCTCCGACACCGACGTCTACCTGGGCAACCTGGACGGCGCGCCGTTCTACATCGGCCTGGAGCAGTTCGGCTATTGGGAACACACGCAGCTGATCATCGACGTCGTCGACGGGAACGGCGGCATGTTCTCGCTCGACAACGGCACGGGCCGGCGCTTCCTCACGCGCTCGCGCCTGTTCACGGACGAGGAAAACGGCCGGCTGCGCACGTCCGGGCCATGAGACCACAACGACAACAAAGGAGACAACCGTGAAGACGACCAAGACCGTCCTGCTCGCAGGACTCGCCCCGCTGGCCCTGATGGCGCACGCGGCCGACATCACCACTGCGATGCTCGACAACGCCGCCAGGGATACGAAGAACGTGCTGTCCTTCGGCATGGGCTCGCAGGGCCAGCGCTATTCGGCGCTCACCCAGATCAACACGAAGACCGTCGACCGGCTGGTGCCGGCCTGGTCGTTCTCGTTCGGCGGCGAGAAGCAGCGCGGGCAGGAATCGCAGCCCATCATCGCCAACGGCAAGATGTTCGTCACGGCGTCGTACTCGCGCATCTATGCGATCGACCTCAAGACCGGCAACAAGCTGTGGAAGTACGAGCACCGCCTGCCGGAAGCGATCATGCCGTGCTGCGACGTGGTCAACCGCGGCGCCGCGGTGTTCGGCAACCTCGTCATCTTCGGCACGCTGGATGCGCAGCTGGTCGCCCTCGACCAGAACACGGGCAAGATCGTGTGGAAGGAAAAAGTCGACGACTATGCGGCCGGCTATTCGATGACGGCGGCGCCGCTGATCGCCAAGGGCGTCCTGATCACGGGCGTGTCCGGCGGCGAGTTCGGCGTCGTCGGCCGCGTCGAAGGGCGCAATCCGATGACGGGCGACCTGCTGTGGTCCCGTCCGACCGTCGAAGGCCACATGGGCTACCGCTACGACAAGGACGGGAAGGCGATCGAGGCGGGCGTCACCGGCACCGTCAACAAGAGCTGGCCGGGCGAATTGTGGAAGACGGGCGGCGCGTCGACCTGGATGGGCGGCACCTATGATCCGGCCACGGGCCTCGCCTACTTCGGCACCGGCAACCCGGCGCCGTGGAACAGCCACCTGCGGCCGGGCGACAACCTGTATTCGTCATCGACGCTGGCGCTCGATCCGGAGACGGGCCAGATCAAGTGGGCGTACCAGAGCACGCCGAACGATTCCTGGGACTTCGACGGCGCCAACGAATTCGTCACGTTCGACATGAACGGCAAGCGCTACGGCGGCAAGGCCGACCGCAACGGTTTCTTCTACGTGATCGACGCAAAGACCGGCCAGCTCCAGAACGCCTTCCCGTTCGTGCGCAAGATCACGTGGGCGAGCGGCATCGACCTCAAGACGGGCCGCCCGAACCTGATTCCGGCGAGCCGTCCCGGCGATCCGACCAAGGGCGACGGCAAGAAGGGCTCGACCGTGTTCGCGGCGCCGGCCTTCCTCGGCGCGAAGAACCAGATGCCGATGGCGTACAGCCCGCAGACCGGCCTGTTCTACGTGCCGGCCAACGAATGGGGCATGGACATCTGGAACGAGCCGATCTCGTACAAGAAGGGCGGCGCGTACCTCGGCGCCGGCTTCACGATCAGGCCCCTGTTCGACGACTACATCGGCGCGCTGCGCGCGGTCGATCCGAAGACGGGCAAGATCGTCTGGGAGAACAAGAACACGGCCCCGCTGTGGGGCGGCGTGATGTCGACCGCGGGCGGCCTGGTGTTCTACGGCACGCCGGAAGGCTTCCTGAAGGCGGTCGACGCGAAGACCGGCAAGGAATTGTGGAAGTTCCAGACCGGTTCCGGTGTCGTGGCACCGCCGGTAACGTGGGAAGAGGGCGGCACGCAGTACGTGGCCGTCGTCTCCGGCTGGGGCGGCGCCGTGCCGCTGTGGGGCGGCGAGGTGGCGAAAAAGATCAACTTCCTCGAGCAGGGCGGCTCGGTGTGGGTGTTCAAGCTCGCCACGAAGATCTGATTTTCTCTCCAAGGGTGTGATCAGGGAGGGTCAAGGTTTCGGCCGCGGCGGCGGCCGGGGGCAAGACCCTGTTTTGCGGCGGCTTCGGCCGCCGTTTTTTTGGCTGTGTTCGCGCTTGTTAGGCGAACCGAATCCGTTTGCGCATGTCATATGCATTGTCGAGTTAACTCATGGGGGATGACGATGCGCAGCCTGACGTTCGGCAAGGTGTTCGGCATGCTGACGACGATATCGCTGTCGACAGCCGAGCTTGCCCAATTGCGGGAATGGCTCGCAGGCATCGCCCATCCGGGCGAGTGCATCGCCCTCATCGAGCAGGCCGCGCGCGGCCGACCGTGTCCGCATTGCCATTGCTCACGGTCCCACCGCTGCGGCCAGGCCAGCGGCCTGCAGCGCTTTCGTTGCCTCGGCTGTCGGCGCAGCTATAACGCGCTGACGGGCACGCCGCTGGCGCGGCTGCGCAAGAAGGAACACTGGCTGACGTATTTGCAATGCGTGCTCGACTCGCGCACCGTGAGGCAGGCGGCAGCCGTGACGGGCGTGCACCGGACGACGAGTTTTCGCTGGCGCCATCGCTTCGTGCCCGGCGCCGCGCGCGACCGTCCTCCTCAATTGTCGGCGATCGTCGAAGCGGATGAAACGTATCGGCTGGAGTCGCAAAAGGGATCGCGCCGGCTCGACCGTCCGGCCCGTCAGCGCGGCGGGGTCGCGCGTCGACGCGGCATCAACCGCGAACACGACTGCCTGCTGGTCGCGCGCGACCGCAGCGGGCGGACGCTCGACTTCCATACCGGGCGCGGCCAAGTGACGGCTGCGCAGCTGGCGCGGTGCCTGCGGCCCGTATTGCCGGCCGACGTACTGCTGATCAGCGATTCGGCCGCGTCGTACCGCCGCTTTTGCGCGGATGCGGGCCTCACACACGAGGCGGTGAACGTCCGGGCCGGTGTCCGGGCACGCGGCGCGATCCATATCCAAAACGTGAACAGCTGGCACAGCCGCTTCAAGAGCTGGCTGGTCCGCTTTCGCGGGGTCGCGAGCCGCTATCTCGCCAACTATTCGGGATGGCAGCGCATGCTCGACGCGCGCTGCCTGACGACACCCGCGTATCTGCTGTGTGCTGCCGCTCGGCTTGATTAAATGCGTGGTCGAGACTTACGTAATTAACGCGAACACAGCCTTTTTTCAGGCCCGTCGACCCCGCGCAGGCGGAGCCCCAATCTATCAGCCATACCGTTTACCTCATTATCGTTCGATTCAAACTGCAACACCTGCCCCGATTCGCGACAGCAAACAGGCCCCCACAACCGCTTTCACCCCGCAAACGGCCGGGCACGCAACTTGCCAGTATCGGAATGCATCGCCCGATGCAACCACTACAACAAGAAAGCGAGGAGACAATGAAAACGAGTCACGCCCTGGCCGCCCTGGCCACGCTCGGCATCTGTGCGCAGCAGGCGCACGCCGTCGACCTGAAGGCCGGCGACTGGACGGTCAACGTCGGCGGCATCGTGAATGCCTATTACACGGCCGTGTCCTGCGGTGGCGACGCCGTCGGCGGGCTGGCGCTCGCCGGCCGCGCGCTCGGCTGCGGCGGCGAGGAACACCGCACCACCATCGGCAACGGCCTGCTGCCCAGCGGCCTGGTGACGTCCGTGTCGTCGACGCAGGGCGGCTGGGACGTCGCGGCCAAGATCGGCATCTACGCCGCCACGGCGACGGACAGCGCGATCAGCCAGAACAGCACCGTCGACGTGCGCCAGGCCTACTTCACGTTTGGCCGCGCCGACGTCGGCACGTTCCGGCTGGGCCGCGACTATGGCATCTTCGGGGCCAACGCGATCCTGGGCGACATGACGCTCGTCGGCGCCGGCGCGCCGGTGCAGGCCACGCAGCGCGGCCGCGTGACCCTGGGCCACATCGGCGCCGGCTACAGCTACCTCGGCACGTACGGCCAGATCGTCTACAGCCTGCCTGCGAATGCGTCCGGCTTCGGCCTGGACGTCGGCCTGATGAGCCCCGTGGCCGATACGCCCGTGGTCGCCGGCACGCGCTATTCGACGCGCTCCAGCCCGCAGGTGCAGGCCCGTCTCGGCTTCGAGCGCGACGGCTTCAAGGCATGGCTGGGCGCCAAGTCGCAGCGCTTCACGGCGAAGGCGGCGGGCACCGGCGACCTGACGATGAGCGGGTTCGAAGCTGGCGCGTCCTACCAGCTGGGCGCGGCCGGCGTGCTGGTCAACGCGCAGACGGGCCGCGCGCTGGGCATCCTGTCCGATGCCGACCAGGGCGACGTGCGCTCGAAGAACGTCTTCGTCCAGGGCACGTTCAAGGCGACCGATGCCGTGAAGCTCGGTCTGTCGTGGGGCCGCAGCGCGAACGGCGACGAGACCCCCGGCACGGGCGGCCTGACATCGAACGCCAACGTGACGGCCGGCGCCTACTATGCGCTGAACAGCGTGATCACGCTGGTGGCCGAGGCCGGGCAGACGCGCTCGAAAGGCTTCAACGGGGCGAGCGCGCGCATGAACGGCGGCGCCGTCGGCGGCATCGTCTTCTTCTGACGCCGCCATGCGTGCCCTGCGCGTCCTCGCGATCGTCTTTTGGATGCTGTGCTGGCTGCTGCCGGCCGGCGCGCCCGCGTTTGCCGGCACGCTCACGCAGGCCGAGCTGGCGCGGCGCTTTCCGGCGCCGCTGGTCGTCGGCGAGCGGGCGGCGGACGTGCCGGCCTGGCCGCTGTTCAAGCAGAACGGCACGGCGGTCGAGCTGGTGGGCTATGCGTTCGAATCGGCCGACCTGGCGCCGGTGCCGGGCTTCGCCGGCGTCGCACCGAACCTGCTTGTCGCGATCGACCCGAAGGGCACGTTCCTCGACGTGGCCGTGCTGTCGCAGCACGAGCCGGTATTCGTCGAAGGCCTGGGCGAGGCGCCGCTGCACGAATTCCTGCGCCAGTACCGCGGCCGCGCGCTGGGGCAGGGCATCACGGTCGGGGGCGGGGCGGGGAGCCTGGACGGCGTGTCGAAGGCCACGGCGTCCGTGCGCATCATCAACCAGAGCATCCTCGCGGCCGCGTTGAAGGTGGCGCGTGCGAAGCTCGGCTTCGCCATCGGGCGCGACCCGGGCCGCATCGGCCGCATCCGCGCGGACGTATTCGAACCGATGCCGCTGCGGGCGCTGCTGGATGCGGGTCTGGTGCGGCACCTGCGCGTGGCCAACCGCGACGTCGAGCGGCTGTTCGCGGGCAGTGCCGGCGCGGGGCTGGATGCGCAGGCGCTAGCGCACCCCGACGACGCCTTCATCGACGTGTGGGTGGCGTGGGCCTCCGTGCCCGCCGTGGGGCGCAACCTGCTGGCGCCACGCACGTGGAACCGGCTGCAGGGGCGGCTGGAGCCGGGCGACCACGCGCTGCTCGTGCTGACGGCCGGGCCGCACACGGTCACGGGCGACGACTACGTGCGCGGCGGCGTCCCGCGCGGCCTCGTGCTGCGCCAGGACCGGCTGCCGCTCGAACTGCGCGACCTCGACCTGGAACCGCGGCTGGCCGACGGCGTCACGGTGCCGGCCACGGACATGCTGCTGTTGCGGGTGATCGCCCAGGCCGGGCTCGATCCGGCGCGACCGCTCGACTTTGCGCTGCCGGTCACGCGCAGCAAGGGCATCGTCTACCCCGAGCGCATCACGCGCGAGGTTCCCCTGACGTACCGCCTGCCGGCCGCGTACTACACGGCGCCGGAGGGCGCCGCGCCGGCGTGGCGGGCCAGCTGGCGCACGCGCCGCGGGGCGCTGCTCGTGCTCGCGGCCGCGCTGGCGCTGCTCGCCGCGGCGTTGTGGCAGCAGCGCCGGCTGGTGGCGCACGCGCGCCGTTTCGCCTGGCTGCGCCGCGCGTGGCTGCTGTTCGTCGTCGGCTTCGTCGGCTACGCGGGGCAGGCGCAGCTGTCGATCGTCAACGTCACGGGCGTCGTGCAGGCGCTGCGCGCGGGCCGCGGCCTCGATTTCCTGCTGTTCGATCCACTGTCGACCGTGCTGTGGGCGTTCGTGCTCGTCTCGCTGGTGGTGTGGGGGCGCGGCACGTTCTGCGGCTGGCTGTGTCCCTTCGGCGCGCTGCAGGAATTCGCGCATCTGGCCGGACGGGTGCTGCGACTGCAGCAGGTGGCCGTGCGGCGCGTGCTCGACGCGCGCCTGAAACGCGTGAAGTACGGCGTGCTGGCGTCGATTTTGCTGGCGGCCGTGTGGGCGCCCGCGCAGGCCGACCGGCTCGTCGAGCTGGAGCCGTTCAAGACGGCGATCACGCTGAACTTCGTGCGCGCGTGGCCGTACGTCGTCTATGCCGTGGGCCTGTTGCTGCTCGCGACGGTCGTCAACAAGGCGTTCTGCCGCTATCTCTGCCCGCTCGGCGCGGCGCTGGCGCTGCTGGGCCGGGTGCGCCTGTTCGACTGGATCCCGCGCCGCGCCGAATGCGGCACGCCGTGCCAGACCTGCCGCCATCGCTGCGGCTACAACGCGATCGCGCCCGACGGCAAGATCGCCTACGAGGAGTGTTTTCAATGTATGGAATGTGTCGTTATCCACGCAAGCGACGCACAGTGCGCGCCGCGGATACTGGAACGCAAGCGCAGCCGATCGATTCCGATCGTGCCGGCGCGGGACGTCACCGACAGGGGAGCATGATGCATCGACGCACCTTCATCGCCGCCACGCTGGGCGGTGCCGCCGGCGCCGCCATGGCCGACGCGGCCGACGCCGAACGGCTGCCGCTGCACAGCGGCGCCGCGCTGGCGTTCGGCACGACGGTCAGCGTCGCCGTGCGCCATGCCGATCCGGAAGCGGCGCAGCAGGCCATCGCCGCCGCGCTGGGCGAGGCGCGCCGTGTGGATGCCCTGATGAGCCTGCGCCAGCCGCCCAGCCAGGTCTGCCGGCTGAACCGCGACAAGGTGCTGCATGGGCCCGATCCGCACCTGCTCGCGGTGCTGGCGCACGCGCGCACGCTGTCGCACCTGACGCAGGGCGCGTTCGACATCACGGTACAGCCGCTGTGGCGCGCGTTCGATGCGGCGCACGGCATGCCGCCACAGGCCGAGCGCCTGCGCGCGCAGCGTCTGGTCGGCTGGGCCCAGGTGCAGGCCGGTCCGGAGCGCGTCGTGCTGGCGCGGCCGGGCATGGCGATCACACTCAACGGCCTGGCGCAGGGTTATGCGGCCGACCTGGCGCTGGCGGCGCTGCGCCGCCACGGCATCCGCCACGCGCTCGTCGATACGGGCGAATTCGGCGCCGCCGGCCGCGGGGACGGACGGCCCTGGCAGATCGGCATTCGCGATCCGCGCCATGACGACGCGCTGGCCGCGCGCATCGTGCTGGACGGCCGCTGCGTCGCGACGTCGGGCGACTACGCCTGCGCCTTCACGCCGGACCTGCGCCATCATCACATCTTCGATCCGGCCAGCGGCGCGTCGCCGATCGAGCTGGCGAGCGTCACGGTGCTGGCGCCGACGGGGCTGGAAGCGGACGGCCTGTCGACCGCCTTCATGGTGATGGGTGCCCGGCGCGCGCATGCGCTGGCGGCGCACCTGCCGGGCGTCGACCTGCTCACGATCGGCAAGGACGGGACGCGCTGGAAGTCCTCCGGCTTTCCGGCCATTGCGTAACGACGGCGGCTACTTCAGATGCGGCAGCTTGCGGTAAATGGTATTGCGCGACACGCCCAGCGCGCGCGCCGTGGCCGATACGTTGCCGCCGTTCGCCTCCAGCGACTTGAGGATGGCCGCCAGTTCCATCTCCTCGAGATTGGCGCCGGCCGGAAGCGCGGGCTGTGCCGCGGCGGGAGCCGGGCCGGCCGGCGCCGTCGCTGCCGGGGGCGGCGCTTCCTCGATGTCGTCCAGGAAGTCGTCGGGCATGTGGCGCAGGCCGATTTCTTCTTCGTCGCCGGCCATGATCGCGGCCGTGCGCAGCAGATTCGTCAGCTGGCGGAAGTTGCCGGGCCATTTGTGGCGCCGGAACAGGCGCAGCACTTCGTCCGAGATGGTATGCGTCGCGCCGGATTCCGTCTCGGCGGCGAGGATCTTCCTGACGACCGTCTCGAGGTCGGTGCGCTCGCGCAGCGGCGGCAGCTTCACGACCAGGCCGTTCAGCCGGTAATAGAGGTCTTCGCGGAACAGGCCCTCGGCGATGCGCCGGCGCAGGTTGTGGTTCGTCGCGCAGATCAGCTCCACGTTGACGGGAATCGACTTGCCGCTGCCGAGCGGCGTGACCATCCGTTCCTGCAGCACGCGCAGCAGGCGCGCCTGCAGCGAGAACGGCATGTCGCCGATCTCGTCGAGGAACAGGGTGCCGCCGTTCGCCTGCAGGATCTTGCCGACCGCACCCTTCTTGCGCGCGCCCGTGAACGCGCCCTCCTCGTAGCCGAACAGCTCCGATTCGATCAGCGTCTCCGGAATCGACGCGCAGTTCACCGCGACGAACGGCCCCTGCGCGCGCGGCGAATCGTTGTGGATGGCCTGGGCCAGCAATTCCTTGCCGGTGCCGGTCTCGCCCATGATCAGGATCGGGACGTCGCGCCCGAGCACCTTGTTGACCTTATCGATCACCTGTTCGAGTTGGGGGTCACCGGTATTCAGGTAGCGCAGCCCGGACAGGCGGCGCGCAGCCTTGGCCTGGGGCAGGGCGGTGTGCGCCGGCGCGGCGGCCGGCATGTCGGCTGCGAACTGCGCCGGGAACTGCGCCGGGGCCGTGGCGCCGGTCAGCACATGCATGCCGTTGGTCAGGCGCAGCTCGGCGCGGCCGCGCACGCGTACGCCGTCATGCATGCACAGGTCGAGCAGGCCGGGTGCGGCGGTACGGTAATGATCGAACAGTGCCGACACGGGCAGGCCGAACAGGGAGCTGAAAGTGTGCGCCTGCAGCGCCGGATAGCTCAGACCCAGCTGGAACAGGGCGTTGCGGTTGGCGGCCAGGAAGCGTCCGCCCGGCGTGAACGAGGCGATGCCCTCCATCAGGGTGCCGATGAATTCCGGCCGCGCATGGAAGTGCAGCGTGATCGCGTTTTCGAAGGTGGCCGCGAACATCTGGTTTTCGATCATCAGCGCGGACATCCGCACCAGGGCCATCGTATGCTTGTGGTAGCTGCGGCGGTCGCCGCTGACGTCGAGCACGCCGACCACGTTGCCGCGGTGGTCGGTGATCGGCGCTGCGGAGCAGGTCAGGAAGTGGTTCGCGGCCAGGAAATGCTGGTCGGCGTGGACCGTGACCGGCGTCTTTTCGGCGATCGCGGTGCCGATCGCATTCGTGCCCTTGCTTTCTTCCGA
>Ga0308161_1003210_pt1 | contig 16120 bp, 12 predicted proteins | sample PhyFR2_FD_201034 | JGI IMG/M metagenome (GOLD analysis project Ga0308161, IMG submission 201034) | Phyllosphere microbial communities from UC Gill Tract Community Farm, Albany, California, United States - DLSLF.R2 | ecosystem: Host-associated > Plants > Phyllosphere > Unclassified | place: USA...
GAGCGGTGTTCAAACTGATTTCTGTGCGCCTGACATCAGCCAAGGGCAGCAACGAAAAAAACCATGGGCGGTAAGATAAGGCTGGCGGTTGCCGATCGCAAGAAGGTCTATGGCCTTGGTTAGCGTTTTCTCCGCCTGCAGGCGAGATCTTTGCGGGCAGTCGATTGGAAACATCCATGTCTTAACCTCAGTCTGATAGCCGCCACGAGAGCAAGACTGGCTTCATTGAGGCGGCTATTTACTTGCTAACAGCGTTGGCCATCTTGCAGGGTTGTTTTTGAACGAAAAATCCGTGAATAGGCGGTGCGCAAATCATCCGGGCCTATGGCCACGGCGTTATCGTGATTTATTTAACCCGGGAGCAACTAAACGTTCCGGCAACCGAATGAATTCTTCCTGATCCAGATTTCGCGCAGCGTTCAGTCGAATGCGCATGGCGGAGGAGCGGGTTCATCGGCCGAGAACATTCACTCTCTGGCGAAAACTATCCCAGGCAAAAAAGATGGCATCTAGCCTACGGGGCAGGGGAAGAGCGTGGCGGCACGCTGTGATCGATAGCCTGTATACCTGATGTACGTGCTGAAGCCCATGCCGGAATGGCAAACAGCTGCCTGCATGCCGGCAGTGCCTATCCCTTGAACCGGAATGCTATTTTCCCTCGCCCAGCGCCCGCTCCGCTTCCCCACTCAGCTTCCCCGCGAGCAGCCGCACCGGCAAGGGCAGCGCCTCGATATCACGCAGACCCAGCAGCAGGGTGCGCTGGGCCCAGGCATCCGTCAAACGTATCATCTTCAGCCCCATCGATTTCACATGCGGCTGTGCGGCCAGTTGCGGCAGCACGCCGATGCCCAGGCCTGTCCTGATCATGCCGCAGACAGCGTCGAAGCTGCGCACGTGTATCCTCAGCCGCAGCGGCTTTTCCAGCCGGCTGCTTTCCGCATGCAGGCGCTCGGCCAGCGAGGTGGCGTCGGCCAGGCTGACGAAGTCATAGTCGAGCGCATCGGCCAGCGACAGGCTCTTGCGCTGTGCAAGCGGATGGTCTCTGGGTGTGACCAGCACAAGCTGGTCGCGGCGGTATTCAAACACCGCCACGCCTTCGGTCTGGGTGCGTTCGGCGAAGATGCCGATATCAGCGCGGTTCTCGCGCAGCGCCGCCACGACTTCAATGCTGTTGCGCTCTTCCAGCGTGATGCGGATGCCGGGATGGGCGCGCATGAAGGCGCTCAGGTCGCCCGGCAGGAACTGGGTGATGGCCGAGGTGTTGGCCCAGATGCGGATCTGCCCGCGCAAGCCGGCCGCATAGTCCGACATCGCGCCCGACAGGCGCTCCACGCTTTCCAGCACGTCCAGCGCATGCTGGAAGCAGACATGGCCGGCTTCGGTCAGCCTCACGCCATTGGCATGGCGGTAGAGCAGCGATACGCCAAGATGCTTTTCAAGATCCGAGATGCGCTTGCTGGCTGCCGCTACCGCCAGATGGCACTGGCTGGCGCCGCGGGTAATGCTGCCGCTGCGGGCAACGGCAACGAAGAGCTGGAGGCTGACGAGATCGAAGCGGGCGAGATTCAAGGCGGGTTCCTGGCGACTGGCTGCCGGTTGCGTGGGCAGCGGCGGCGCTGTCGGGTGGCAGGCGCCGGGTCGCATTCTGCCACATGGGCATGTGGCCTGCACACCGCTGCTGCAGCATGCCGGCCCGGCCGGCACACACGCTCAGACCGCCCAGGGCTCCTGCTTCCTGCGGACGGCCTCGTAGGTCCGCACCTTGTCCGCATGCTGCAGCGTCAGGCCAATGTCGTCCAGGCCATTGATCAGGCGGTACTTGCGGAACGGGTCGACCTCGAAGCTTATCGTCGTGCCATCGGCAAGACGGATCACCTGGTACTGCAGGCTCACCGCCATCCGAAAGCCGGGCGTGGCCGTCACCGCCTGGAACAGCGCATCGACTTCCCGCTCCGGCAGCACGATGGGCAACAGGCCGTTCTTGAAGCAGTTGTTGAAGAAGATTTCCGCGAAGGAGGGCGCGATGACCACGCGAAAGCCGTAGTCCGCCAGCGCCCACGGCGCATGCTCGCGCGACGAGCCGCAACCGAAGTTCTCGCGCGCCAGAAGGATGGAAGCGCCCTGGTAGCGTGGCTCGTTCAGCACGAAGTCCGGATTCACGGGCCGGGCGCTGTTGTCCTGGTCGGGCTCGCCGATGTCGAGATAGCGCCAGGCGTCGAACAGGTTGGGGCCGAAGCCGCTGCGCCGTATCGACTTCAGGAACTGCTTCGGGATGATCGCGTCGGTGTCGACATTGGCCCGGTCCAGCGGCGCCGCCAGGCCTTCATGGGCGATGAATTTTTCCATTACTGCCACTCCCTCACATCCACGAAATGCCCCATGACCGCGGCGGCGGCCGCCATCTGCGGGCTGACCAGGTGGGTCCGGCCCCCGGCCCCCTGCCGGCCCTCGAAGTTGCGGTTCGAGGTCGACGCGCAGCGTTGCCCCGGCTGCAGCTGGTCGGCATTCATGCCCAGGCACATCGAGCAGCCAGGTTCGCGCCATTCGAAGCCGGCATCGATGAAGATGCGGTCCAGGCCTTCTTCCTCGGCCTGGCGCTTGACCATGCCGGAGCCGGGCACTACCAGCGCCTGCTGCACATTTGGCGCCACCTTGCGGCCGCGCACGATCTGCGCCGCGGCGCGCATGTCCTCGATGCGGGAGTTGGTGCAGGAGCCGATGAACACCACGTCCAGATGAATGTCGGTGATGGGCGTCGATGGCGACAGTCCCATGTAGGCCAGCGCCCGCGCCATGCCCTCGCGTTTGACCGGGTCGGCTTCCTGCGCCGGGTCGGGCACGCAGCCGTCGACCGTGGTCACCATCTCGGGCGAGGTGCCCCAGGTCACTGCGGGGCTGATGGAGCTGACGTCGATCACCACCTCACGGTCGAATGCGGCGGCGTCATCGCTCTTCAGCGTGCGCCAGTAGGTCACAGCCGCATCCCATGCCGCGCCCTGCGGCACGCCGGGCCTGCCGCGCAGGTAGGCGATGGTCTTGTCGTCGACAGCCACCATGCCGCAGCGGGCGCCGCCTTCCACCGTCAGGTTGCACAGCGTCATGCGGCCTTCCATCGACAATGCTTCCACCGCATCGCCCGCGTATTCGATCGCATAGCCGGTCGCGCCGGCGGTGCCGATCCGGCCGATCAGGGCCAGCGCCATGTCCTTGGCGGTGACGCCGGCCGGCAGCGTGCCGTCGAAGCGTACCAGCATGTTCTTCGACTTCTTGCCCAGCAGGCACTGGGTGGCCAGCACATGCTCCACTTCCGAGGTGCCGATGCCGAAGGCCAGGCAGGCGAAGGCGCCGTGGGTACTGGTATGGCTGTCGCCGCAGACCACAGTCAGGCCCGGCAGCGTGACGCCCTGCTCGGGGCCGATCACGTGCACGATGCCCTGGCGCGCGTCGCGCATGCCGATCTCGGTGACGCCGAACTCGCCGCAATTTTTGGTCAGCGTCTCGACCTGCAGCTTCGACACCGGGTCGGCGATGGCCACCGAGCGGTCCGTGGTCGGGATGTTGTGGTCGGCCACGGCCAGGTTGGAACGGATGTTCCACACCTTGCGGCCCGCCAGGCGCAGGCCTTCGAAGGCCTGCGGGCTCATCACTTCATTGAGCAGGTGGCGGTCGATGTAGAGCAGGGTGGTGCCGTCTTCCTCGACATGCACCACATGCCGTTCCCACAATTTGTCGTAAAGCGTTTTGTCCATGTCTCCTCCGTCTCGGTCGGCCGGTGTCAGGCGTGCGGGAATTTCTCTGCCAGCCAGGCGGGTGGCGCATAGCGGCGCAGCCGGGTGCCGGCCTGCGCCAGCTGGCTCGTCACCGGGCGGCCTACCAGGCCGGACAGCGTGCCCACCACTTCCAGCAGCTTGTCGACATCGACGCCGGTTTCACAGCCCATGGAGTCAAACATATGGACCAGTTCCTCGGTACTGACATTGCCGCTGGCGCCGGGTGCGTAAGGGCAGCCGCCCAGGCCGCCGGATGCGGCGTCGAAACGGCGGATGCCCGCGCCGTAAGCCGCCAGCGCATTGGCAAGGCCCATGCCCCGGGTGTTGTGCAGGTGGATGGTCACCGGAATCTGCAATTGCTGCTGCAACACGGTGCTGAGCTGGCGCACCTGCTCCGGATGGGCCATGCCGGTGGTGTCGCAGGCGGTAATGCCGGCCGCACCGGAATCAGCCAGCGCCTGCGCCAGGCGCAGCACTTCGGCCTGCGCGATCTCGCCTTCGAAAGGGCAGCCGAAGGCGGTGGACAGCGATACATTGCACGGCAGGCCGAGCTTGCCGGCTTCGCGCAGCACGTCCTGCAGGCCGGCCAGCGACTGCTCGCGCGTCATGCGCAGGTTGGCGCGGTTGTGGGTCTCGCTGACCGACATCACCAGGTTGATCTCATCCGGCCGGCCTTCCACCGCGCGCTCCATGCCGCGCAGGTTGGGCACCAGCGCGGTATAGCGCACGCTGGGCACGCGGCGGATGCCGGCCATCACCGCGTCGGCATCGGCCAGCGTCGGGATCGCCTTGGGCGAGGTGTAGGAGGTGACTTCGATGCGCGCAAAGCCGCAGGCCGACAGCGCATCGACATAGGCGATCTTGTTCTCGGTGGGCACGAAGGCCTTTTCCATCTGCAGGCCGTCGCGCGGCGATACCTCGTTGATCTCGATACGCTCGCTCATGACACGATTCCCTTCGCTTTCAATGCAGTGATGTCTTCGGCGGTAAGGCCGGCCTGGTTGAGTACGGCGTCGGTGTGCTCGCCCAAGGTCGGGCCGCGCGCATGGATCGCGCCGGGATTGCCCGACAGCTTGGGGATGATGCCCGGCACGTCCACTTCCAGGCCATCGGCGGAGCGCACCTTCTCGATCACGCCGCGCGCGCGGTAGTGCGGGTCCTCGGCGATGTCTTTCGCGGAATAGATGCGGCCGGACGGCACCGATGCCGCGGTCAGCTTGTCGAGCGCCGCATCAAGGCCCAGCGTGCTGGTCCAGGCCTCGATGGCGCCGTCAATCTCCTCCACGCGCGCGGCGCGGCCGTCGTTGCGTGCCAGCGCCGGATCGTCGGCCAGGTCCTGGCGGCCGATCAGGGCCATCAGGCGCTTGAAGATGGAGTCGCCATTGCCGGCGATCAGAACGTATTCGCCATCGGCGCAGCGGTAGGCATTCGAGGGAGCGATGCCGGGCAGGGCGCCGCCGGCCGGCTTGCGGATGGCGCCGAAGGCCGAGTATTCCGGCAGCAGGCTCTCGCTCAGGTTGAAGATGGATTCATACAGCGCCACATCGATCATCTGGCCAACGCCGCCGCGGGCATCGCGCTGGTACAGCGCCAGCAGCACGCCCAGCGCACCATGCAGTCCGGCGACGGTATCGCCCAGCGACACGCCGGCGCGCACCGGCACCCGGCCCGGCTCGCCGGTGATGTAGCGGATGCCGCCCATGGCCTCGGCAACGGCGGCAAAGCCCGGCTCGTCGCGCTTGGGGCCATCCTGGCCGTAGCCCGAGATGCGCAGCATGATCAGCTTCGGGTTCAGCGCATGCAACTCTTCCCAGCCCATGCCCCATTTCTCCATGGTGCCGGGGCGGAAGTTCTCGATCAGGATGTCGGCGGACTCCGCCAGGCGGCGTACCAGCGCCTGGCCTTCCTGCTGGCGCAGGTCGATGCAGACCGACTGCTTGTTGCGCGACTGCGCCTGCCACCAGACCGAGGTGCCGTTGTGCAGCATGCGCCATTTGCGCAGCGGGTCGCCGTCGCCCGGCGTTTCCACCTTGATGATCTCCGCGCCAAAGTCGGCCAGCGTCTTGGCGGCGAAGGGGCCGGCGATCAGCTGGCCCAGCTCCAGTACCCTGATGCCGGAAAGAATCTGCTTGTCCATGTCCATTCCTGATGCTGAAAGAATGGCATGGAGTGTGCAGTGCGTCACGGCCCGTCCAAAGTCGTATTTCGCTAAGCCGGCTTTCGCCAATCACGAAGGCCGGGTATGCGCCGGCATGGCAAAACGAATATATGATCCGCCAGCCACTCCCCGCCGGATGACGCCGTGATCTGCAAAGACCGGGGCAGCGGTGCCCGCACTTCCCTGTGACCTCAGAATGTTGGAGACAAACCATGTTACGCAAACTCGCCTGCGCCGCACTGCTGGCCGCATCCGTCGCATCCGCCTACGCGCAGGATTTCCCGAGCAAGTCCATCACCATCGTAGTGCCTAATCCGCCCGGCGGCCTGGTTGACACCTCCGCCCGCCTGGTCGGCGATCCGCTGGCGAAGGTGATCAAGCAATCCGTGGTCATCGACAACCGTCCGGGCGGCAGCGGCAACATCGCCTACCAGGCGGTGGGCCGCGCCAAGCCTGATGGCTACACGCTGCTGGCTTCCTATTCCGCCTACCACACCGGCAATCCCTGGCTGATGAAGGACCTGCCCTGGGCGCCCAAGGACTTTGCGCCGGTGGCGCTGGTGGCGGTGGCAACCAATGTGATCACCGTGCATCCGTCGCTGCCGGTCAACACCCTGAAGGAACTGGTGGACTACCTGAAGAAGAATCCGGGCAAGGTCAACTACGCATCGCAGGGCAATGGCTCGCTGTCGCATCTGGGCACCGAGCTGTTCAAGCAGCAGACCGGCACATCCATCATCCATGTGCCCTACAAGGGCTCGGGACAGGCGATCCAGGATGTGCTGGCAGGCCAGGTACAGATGTTCATCACCACGCCGCCTTCGGTGATCCAGCATATCCAGTCGGGCAAGTTGAAGGCCCTGGCAGTGGCCGGCAAGTCGCGCCACCCGAACCTGCCAAATGTGCCCACCACCGCCGAGGCCGGCGTGCCAGGCTTCGAGCTGGAAGCCTGGGTAGCGCTGTTCGCGCCGGCCGCCACGCCGCAGCCCGTGATTGCCAAGCTGACCCAGGACATCAAGCTGGCGCTGGACCAGCCGGAGACCAGGACCCGCGCCGCCACGCAGGGAGTGGAAGCGCGTTATATGCCGCCGGAAGCGCTGGGCAGCCTGGTGAAGAAGGAACTGGATTACTGGGGTGATGTGATCAAGAAGGCGCACATCACGCTGGATTGATGGTTGTAATGTGCTGCTGGGTTACAGCGTGGGCACATGGAAGAAACGTAGCCTGGGTGAAGCGCGGAGGCTGTGAAAATATTCGGTTTTGCCGTGCTCAAGAAGGCAAAAACACCTCCCTGTCTTGGCTACGAAAGCGGCACTCCATAGGGCGTTCAAAGGCAAAATGGATTACCGCTTGCGCTGCGATGCCAAGTTTTGGCAGCTTGCGAGAATACGTTCACAGTCTCGCAGCGAAACTCGGGCTGATACTTAACCTACCCGCTCTTGTTGTAGCAACCGGCAAGACAGGCAATTCAGCAATGCTGCGGTAAGCAAACGACTTGCCGCAGCGATAAAGTTGCTGTGATAGGTGGTTGCCTGTTTTTTAGGGATCGGAACTGCCGGTTATTGGGTTAACTTGGGTTCCGGTCCACCTACCTAGGCGACGCTGGCTGCTGTGGGGATGTCAGCTGCCGAGTATCAGGCTAACCCGACTTGCGCTGACCGCAAATAACTGGCAAGCAGGTTATCTATTTTTTCACTGCAATGTTTCTTGGAATAATTCAGTGCCCGCTCGATTGTAGCCTTGTTTGCCTTGCCTTGATTAATGAGTAACTTAATCATCACCACATCCTCTCTATGAACAGCCCATACGAGAGGTGATGCCTCTTTCGCGTCTCTTGGATCTGTATTTACCTCGGCTTTGCTTTCGACAAGTAGTTTAATAATAGTAAGCTCGTTGAACTCAGTCGCCACCTTGAGGGCCGTAAAACCAGTCCGATTTTTTTTGTTGACATCTGCACCAGATTTGATCAGATCTTCGGTCAGTTTAAAGAAGCCATTTTTTGCGGCCAGCATCAATGGAGTCCATCCATTATTATCGACTAAGTTGAGGTCTTGCTTTTCTCTGAGAAGCCGTGCGGCAATTTTTTCTTTCTCATTACGTATTGCAATGTTAAGGGCATTTTGGTTGCGAATATTTGTCTTATTAACGTCTGCTTTATTCTCGAGGAGCAGATCGACGATTTTCGAGTTGCCATGCTCGCAAGCAAGATGCAGAGCGGTTTCACATTTGCTGTTCGGGAAATCAACCAATGCTTCTTTTTCAATAAGGAGGCTGACCATTTCATAATTCCCCTTCTTGGCAGCGTGTGCGATGGCCGTGTCGCCGTGCTTATTGATTGAATTGACGTTTACTCCTTTTTCAATAAGTAGTTGAACGAGATTGCAATTTCCTTTGTCGACAGCCGCCAAGAGAGCATTGCTGCCAAATTTATCAATGAATTGGCCGACTTTTAATTTCTTAGTAAGCGTATCGATGATGTCAATATGACCATTTTGGACAGCTAACGTGAGCGGATTTTCGCCATTTCTGTTGGTAAAGGTCACATTTGCGCCTTTTTCGATAAGCTTATTGACAAGCTCTAAAGACCCCTTTTTTACAGCGAGCATTAGGGTGGAGAATTCTTGATTATTATATACCCCGACCTGCGCCCCTTTTTCAATGAGCAGCCGAGCAATTTTGTCATGCCCCCCTTCGATCGCATACATCAAGGCAGTAGTGCCATTTTCATTCTTTCTGTCTATGCCTATCCCATTTGAAAGCAGCTTTTCGACGACTTTTTCGGAGTTGTGTTTGATTGCAATATTCAGAACGGTACAAGCATCTTTTACTGATAAATTTTCACAGATAGTTTTTGAAAAAAGAGCATCGATGGCGCCTGCCTGGTTGTTTTTGCATGCATACTCAAGCGCATCCAAGCGGTGCTTGCCCTTCGGATCAGTGTAGATGTTTTCCCGAAGCAGTTCCTCGACCGCTTCCTTCTTGCCATTTTCAGCGGCAAGGATCAGCGCCTTGCTATCCGTTATTTCAATCTTGGCTCCCCATTGAAGGAGGCTTCGCATCACCTCGGCGTGGCCGTTTTTTGCAGCCAACGACAGCGCAGTATTGCCGTCCTTGTCCGGCATGTTCAAGCCGGAGCCGGCAGCGATGAGTGTATGAATCGCTTGCAGGTTACCGTTTTCAGCTGCGTGCATGATGGCAGTTTTGCCGTTGCTGTCGGCACTGTTGATATTGACGTTGGTCGCCAATTGTTTTTTCAACTGGGCAATCTTCTCTTTGTCTTTTGCGTATGTGAAGAGGTCATCATGAACGCCTTTGCTGCCGGAATCTAAGGCAAAGCAATTGCTGACGTAACGAATAAAACCGACAAAGTGCCTTTTCGCAGCGTTGAAGCCGACGTCTTTGGATGGCGCATCTGCCTGCAGAAAAAAAGAGTTGGAACTTGGGAGGGTTTTCACTGCTGGCTGTGAACCTGCGGAACTTTTAACCTGCTGGGGTGCGGTCTTAGGGAGATTGACGGTTGCAACGGGTTCAACGCGATGGTATTGGGTAGTAAGGGTGGTATCCATGGCTCTCTTTAACCTTTCTGGTAATCGTTTGGCGGCGATCCGCTGCATCAAGCCGGCGCACTTTCGGGTTTATAAAAATCTGGCACCGCCGGCTGCCTTAATTGACACGACTGACTGTCCTGTCGCGCATCTTTAAATGACAGTGTCTGTTACTGCGCAGTATCGCTTCCTGATTTAATTAACCCTGAAACGAAACCAGGTTCCCTGTCGCGAAAGCAAATTGTCCTGGCGAGACGCGCTGGTATTGGGCGTCGTACTTCGGATGGCATCATGTCAGCGTGAGCGTCATTGGACCCGTGTCCGACACACCGCCCCAAGCACGCCCACCGTGTCGTTAACCAGTACATAAAGCCGGGCGTATGAGCCTGTGATGTCTTTACGTGCCCTCACGCGTCAGACATCTTCGAATCGATCTTTGCAAGCGAGCGACTTATCCCGCCCAGCAGTCTTTGAAATTCATTCAGAAAAAGTGCTGCACCAGGTCTTGTCGGCCTCCATGAGCCTTTCAAGCAGCTTTTTGGTCTCCGCGAACAATGCCTGTACCTCGGCAAATGCAGCAGGTACGTCGGTTCGCTTGCCATTCATTCATTCGGCTCCTATCGCCTCGGTCCTCGATAACAAGGGCATTGCCGATGACGGCATATGAAGCCTCAACGACACATGGGTTTTGTTAAGTTCAAGAATAGCCTGTGCCTGAACCGGCATTGCGAGGCAGCGATGTCCTGCGTCCTTTGTCGCTTCGGCGGCTGCTGCTTCCCGTGCGCCACCAGGCGCCGTCCCTGGGGGTTGCAGCCAATTGATTGAGATGCTTGTTGCATCCAAGCTGGAAGGCAAACAGGGTTTCCCTGAACTGAATGCTGTTGGTCGCCGCGATGTTGCCGCGTGCGTCAGTCAACACGAGGCGACCTTGCTGGCCGCTCCCGACGTCACCCTTTCCGCATCCTCCTGTGTTTCATTGATCAACCGGCTAATCCTGCTGCGTCAGCCCATCAAGAGCATGCCGTGCACGGGAAAGAGGAGTTCGGGCCTGGACGGCGTCTGGCTGAGGAAAGCGAAGCGACGCTGTTTTCAGTGCATTGGCGCGGACGTTAAATGCGAGCAGGTGTCTCGACATGCCGGGGGCAGCGATGGCATTTGAACGTGGGGAGCCGGCGCCAAATGCGGCGCCTGGCTTTCCCCGACGTCATTACAACTCCAGCACAATCTTCCCGCCCACTGCCCGGCTGCAGCAGGCCATCATCTTGTTGTTGGCCTCGCGCTCGGCGCGGGTCAGCACCACGTCCCGGTGGTCGACCGCGCCAGACAGCACCCGTACCTCGCAGGAGCCGCACAGGCCTTCGCAGCAGTCGCTCTGCACGTCGATGTTGGCCGCGCGCAGCGCCGTCAGCAGGGTCTGGTCGGGCGCCACGCTCAGGGTCAGGCCCGAATCCTTCAGCTCCACCTCGAAGGCGTGTTCCTTCGATGGGTCCAGCGCCGTCTTGCCGGCGTGGAAATGCTCGATGCGCAATGCATCCTCCGGCCAGCCGGCGCAGGCCTGCTGCAGCGCGTCGAGCATGCGCACCGGGCCGCAGGCGTAGACCTGAGTGCCCGGCTGTGGCGTGCCCAGCAGCGCCGGCAGGTCGAGCCGGGTGCCCTCATCCTTGCAGTAGAAATGCAGGCGCTCGCCATGCAGCGCGGCCAGCTCATCAACGAAGGCCATGGTGGCGCGCGACCTGCCGGCGTAGTGCAGCGCATAGTCCATGCCCAGCTCCCTGGCGCGGCGGGCCATCGCAAGGATGGGCGTGATGCCGATGCCGCCGGCGATGAAGATCGCCTTGCCGGCGCTTTCATCGAAGCGGAAATGGTTGCGCGGACCACGGATTTTCAACAGATCGCCCGGGCGTACGTTCGCATGTACCCAGCTCGAGCCGCCGCGGCTTTCCGGGTCGCGCAGCACCGCGATTTCCAGCGCGTTGCCATCGGCCGGATCTCCGCACAGCGAATACTGACGCGACAGTTCCGGCCCGCCGCATTCGATGTCGATATGCGAGCCCGGCGTCCAGCGCGGCATGGCCCGGCCGTCCGGCGCCACCAGGCGAAGCCTGGCAATGTCCTGCGCGACCATGGTCACGCTTTCCACGCGGACGGTGCGGCCCAGCACATGGTGCGACGTCTCGCCGATGCGCACCGGCGAGGTGGCCTGCAGCAGCGCCGCATCGTGCCGCTCCGGATTGGCCTGCGGGTCCCATTCCACCCATAGATGCTCCGGTCCGCGGAAGGACGTGTTGGGCACATAGGAGAAGCGCTGCTCGGCCAGGCGCATGTGCGGCAGGCGCCTGGTCAGCTCCTCGAGGAAGATCTGCAGTTCCATGCGCGCCAGGTTCTTGCCCATGCACTGGTGCGCGCCATAGCCAAAGGTCAGGTGGTCGCTGGCATTGTCGCGGCGGATGTCGACCAGGTCGGCGTCGGTGAAATGGCGCTCGTCATGGTTGGCCGACGACATCACGATCAGCAGCTTGGCGCCGGCCGGAATGTCGACATCGCCGACCCGCGCCGCCTTCGTGGCAAGGCGGCGCCATGCGGCCACCGAGCCGTTGTGGCGCAGGCATTCCTCGACCGCATTGGGGATCAGGCTCGGGTCCTGGCACAGCTCGTGCCATGCGCCCGGATGCTGCAGCAGCAGCTTGACCGCGTTGGCGGTGGCGTTCGCCGTGGTTTCATGGGCGGCCACGATGCCGGCCATCATCATCGAATGCAGGTAGGAATCGGTGACCACGTCGGGATAGTCGGCCTGCATGCGGATGCCGTATTTCATCCAGCCGGGGCCGGACGGGTCGCGCCGCATCTTTTCCAGGATCTGGCCGGCCAGCTGCCAGAAGTTGCCCACCGCATGGGCCACCGCCACCTGTTCCTCCGGCCTGGGGCGGCCCCAGGTATTGACCGTGTGCGCGATCGAATACTTGCGCAACAGGTCCATGTCTTCCTCGGGCACGCCGAGGAAGTGCAGCGCAATGGTCAACGGCACTTCCCACAGCATCTGGTCGACCAGGTCGGCCCGGCCGTCGTCGATGAAGCGGTCCACATACTCGCGCGCCAGCCGCCGCACCAGCGGCTCATGGTGCTTCAGCGCCTCGGGTGTGAACGGCTCCATCAGCACCCGGCGCCGCGCCATGTGGGCCGGCTCGTCCTCATTGACCAGGGTGCGGTTCATTGCATAGTTGTAGGACGCCAGCACGGCATTGGCTTCGTCGCCGGTGGGCGTGATCTTTTCCAGCGCGATCGACGGGCTGAAGGTGATGTTGTCGCGAAACACCGCCTTGATGTCGTCATAGCGGCTGACCACCCAATAGCCCAGCTTCGGGCTATAGAACACCGGCTCCTGCTCGCGCGACCAGCGCAGGTAATCGGGCGGGTCCTGCTGGTAGGCATCGTCGAAGGGGTCGAACTGCGCGGCCCGCTGGCTGACGGGACAGCCGGTCGGCGAGCTGGCGGCCAGCGCCTGATGGTCGATCGGGCAGCCGGCCGCGCCGGCAGGGGAGGAAGGGGTGTGCATGAGTCGCTCCGCATGATGCATGGCTGGAACCCGGCCTGGCGTGCTCGCCGGCGCTGGGGCTGGCGGTCCGGCGGCGCTTTGAACTTCACTGCCGTGCCGGACCGTTTTGCGTAATCATACTACGCTTTGCGTAACAAAGAGTGGAACGCGCTACGCGTTTGCGGCGACTTCCCCGGCGCCGGTGTAGCCCATGGTGGCGCTGATGATGGCCGCTTCGCGCATCACTTCGGCGACGATGCCGCCATCGGGCGTGATGTCGAATCCGCCGGACGCACCCAGTGCAGTCAGCACCGCGCAGAGATGCCCGGTGTGGTCGAAGACGGGCGCGGCCACTGCGCTGATGCCGGGCAGCAGGGTGCCGCTGATGGTTGCGCAGCCCTGGCTTCTCACCCGGCGGCGCATTGCCTCGACCGGATTTCTTCCGGCAAGAAGCGCGCGCTGCGCCTTGCCGGCGGCGGCCAGTTCCCGTTCCACCTGGTCCATGACGGCAGCGTCGTCGAGATAACTCAGGAAGACCTGCCCGGTGGCTGACCAGAGCAAGGGCATCACTGAACCGGCGCGCACATTGATGGTAACGGGCAGGCCGGGCTCCTCGAAGCGCAGGATGGTCGGTCCCTGGTTGCCCATCACGGCCAGGAAGCAGGTGACCTGCAGTTGCTCGCGCAGCCGCACCAATGCCGGTTCACCGAGGCGGATCGGATCGCATTGCCGCAACGCGGCCAGGCCGATCGCAATGGCCTGCTGCCCGAGGTAGTAATGCTGAGTGGCCGGGTTCTGCGCCACCATGCCTTCCTGTATCAGGCTAGCCATGTAGCGATGCACCTTGGCCGTGCTTTCCTCCACCTCGGCAGCTACGGCTGTGAGGCTTGCTGCGCCGCCCAGGCGGCACAGGGCCTTCAGTATGCCCATGCCGACTTCGGCGGATTGCACCCGGCGGCGGCGCTCTTCGGATTGCTGCGGCGGCTTCTTGGTCACTTGGCTGGTCTTTCGGAAAGGTAAGAGGAGTGCGGAGAGGCGCCATGCGGCGACGGCTTCGCTATTTTACGCAAGGCGTAGTAGCATTACGCAAAAATTAAAAACCTCGATCACGTCAGTCAACCATCCCAGACAGGAGCACACCTTGAAAAAAATCCTGGCAAGCTGCCTCATTGCATTGCCCGTCCTGATGTCCGGCGCTGCCGCGCATGCGCAATCCTATCCTTCCAAGCCGATCCGCTGGCTGGTGCCGTATCCGCCGGGCGGCGGCTCCGACTTCCTGGCGCGCACGGTGGGCCAGGCGCTGTCCGAGCAGGTCAAGCAGCCGGTCATCATCGAGAACAAGGCCGGCGCCAATACCGCGATCGCGGCATCCGAGACGGCGCGCGCGCCGGCCGACGGCTACACCATCCTCAATGCCGACAACGGCACCATGGTGTTCAACTCGGCCCTGTATTCCAAGCTCAGCTATAACCCGGAGAAGGACCTGACGCCGGTCACCCTGATCGGCCGCTTCCCGATGATCCTGGTGGTCGGCCCCGGCTCCGAAGCCAAGGATGCGAAGGACTTCATCGCCCGTGCCAAGGCCCGTCCCGGCAGCATCAACTATGGCTCCGCCGGCGCCGGCAGCCCGCACCATCTGGCCATGGAGCTGCTGAAGGTGTCGGCAGGCGTGGACATGCAGCACGTGGCCTACCGTGGCGCCGCGCCGGCGCTGTCGGACCTTGCGGGCAACCAGATCCCCGCGATGATGGTGGACCTGGCGGCCGGCGGCGGCTTCATCAAGGCCGGCAAGATCCGGCCGCTGGCCGTGGCCAATGCCACCCGCCTGCCGCAGCTGCCCGACGTGCCGACCTTTGCCGAACTGGGCTACAAGAACATCGAAGCCGCCGCGCTGGTGGGCGTGGTCGCGCCCGCCGGCCTGCCGGCCGATGTGCTGAGCACGCTGAACCGCCAGCTGGTGACAGCGGTCAATCAGCCGGCCGTGAAGCAGCGCCTGATCGACTTCGGCGTGGAGCCGGTGGCAAACAGCCCGCAGCAATATGCCGACCTGCTCAAGAGCGAGACGGTGCGCTGGCACAAGCTGATCCGCGACCAGAAGATCACGCTGGATTAAGTCTTCAGGCCTTCAAACCCTCATGCCGCGCCATCCGATGGCGCGGCATTTTCTTTTGCGGCGGCAGCGGTGCGCAGCAACTCCACCGCGCGTTGCGCAATGGGAGACAGATAGCCGCCCCGGCGCAGGATGCCGATGCGCCGGTCCATGCCCATCAACGCAAGCGGCCGCACCACCACGTTGCCGGGCAGGCCCCCGGCCTGCACATTGCGGGTATTGATCATGCTTATCAGCCCGGTGCGCGCCACTACCAGTATCAGCGCATTGAGCGTGTCGGCCTCGACCACGATGCGCGGCAGCGCCAGGCCGCGCCGGCTGAAGGCGCTGCGCACCTGCAGCCGGGTGAATTCATGCTGGCCCGTCGCAGCCCAGGGATAGCGGGTGATGTCTTCCAGGCTGATCGTCTGCTGTTGCGCCAGCGGATGGCTGCGCTGCATCATCAGGCTGCACGGGTCTTCATACAACGTCTCGCATTCCAGCGCCGCATCCAGGCGTTCAGGCACCGGGCAGACCGCCAGTTCGACATCGCGCCGGCCGACCTTTTCCATCATGGCGTTGCTGAAGGCGGTGGTGAAGGCTACGCTGGCCGCTGGCCTTTCCACGGTCAGCGCCGGCAGCAGCGCCTGCAGCGTGAAGTCCGTGGTGGCGGGCGTGATGCCCATGCGCAGCAGGCCGGCATCGTTGCCGCCGAGATTGCGCGCTTCCTGCACGGCGTCGTCCATGTCGCGGCTGGCTGCCTGCAGGCGGGCATGGAACGCCTTGCCGGCCTCGGTCAGCTCGATGCCGCGCGCGGTGCGCGTCACCAGCCTGGCGCCCACCTTGCGCTCCAGCCGCTGCATGGCCTTGCTCAGTGCGGGCTGCGATATGCCCAGGTGCTCGGCGGTGCCGGTAAAGGTGCCGGCATGGGCCAGCGCCAGGAAGTATTGGAGGTCATCGCCCAGCATGGCATTCCGGGAAGTTATGGATTGAAGCGTGACGGTTATTTTACTTTATGGGTTGGCG
>Ga0308161_1003214_pt1 | contig 16109 bp, 17 predicted proteins | sample PhyFR2_FD_201034 | JGI IMG/M metagenome (GOLD analysis project Ga0308161, IMG submission 201034) | Phyllosphere microbial communities from UC Gill Tract Community Farm, Albany, California, United States - DLSLF.R2 | ecosystem: Host-associated > Plants > Phyllosphere > Unclassified | place: USA...
GACTTGTCAAGACTCGACGAAGTGTTTGGGCACAGACTCCGGCAAGGTGAACTTTGGGTAGGAGCGATCGCGGTCAAGATTGGACAAGATATTCATCGTTACAACTTGTTTGGCTGAGTTTCTTTTCGTAGAGTTGTGCAGATGCAAGGACGAAGGGTATTGAATGCGGAGGTATCGATGAGGGTGCGTTTGCCTCAGACAGGGAGAGTTGCGATTGTGGTGAGCCAATTCGAAATGATGGTCTTGCCTCGCTATGTGAAGTGGCGAAGAGATAGTCAGCAAGCGACAACAGCTTGGCAAGAATGTGGAGCAAGGCTCACCTCGAGATTGACGATGCGGATCCGCTCGTCAGGCAAATGAGCGCTGTCACTGCTCGTACCCAGAGGAAGGTGAACGCTGTCGGCAGCGAACTCTCGTTCGAGGAATGGCAGCGACGGAATACTACCTCCTTCGCGGATGTAGAGAGGTTCGACTCCCCATTCAGTGGCAATGCAGTCGGAGAGAGCCGAAAAGTAAGGACTTTTGATATCTCCGAGCCACCAATCCGAGACGTGACTGATGTCGACCTGCAGAGAGAGCCACTAGTGAGTCGAGGCATCGTTGTGCATTGAAGGTTGGAAGCGTACAGTGAGCTTGTTTCGAGTGCGCAAGACAGCGAAAGCGCGGTGAAGGTGGCCCTTGAGCTTTTCGACGATGTCGAGAAGAGATTGATCCGGTACAATGCGGATCGAGACAGAGGCGGTGGCTGAGTTCGGGATGAGGGTCTTTTCAGCTGGACCCGGAACATTGATCTTGTGCACCGAGAGAGCTGGTTGTCGCCATCTGTCAATGTTCGAGATGTGATTCAGTATCGATGTGAGAGTTCTGCTGAGCCAGAGAGAACCTACCTGGTGATGAGAGAAGTGAGAGGATCGGTGATGTGAGAATGCGAGCTGAGGTGCTCTTTCGAGTGAACGCTGAGAAAGAGAATATATGAGCGAAAGAATAAGTTCGAATGTAGTGAGTCTGTTGACGTACTCGGTACATCGCTCGACGACCGCCTCGTAAAGTTTGCGCTCAGCTGGATCGAGGGGTCGTACATCGTCGAGGAAACCAGGAATTCGAACTCGACCGTCGGCATCGGTCAAAGTCGCGAGAAGTCGTACAAGATCGTTGAGAGGTTCGCTGATTGCTCCTCCGTGGATACCGCTGTGGAGATCTGGTTGATCGCTTCCAACCTACGAAATGGAATCGTGTTAATGAGCCGAGTTCTTGCGAGATTCGACGAGAACTTGCCTTGATCGATGCATGGATGACTCCTCGAAGACCAAAAGTGAGGCAAGGGATCTCTTCGCCGATCCAATAGGAGTTGCTGGTCAATGAGAACTGTTAGCCATGATCTGAGCAAATTCGGAGAAACAGTTTCAAAACTTACCTGACTAGAATCACATCGATCTCGCCAATCAGATCCTGTAAGAAGTCTCGGAACAGCGTCAGTCGGCGGATCTTCGCAAGCAAGAGGCGCGGGAGAAGGCTCACCCGATTCTTACGAATCGCATCTTGAAATCCAGCACTACCCGTTTCTTCTTCTCCCTCGATCACCATGACGAGATCGACATCGAGCGCTTGTTGAGCCCTCAATTCCGAAGCTGCAGCAGCGACAGCGAGCATAGGTCCCTTGTTGTCCGATACTCCTCGTCCGTAAATCCAACCATCTTTCCCGGCCATCTCGAAAGGTAAATATGTCCACTGATCGCCTGCAGTAGCTGGAACAACGTCGTAGTGCCCGTAGCAGAGAACTCGCTTCCGACGAGGTGCTTCGAACCGATTCGGTTTGAGTGGAGCATTCGCTCTGAAAGTTGCGAGGATAATCGGGTTCTTATTCGGGGCACCAGGAAGCTACGCTCGCTGTCTCGTCAGTCAAGCTCGAAGAATAGCATAAAGCGAGGAAGGAACTCACTAATGCGGTTTCTGCTCCGAGAGATCGTAAGACTCGTTTGAAGTAGAGGGAACCTTGTCGACATTCTTCGCGATGAGCATCGTCGGCGATCGTCTTGAAAGAAACAAGCTTTGCGAGGAGGTGGAACATCTTGCCTGTCATGAAGAAGATTCGGAAGTCAGGCATCTGACGAGGGAATTCGAAAGAGGCATGCGGCTCACCTTGGAAGCCATGCTGTAAAGGTTCTCGCTCGACTGACTCGTCCTCATCTCGAATATCCCATACTTTGAGTGAAGCATCGCTACCTCCAGTCAACAAGTGTTTGCCTAGACTATAGCTCGACTCGGAAGAAAGGACGATGTTGTCGTGCGCTTGCCATTCTTGAACTAGCTGAAATCCTCCATCCCATCTTTGCACGGTACCGTTCGATGCGCCAGAGTAGAGATGATCGCCTAGAACTGTAAGTGAGAGGATGTCGAGCGAGTGAGGATGTAAGGTGCGAATGCAGGTCAAAGTGTCGAGATCCCAAATCTAGATTCGTCTCGAGTCAGCAACTCGTACAAGTCGGTTAAGCCGGAGCGAATGTGAGCTCACCTTGATCACTCCTCCTTGATGACCAGCGAAGAGGGTATTGTCTCGACTTGCGAGTGCGAGAACAGCATCAGAAGAGCTTTCGAGAGCTGCAACTTCTTTCAGCGAGTGTTGACTCATCTCCCACAACTTGATCTGTTCGTCACCAGCTATAGACTTATCAGAAGTCAGTGAGTAGCTCCGAGACCAATAAGGGAAGAAACGAACAACCCGAAACGAGAACGTCTCTTTCGTTACTCTTCGCCAATAGCAAGCAGTAGATGTATCCGTAGTGAGCGAAAGGTCGAATACAATCCTCTTCGTATTGAAGCTCGGTCATGTACTCGTTTCCGGGACTTGGTGTCATGATTTTGGTCGGCGTTCCTCCCTCCACACTACGACTCCCGCTGACATCGCCAGTCGTCCTTGCTCTGAGTTTGTCTGCGTTGCTCAACGAATCAAAGAACTTGTTCGGTGGACGATAGATCGGAGGTGAGGAGGAACGAGCGAAGTAAGAGAGGGAAGCGACGTGTTGAGGAAGAGGAGAACCAGAGGGATGGGCAGAGAATGCTTCAGAGTGAACAGTCGGAGGCAGGTCAATCCATTGTATTGAGGTATCTTGACATCCTGCGTAGAGTCGACCTCGCCCTTTTCGAGATGTCGAATGATGTCGATCCGCTGAATGATGAGAGTGGGAACATTCGGGAATGAGTTCGTGAGGTACCCATGTAAGCGAGAAGATATCGCCGATGTTGTCGTGAGGAGGATGAATGAGGTAGAACAGGGATAAGGAAGGCGTGTGCCACACCTGGTGAAGCGAAAGAGTCAGTTTAGTCTTCGCGATAGACGAAAAGCAGGTCATTCTTGAGACAAAGTGGCTGTGAGCTCACTCGTATAGTATTGTCGCCTGTCGTCGAAGTCCAGCTTGTCAGAATTGCGCGAACGAGAAAGCAAGTCAACGAAAACGTACCAGATGAACTGATAAGCCAATCTCTTTCTCGCACAAGTTGCAATGACAGCACCGCGCCTTCATGCCCCGTCAGTCTTGTCTTGAGTGTTAGAGTACCGAGATCCCAGACCTGATTAAGAAAAAGAGAATCAGCAAAATGTCCTGAACGAAGTCGAAAACGGAACGATACGACAGCACGAGTTCGCGCCGAACCAGCTACGACCGCTACTGAGATCTCGACTCACATGTATATCTCCTCCTTGACTTCCACCATAGACTTTCCCTCCAGTCTTGACCCCACCTTGCTCCCTCTCCCTCTCCTTCCTTCCCCTCGCTCCCTCTACATCCTGATCGTCCTCTTCGACCGCTATACACAATATTGATTCACCATCTGAAGCTGTGAGACTATTGAGAAGTACCGGTTGAGGTGTCGTCTGACCTTGAGGAGAGGGAGAAGGATTTCGAGTTGAAGCAGCCGTAAAGGTCGAGACGGGGACAGCGCTGGGGCGAGTGAGCGGCGGAGGTCTTGATATACTCAACGCAGATGGAGATGAAGGTAGAGTTGGCCTCGGACTGGCATTTGCTGGCGAGAGAGATTGTGAAGTTGAAGTTGAAGGAGATGGGTTGAGATCAAGCGGTCGGGCTTCTGGATGACCTTCGATAGCTTTCAAATGCTCTATTGAAGCTATCGGCTGCTCCATGTGGTGAATTGATGCTGAAATGGGTGACAGGAGACGTAGAAAGAAGATTTCGCAGGTGGTAGAGGTTCTTTGAGATTAGAGGAGTGAGGTCTCAACGAAAACCTGCTTTTACGGCCGCAAGTCAGACGTTGCGAAAGCAGAGGCAAAGCTTTCAGACGGCTCACGCCTGGCTGTATTGAGGCGATTGAGCCCAAAGTCCTACTACCTCGTCAGAACATTTATATCTTACTCATCTGAGAGACGTTGGTCAGAGTCCAACCCCAGACAGCTGATTGTACGACTTTGAAGAAGAAACGAAAACGTCAAATAGCTTCCGACGAGTCCCCGAGCTATGGGGCGACGATCTCTCACATGGAACCGTCTTTGATCGTCGATTTTATCCACTGACCGCTCGCTCGGTTCTACCAGAGCGTTATAGGGTGCTGGCTCGACGATCTTCACCGATAGGTTTTTCGAAATTCGTCGACTCCTCGGGATTGAAAGCTGTGGGACGCTCTCGTATACTTATATCGACACTGATTTATCATTCGTGCGGCGGTTGAACAAAAAGCATTCCGCTGCGAAATTTGGAGCCTCTTTGAGGAGGGAATCGCGAAAAGTCAGTTCCTTTTGCTCTTGCAAACACCCTTCCTTCGGGTTTTCTGTTCGGCTGCTCAAATCCAACGCGTACAAGGAGGATTAGTAAGACTCTGGAGCTGTCTGATCGTCGATATCTCGAAGGCCCCCACCTCCTTTCTCCTCCCTTCTCCGTCTCCCCCCTGACGACTCTCTTTCCACCTCGCAAAACGCATTGAATCGGGATACATTAGATAGTATTGGAACATCTTCGCGTACGTACCATCTCTATCGATTCATTCGTCAAGAGGAAAGGGGAGAAAGGAAAGGACCGAGCGAGGAGTGTGCCCAGCGAAACGACACCGGGTCTCGAAGGAAGCGCGATGCGATAACGCTGTGCTGTATACAAGGAGATAGAGATGGATTGAATCTAAGTAGTGCAGCTGCACTGCTCGAGGAGAACTAAGGGGAACAGGAATCGGGTTCAATGATGACCTTTTCAGGGGGGAATCGACGACGAGACGGACGCTGGACAATGGCTTGCAGCAAGCAGCACTCTAACGTTAGCCCAGGTGCCCTTGACTGACCGCTCTTTTGTTTGATACAGATTCTCGACTCGTTTCCCCCCTCCTTCACGACCTCGAAATCGTCGTAACAAGTTCAAGAACTCGCCCTCGATTCAAGTGATCGATGTCTGATCCAGGAGCATCACCAGAACGCGAATCTTCTCCCACTTCGGAGCCGGAACGTACTCGACCTTCCTCAGCATCGAGCACTTCAACAGCTTCCGGAGAAACCGAAAGAGGACAACCAACTCCGATTGCTTCATCTTCCACCCTCACCCCTTCAACGGACAAGCAGAATGACGATTCACGAGAAGCCGACCTGTCTGTAACTCCCACAACCTCTTCGAATGTCCAAAACCCTACGACTCCTCCCGCTTCTTCTCGACCTGTCGCAGCTCTCTCGTCCGCCTCTCCCGCTCCAACTTCCTCTCCGACTCCCAACGCCCATCGCAGGAACCACTCTGCGGCTTCCGCAAGCACTTCAAGCTCGACCGGTCATCCTACGAGCGCGTTCAGCTCGCCTGCGAGACGAGAACAAACTTCGCAACATCAGCATGGAGGCATCGGCGGAGATGTGAATGATGATATCCTGCACGAGGAGAGTGCAGAAGAGGAGGAAAGACACGTGGGAGATGGATCTGGTTATTTCGGTTCAGTTCAAAGCACTCCAGCTACTCAAACTTCCTCTCGATCTCGACAAGGTACCTATGCGGCTGTCACTTCGTCGACATCAAGATCTCGACCTCCCTCGGCTGCTCTGAATCGCCGCAGTATCAGCGTCAATACTCAAGCTTCGACTGGTTCGAACCCTCAATCGGGACCTTCGAATCGTCGTTCTGCTCACCATCTCTCGGCTCCTTCTTCGCAACAACCACTTCGCACCCCTACTTCACATCCTCTACAAGGCAGCGCATCTGCTCGACCCGCTTCGAGACTCGATCGACCTTTGACCGCGATGTCTGGCTACGAAAGGGAGTATGGATCGGCAGATGAGGAATCGGCAGACGAGGATCTGGTTGAACGGGAGAAGGAAAGACGCAGGAGAGCTATGAGTCCAGCTGTTGGAGGAAGAAGGAGGAACGGGGATGACAACGAGGATGATGAGGTTATTCCACTCGATCGAGGAGAACAGCTCGTCAAGCGAAGGGCTCGCGAACGAAAGGTACGTTCCATGATGCACAAATGTTCAGAGATCGTAGCAGTCACTGATGAGAGAGAGAACGTTGCGCAGGAAAAGCGTCGTCAAGCGAATGCCGATTTGGCTCGAGTCGAACAGCAGCAACGTCGCATCTCTTCAGCCGTTTCGACTCCAGGACCTGATCAAACAGCTTTCAGTCAACAACAAACCGATCATCCACCTTACAACTACGCTTCCTACCCTTTCAACGATTCCCTCGGTATTGGTTATCCCGCGCAAAATTCAGGACCTCGTCTTCGGGATCCTTCCGCTGCTCGATCTGAACGCTCTCAAGCCTACTCCGTATTCAGCGATGGTACTCCTGTCGTCTCTGCAGGTCCTCGCAGTCCTCAGACGTATTGGTCACCGATGCCCTTGCCTCTCCCAGCTACAGGAGGTCGTCCTGGCCTTGGAACACGCGGATCAAGCTATGTCTCGAGCTCAGGCGTCAGCAATGCTTCAGCAGCAACCTCGGCGATCGGTCGAGAAGACGAAGAGAGGAGTATCGTCGAAGGAGCTGAACCTCAATCGGAGGAAGACGGTGAGGAACCTGCAGGAAATCAAGACGAAGTGGAGAGTACGAGTCAGGATCCGAGAGTTGAGGACTGGAGAGATGGAGGAGGAGATGGAGAGCATTCGGGAGATGATGAGGATGATGGTGAAGTCGAATACACCCTCAAAGATCGTCAAGACGTGAGTTACCCTTGGTCGTCTTTCTCCCCTCACTTTCCAGATCACTGACGAGTCGCTCCTCATAGGCCATCAACGTCGAACATCCTTTCGGTTTGCCAATCTGGAAACCGGCTCTTTACAAGAAATCTCGATCGATTGCTCGACACGCCGACGAAGCACTTCATTCGGCTCCATCCTCCACCGCACTTCATCATCTCCTTCCCGCCAATATCGCCTGGACTCTCTTTGCTGGTGTCTGGCTCAGCATCGTCTGTATCATCGTGGGAACAGTTCTTTGGCTCGTACCTTGGGGAGGAAGCAAGTATGGTCGAGTGATTTGGGAGCTAGGTGGATACCTCTTCTGGCCTTTTGGAAAGTACGTTGAAGGTTGGGGAGAAGAACAGATCGCAGAGGAGGCTCACGGGAAGAATTTGGATGACGAGGAGGAAAATGAGAACGAGACGAACGAGGATGGCAACGAATCGGGAATGACCTATCGTAACGACGATCCAGAAGCACAAGGTACGACTTATCGACGAGGGCGCAGCGGCACCATCAACGCTTCTTCCGCTGGCTCAGCACCTTCCAACCGATCTCGCCCAGCTCTCGATGGTCTCTTCTCCGATTCTACAAATCTCCCCGACGAACCTCGCCGTCAGCCGAGCAACAGCTTGCGACCTCCACCATCAAACGAACGTGCTCAACTCGTCAGCGCTCGATCGAAGCCGTCGACCTACGGATCAACCTCGAATAACTCCCCCGATGACAAGGCGAGGCGAACTCCAAGCGACGACACGATCGTCGGTAGCGGAAGTCCTCGTACTCACACTCGTCGATCGGCATCTGGAGCATCGGTCAACACTCAGAAATCCCTCTCTTTCCGACCTCGCGCTCTCGGTCGACTCGCCTACTGGACTGTCTTCTACCTTCTCGTCGCTCCCCTCATGCTCTTCGTATGCATCTTCTGTTGGGCTGTAGTCTTCTACATCCCAATGGCGAAGCTACTTTGGGTTCTCCTCTGCCATCTCAACAACGAACCTCTCTCCCTTCACTTCCGCTCCCCTCCCGCCTATGCTACTCCCCAGTCTTCGGACGAGCAAGAAGACCACGATGGAGACGAGGACGAAGAGGAGGAGGAGGAAGATCAGAGTACTGCAACAGAACAGCAAGCTTCCGAACAAACTCAATCGAATGACGAGAACGGTCAAGCTTCGGCTCAAGCTCTTCCTCAGTGGCCTCTCGAAGCCGGTCAACTAGCTCCTCGAGTATCTCGCAAGAAGGTAGCCGACGCGAAACGTCGTGGTCGAATCATCAGTCCTCGTTCAACCGTTTTACTCTGCACCTACAAAGCTGCCGGACTCGAATACTACAAGTACACCCTCGATGGAGTCAACATTTGGTTCGTCAACCTCATGTCACTAGTCTTCTTCGTGATCTTCGACTTCTTCATCCTCGGTCCCTACGCTGTCAAGCACGATTCCGGAGGGTTCCTCAAAATCATCACTGGTCAAGCTTTCATGTTCTTCACCGCTCTACTCGGAGTCATCCCACTCTCGTACTTCATCGGAATGGCAGTCGCCTCAATCTCAGCTCAATCTTCGATCGGTACCGGTGCCTTCATCAACGCTTCTTTCGGATCAGCAATCGAAATCCTCCTTTACAGTATCGCTTTGACTCAATCGAAAGGAGAACTAGTAGAGGGCAGTATCGTGGGTAGTATCCTTGCAGGAGTACTGTTGATGCCGGGACTGTCGATGATTGGAGGCGCTTTCAAACGAAAAGAACAACGATTCAATGCGAGGAGTGCAGGAGTAACGAGTATGATGTTGATCGTCGCCGTTATTGGTGTCTTCACTCCTACGCTATTCTACGAGATCTACGGCAGCGTGAGTTTCCCTCTTAAGGTTCTTGACCGATCGAGAGTAACTAACTTGCTCTCCATTTCGTCAATCCAGTTCCAACTCACCTGCAGCGATTGCGATGTCACGGCTGGTCTCAGCTCGTGCAGAACCTGCTACTACGAGCACATCGATCCCGCCGACGATCCTTTCTACCTCTCGACTGTTCAGTATCTTTCCTATTTCTGCGGATCACTCCTCGTCCTCGTGAGTACTCCTTCTCACAGCTTTCGCGAGATGCTCATTGACTCGAGCACTCTGTCGTACAGTCCTACGCCGTCGGTATCTGGTTCTCCCTTCGAACTCACGCCTCACAAATCTGGCAAAACGCAGCTCCTGCCATTCACGAACAAGGTCTCGGTCGTCCTGCAGGAGCATCTCAACCTGCCCTCGAGCATCGCCGATCGATCTATCAACGAGTCGTCCCTAGTCAGCTATTCCAACCGAACAAGCGACGAGTTTCGGGATCGCATACAGCGTCAGGCGTTACTCCTCTTCAAACTCCTTTCCTCGCCGCACCACCCGCAGGAAACGGAGGAGGATTGAGTCCAGCCAAGGTCGACTTCGCGAACATCGAGACTCCGAACGGTTTCACTCCCGAGCAATTCCGGAGTGTCGTTCGAGCTGTCGCCGATGCAGCTCCTGGGATCGTGCCAGTCCTTCCTCAAAGCCTTCGCCGAGCTCCATCACATGCTCGAGAAGTATCAGAGCAGAACAAGGAGGAAGACGATGGAGGTCACGGAGGTCACGATGCACCGAATTGGAGTCGAAAGAAGAGTACCACAGTCCTTCTCGGTTGTACTCTTCTCTACGCTATCATTGCTGGTGCGTACTCTCTCTCTCTTTTCCTTTGTGTCCCGATTATTGACAGCTTCTCATCTGCGATAGAAATCTTGGTCGATGTCGTCGATGTCATTCTCGAAGGATCCGGTATCCCTGAGAAGCTTCTCGGAGTCACTCTGTTCGCCCTCGTGCCCAATACTACCGAGTTCATGAACGCTATCAGTTTCGCTTTGAACGGTAACATCGCTTTATCGTGAGTTCATCCCGATCATTCATCGACCCAGGAGGCTGATGTTGTGAGTCCCGAATTACAGAATGGAGATTGGATCCGCCTACGCTCTCCAAGTCTGTTTGATTCAAGCACCTGCGATGCTCGCTTTCACTGCATTCTATGGAATCGGAAAAGAGTCGATGCTCCATCGCGCTTTCACGTACGTTTCCTTGTTTCCTCTTATCGCCCGCTAGCATCGATCTGACAGGGTGATTCGTTCGCATAGCCTCGTCTTCCCTCGATGGGACATCATCGCCATTCTCTTCTCAGTCTTCCTCCTCACTTACGTCTATATCGAAGCTGTAAGTTTCTCGCAATCGTTTCGTCTCGTACCAAACTGACATAACGATGTCGTTGTAATAGAGGAGTAACTACTTCCGAGGTGTTCTACTCTGCCTCAGTTACTGCCTCCTCATCGCAGGTTTCGCTTTCGCTCCCAAAGTGAGTAAACGAATCTCACATCCAGTCTAGGGTTTAATCGCTTACCTACGTTCTCTCTCGTTCTGCAGGATCGCGACACCTCTGACAACCCAGGCTTCGGTCTCTTGTCCTCTTCGTCGCCTACGTCTCCTTACGACCTTTCTTTCCTCGAGAACGTTCAAGCCATCGTTCTCTCGCTCTTCACGAAATAGACTCCCTGACTCTTCCACTCTCTGTCGTCTCGCTCTCCTAATGTTTTCTCCTCGTCTCTACTATCGTCACTTGTTCTCTGTTCCTTCAGCTTGTCACGTTCTTCTCCCATCTTGAATTCGCACATTTGCACTCGCAACTTTCTCCTTTATTTTTTTAGTACCTATCGTCTTTTACTTGAATACTCTAATGCAAAGCTTCTCTTTTCACGCAGCCTACTCGCTTCTTCTTCTGCGAGAGTAATATGTCTCCCTTGATTTTTCGAAAGAGATGAAAGTTGTCTCTCACCACAACTTCATATCCTCCATTCATGTGAGTCTACCTATTGTTATGCATTCTAATGAAGCATAGTAGAGTACTGATCAAGCTCCCGCTGTCCCTGTGGTCCTCCTCGCTCTTTCTTGATCAATCTGACGTCTCTACTCTACTCAGCATGTTTGCTCGTACCGCCTTCCGATCCGCTGCCCGTCAAGCCTCTCGCCGAACCTACTCTTCCGCGCCTCATTCGTCAGTCGTGCCCCCCAAATCTGATCTCCCATGGGTTCTCGTCTCTGCTGCTGTCACTATTCCCCTCGTCTACACTCTCACTTCCCCTCCTGAAGCCGTCAAGCACACCATGCACAACATCACCTCCCCTTCAAAGGAAGACCACCCAGCTCCCGCTTCGAGGAAAGCACCTGAATCCGCTTCGATGGAGGAACGAAAACAACACGAAGCGACTCCCGAAACCGCTGCTGCGAGTGACAAGGAGGAGGCACATACTCCTGTAGATGCCGACGCACCTGAAAAGTCTGAAATCAAGAAGATCGCAGAGAAGAAAGTTGAGGAGGAAGGAGTTCCCACCCCATCTGATATCACCGCAAAGTAAGCTCATGACATTCTTTACAATCTGCGAGAATGTGCTAGCTGATTCGCTCCTCCTAACAAAAGCCCCGAATCCTCTGTCACCGACAAGGAGAACGTAAAGGCCGAACAGTAAGCCCGATTTTCGTTCGTTTTCCATTCCGAAACGCCGCTCATCTCTCTCCTCTACAGACCTTACCGACAAGATAAGGAGGTATGTTTATACTTGTGTCACCCCCGCCAATTACGGCGTGAACTGATGATTTTCGTTCTTGATGATTCCACAGAAGAAGATCTTGGTAGAATCCAAGATGGAGGAGACCAAGCAAGAGATGGCTGAAAAGTCTGAGAAATCCGACGAGTAAACCTGAGAATCCAAGGGGAAGGACGAAGGAGGGGCCAAGTCAAAATTTGTGTAAAGAACCGGTCGCAGCAGTATTTAAAAGAAGGAAAGAAGTCGATATTCTCGTGCCAAGGATCAGACAGACGTAGATCATGGAGAAGAGAGAACCTCGAGCGCTTGGTTCTTCGATGCGAGGTCGTCGATGCTTCGTTGGAAGATAACTTAGTTTCTTCGATACACTAACGTCTACTCTTCCTTCACTCTATTCTTCCATTTCCCGAAAGCTTCTTCTACCGCGCCCTCCCATCCTAGCAATCCCTCAACCTTCATCTCGACGTATCCAACCTTTGTCCCTCGCTCCTCTACGACTTCCCTCCAGTTCCCTTTCCCCTCCGGACTCCCAACCTTCTCCCACGCAACATCGAGCCAAACCGACTTGACCTCCCTCAGAGAAGGATCGCATCTCATTCGACTTTCCAATTCGGTCAAGAAATGATCCGGAATGTTTGGATAAGAAAAAGGTGCGAAAGCTAGGTGAATTAGTTGTTGATCAATCGGTCTAGGTGCTACCATCTCGTTGAGAGCATCATCTCGAGCCGCTGCGTTCCAGTTCCCAAAGTCTCGATGAGGAGGAAGGAAATCGACGAATGCTTGCCAATGCGTTCGCCAGAGGATTGAGATTTGGCCAGGTGGTGGAGCTCTTTGGAGGAGGGTCGGGATATCGATACTGTACTGAAGTGGAGAGCTCAAGATGGAGAGTGAAGGTAGGAAGTCGAGTAGAGCGGGAAGCGATGCGGCGATATTTCGGGGAGGGAGGAAAGAAGGGAGAGTGCCGCTTGCGACGTGAAGGGACAGGTTTGTGACCGATTTCAGAGTGTCTGAATGAGCGGATCGTCGGATAGAGAGGAGTAGCAGCTCGCAGAGACCGTGTAGCGTGATCGAGAGATGTCGAAGGTTGCGAAGCGAAGGGAAATTCATGTTTGACGAGAGCGAGGGAGTGCAGGGTCCGAGGAGGGCGAGATACATCAGATCTGTTCAACATCAAGTGTCGGGGTCAGTATCGTTAAGGAAATGCGAACCCTCGCAGCGGGATAAGCCGAATAAGAAAGGAAAGCGAATGAAAACTCACTGTCGAATCCCTCGAGCGTCTCGATTCCAAACCATCTCTGCTCGACTCTTAGCTTCTGAAGCCTCTTGAACAGTCCCATTAACTCCGTCGTTTCCATCTGATTCGGCGGTCCCAACACTTGTTCTGTCCTTAATCTCAACTCTCTGACTCCCTCGAGTAGCTCCTCGTTCGCCTTGAAGCTTCTACATAAATTTGCTACATTCTTGCGAGTCCGTATATCGAGTGAGCGATAGAGTAGAGGCTGAGCGATGGATCGGAAGGAGTGACAAGTTGCGGAGAGTTGAGCGAGTGAATGGGAGCTTGTCGCGGTGTGATGATTGAGGGCGGGTGATTCGAGTAAGTAGGAGAAGATCTTGTCTAGTAGTTCGGGCGGGAGATGGGACGAGGGAAGTTGATCTAAAGGTAGTAGTGGGGAAAGTAGCTTTAGAGGGGGAGAGAAGAGAGTCAGCGAAGCGTCAGAGTACCGAGCAGAGTATAAAGTCTACCATGAGATGTTCGAGACGTGAGAAGGGAAGGAGTGAGATGTAGGAGAGAGAGAAGTTTCGCAATTCGCGTCTACTCAAAAGTCTCGCAAGAACTGGTTCAATCGAAACAAAGTCGAAGGTTGACACTGATGATAGCTACAGAGGCACTAAGCCAAAAAGGGGGATCTAAAAAGGGAGACGAAAGCTCTGGACGAGGAAAATAGTAGAAGTGCGAAAATCCGAACAAATCCGAGGTAGACAAAGGTTTTTGAAAGGGTTGTTGATCGTAGATTAGAACGAGAGTGGAAAGGGATACAAGAGTGATTGAGGGGAAAAGATATGATACGAAAAGAGTAAAGAAAATCGTCCTTGAGAAATCCGAAGAAGCGGTCGAGAGAGCGCAAACAAAGCCCTACGATCGACAGCGCTCGAGGGATCGTGCCTTAGATCAGGACACAAGCTTGATCCTCGGGAGACCAGTTGTAGCCGAACGAGCAAGCCCTGTTGACGAGAACAAGATGAATTAGCGCAAGTTCGGATATCGAGAAATGTGGATGGCAGAGCTCGTTGCTGGTGGAGCGATGAGAGCGGAGAGGAGGATGTAGGAAGCTGGTACGAGGCGAAGAGAGGCTGAGAAAGTCCGAAGGAAAAGGGCCGAGAGGTGGAGGAGAGAACAGGGAAAAGGGAAAGGACGACGAAGAGTGACCAGAAACTCACCAAATCTCGCAGTTACCCGCGACACACGCACTGCGGTCAACACCCGGAATGTCTCCACAACTGTTTCCGCACGATCCGCACGATTCGAGTGAGTTCTGGTAGAATTCGGAAGAGAAGATCAGCTCAAGAACGGAATCGACAATGGCGAAGGTCAATAAGAAAGGTGTGGGCGATGTAGGGAATAGTAAGAGAGCGGATAGGAGGCGGAGCAGCGGGTAGGAATGGGGGAGACGGGGGAGAAGCGAAATTCGAGCTTACTTGGGTATCGACGCAAGCCATTGCACCGCCTTCAGTTGAGCAGAACGAGTGACCTTCTGGACACTTGTTGATAGGGATACTACGACGGTAGTGCTTCGATGGTTCCGGTAGGGAAGGTGGTAGAACACACTTGTGTTTCTTGCAAATGAGCTGCTTGCCGTGCTTGTTCTTTCCGCACTTGTCCTTGTGGTTGCAGTAGTCGCCCTCGTGGGTAGCCTTGTGCTCGCACTTCTTGGTCCATTTGCTGCAGTACTGGAGACGTCGAAAAGTCGGATCAGCGACGACGAAGGGAGAGACGGAGGAAGAGAGTCACTCACGCCAGAAGCACATTTTCGGTGAGAGAGAGTGGTCCAAGGATCAGAGTCAGAGCAACAGCTCGATCCGTGACCACCGCAAGTATCGGGAGATTCGGGTGAAGAATCCTGACCGCCTGAGGAGAGAAAGTGAACGAAATCAGCTCAGGTCGGCTGTCGTTGTTGATAGAGATAGAGATAGAGACTTACTACAGGTCAATTCTCCACCACACATGGTGTTATCACCATAGCAGGGCTCGTGGTAATCTCCGTGACTGTTGAGCGATGGAGAATAATCAGCAATGTCTCCCCCTCAACGACGACAGATGCACTCACCATTTGCCTTCATCTTCATCGCACCATCCACCGTCACAGTCTGTGTGTGAAGAGCAGGTAGCGCCTACGAAGGAGAGAGTCGGAACAAGTCAGCGAATGAAGCGACGAACGTTCGAAAAGCGGGAAGTCGCTGACCAGGGGTACCACAGAACCAAGCTTCAGTCTTGGAGTCTTTGGCACAGCATCCGGTCTTGAGGAAGCCAGCGAGGAAGCATAGAGAGTCATCTGTAGCGAAGGAGGTGAAGAGGGAAGGAACGTCAGTGCTCGGATTGTTTGCAAGAAAGAGAGAAGTGGGATGGTGAGAGTCGATGAAAGATCGATCTACGTCGAGGAAAGGGGTATAAGGTGACAGCGTAGAGAAAGAAGCGTACCTCCAGACGTGTGACCATCTGAGTGAAGACTTGTACATTCGTGCTTTCCGAAGGTAGCGACGACGACGTTGACTAGAGCGAGGCCGGAAAGGAGGGAGGCTGCGAAGTAACGCATAGTGAGTCGAAAGAAGGGAGAGAGGAAGGAGGAGTATGTGTGTGTGTGACTGTAGCCGACGAAGGAGGATGAAAGCGAAAGGAGAGGGGAAAAGTGGGAGATGAGATAGAAGATAGAAGAGAGAAGAGAGAAGGAAAGGGACGTCGGTTCTGTCCTTTTAAAGGGTTGGTCTAAAGGATCTGTCGATTCGAGGTCGGGGGTGGTTTGCGGTTGCGAAGTGTCGAAAAGCTGCAAGTCGGAAATCCGAAAGATGCCAGGGGGTGCATTTTTGCGTAAGGTGATCAATTGTCAATTGAAATGAACCCCTTCGTAGATCTCACCAACGGTTCAACATGGATACGATCACAGGAGTTGAGACTTGCTTATCTTTGACGTTCCGACGTTGGAAACGACGTTTCGTCTATCTTCGCGACCCATGCATTGCCCGTAGTCCCGGACCTCCCTTCTTCTCGTGCGGCTGTGCCTCTTCCCTCTGACGTTCTGTCATATAGCTCTCTATACTCTACCGTTGAATGGAATGCCATCATAACGTTGAAAGTTCCCCAAAGAG
>Ga0308161_1003216_pt1 | contig 16098 bp, 14 predicted proteins | sample PhyFR2_FD_201034 | JGI IMG/M metagenome (GOLD analysis project Ga0308161, IMG submission 201034) | Phyllosphere microbial communities from UC Gill Tract Community Farm, Albany, California, United States - DLSLF.R2 | ecosystem: Host-associated > Plants > Phyllosphere > Unclassified | place: USA...
CACCCGTGAGCATGGTGGTTCGCCGGACGGCAGCAACCTGACCGCGGCCCTGAACGCCGGTTACGAGTTCGGCACCGAGGGCGGCTTCCGCCACGGCCCGATCGCCTCGGTGATCTGGCAGAAGGTGAAGATCGACGGTTACAGCGAAAGCGCTGCGGCTGGCACCCTGGCCACCGCACTGGGCTACGACCGCCAGAACGTCGATTCGACCGTCGGCCGCCTCGGCTGGCAGGCCCGCTTCGATGGCGGCGCCGTCAAGCCGTACGCGCAGGTGACCTACGATCACGAGTTCGAGGACACCAAGCAGGCCAGCGCCTGGCTGCAGACCCTGCCGGAACTGGGCAACTACCGCGTGCCCGGCCTGAACTTCGACAAGAACTACGCCACCGTCGTGCTGGGTGCCCGTACCGAACTGTTCGGCCTGCAGAGCAACTTCGGCCTGAGCGCGTCGACCGGCCAGAAGCGCGCGCAGGATGCCACCCTGTTCGCCAACTTCAGCGGCACGTTCTAAGCAGCACCCGCTGGGGTCGGATCCCTTTCCGCAAGGAAAGGGCTCTGACCTGTTGCGCCGGGGGTCGGATCCGTTTCCGCCAGGAAACGGCTCTGACCCCATTGCGGCATGCTGCCATTGCGCAACACTGGCCCAACCGCATAGACTTTCACCGCGCACTGCGGGCGTAGCTCAATGGTAGAGCTGTAGCTTCCCAAGCTACTGACGTGGGTTCGATTCCCATCGCCCGCTCCAAAAATCAACCTAGCAGGTTGATCTTGCAAAGGTGAAAATCCGGCAGACCTGCCTAGATCGGTACCCCCTCGGGTATCGTTTTGGGTATCGAAATGCCGAAGCCATACATTATGCGCGCCCGTCCGGGCTGTTCGGTTCCTCGTCCCAGTTGATCTGCGCCCCCTTGTCGGGCGCGGTTCGTTGCACGCGTGCTCCATGCTCGAAGCGATGACGCCCGCCTTGCCGCCACTGTCATGTGTGACACTCTCTCAGGCGTTTCGGGGCGTTGCGGCGGGAGACATCCTGCTGGGCGTCTGAGTGGACCATGGAAAAGCACCGCAACGGTTGGGCAAGTTCTTCAATGACCTGGTCAAGCACGACAAGATCGATCGTAACCCCATCCACTGCATGTCTTTCGGCTCTGAACGTGATGAAGAAGAACCGAGCAGGCGCCTGTTTACCGACTAGGAACTAGGCAAGAATTTCGAGCCGATACGGTTCAAGGCGTTGACCAGCAAGGCGCCCTATCGCTGGTTTTGCCTCGTGCTTGGCTTTGTACTCTGGGGCGCGCGTGAACGAGATCGCGCAACTGCTGGCTGAATATATCCAGCAGGATGAAGGCGTCTGAGGGTTCTGCGTGCGACCTAGCAAATTGGAGGGCAAGCGTGTGAAGAACGACGCGAGTAAGCGCTTTGATCCCTTCGCCCAGTCGATCCTGGATGTGGGAATTTTGGCCTAGGTGGACGACTTGGAGGACTACGGCCATGCGCGTCTGTTGCCGAACTTGCGCAAAGGCGTTGGCGGGTTTGGAGCCTATCTCTCCAAGCAGTTCTCGGTCCCTGAAAAACGAACGTGGCATTACTGAGTCAGGGTTTGGTTTCCGCGGGTTCCGGCATACGTTCATGGCGAGGTTGAGCCGCAAGCGTGTTGGCCTTGAAGAGATTGCGCCGATCACCGGCCACGTGCGCAATGAGTACGTCCCGTGGGACGCCTACATTGATACCGTGCTGCCTGCAGAACTGCCTGCGGAGATGGTCGAGACCTTGGCGAAGTTCGCCCCCCCCCCCCGGTTCGCTGTTGCCCTATACGCCCGGCCAGTTCCGGCAAGCGTTCCCCAAGGCAGACATCAACCACCTACCAAGCAAGAAGGCAAAGCAGGGTGGGGCGAAAGCAGCAAGGCGTAGCCTCGCATGAGCTCGAATCTAGAGGGACGCAAATGCCTTTTAATTCAGGCATTTATGTACCTGGAGTAAAATAAAAATGCTCCTGGGAAAAATTCTGTTGACAGAATGATGCCCCAGGGGCATTATTCCTGTGCGCCAGGGCGAATGACCTGAGAAATCGATGCCCTCAAGGCGCAGCAGCAGCAATCAAATCAACTACTTACAGGAGATCTATATGTACCCGAAAGTTGGTGAAATGCCTACCCCCATCGTCGGCACCGGGGTGCCGCAGGGGCTTGACTCCCTCGACAGCTTGGCTGACGCGGGAGATGTGAACGAAACCCCGTTCAATGTCTTCATCGGCCACAACCTCGGCCATCGCGTTTTCACGATGTCCGTCCCCTTCCGCAAGTTTGCTGACATCTCTGACGTGGCAAATGACCGCGAAGCTGGCCCGGTTGCTCAGCGTCAACTTGATGAGGGCCATGCAAAGAAGCTGGCCATCTACATGGTTAAGGGCCTCATCTCCGCCGCGAAAATGCGTCGTATCGCAGCAGGTAAGCCTGTGCCGGAGACGTTTGACGCGCTCATCCGGATCCTCGGTGAGCAGCCCTACTTCTCCTTGCAACCGCTCGTTTGCAATATCCGCAACGTTCCCCCGGGTGGCAACGGTGCAGGAGGTATCCGTGGTCTTCGCCTGGAAACGCCGACCGGCGAAACCGCCGCATTCAAGGTGTTCCTGTCTGAGCGGCATACCCTCTGGGTCGTCGACGGGCAGCACCGCCGCCACGCAGCGGATATGGCGATGACCTTCTTGGAGCAGGTTCGTCAGTCGGGCAAGTATCCGGGTAAAGGGGCGGTTCTGTTCACTGAGAAGGGCAAGCCTGTTTCCGAGGCAGAAATGCTTGTCTGGAATGAGGCCTATGAGGCAGCGAGGCATTTCGCCACGCTGACGGTTGAAGTCCATCTCGGGCTTGACATCGAGCAAGAGCGGCAGCTCTTCCATGACCTCAACCGCCTCGGAAAGAAGGTGGACGCCTCGCTTGCCTTCCAGTTCGATGGTTCAAACCCGATTACGTTGTTTATCAAGCACAAGTTGTCTGGTGAATTGGGCGTTGCGCTTACGGACAATGAGCCCAAGGACTGGTCGCAGGACTCTGGCGCCATCCTGCTGAAAGACTCTGTTGCCATCAACGCAATCGCATTCTTGAACAAGGGCAACGTCAGCGGCGCTACTCCGGCAGTCATTGAGCCCCGCGAGCAGACTGTGCTCGACCTGTGGAGCAGGATTATCGAAATCCCCTATTTCGGAAGCCACCAAGCGAAAGAAAAGACCGTCGCGGCACAGCCTGTCGTCTTGAAGGCGATGGCGAAAATCGCATATGACTTGAATTTCAGCAACCGCAAGCCAGCCGACGCTGAGGAGCAGTTCCAGCAGTTCTTGGAGCGTCTCCCGTCTGTGGACTTCTCCCATGACAACCCGATGTGGAACTTCTACGGATTGAGCCCCGGTGAGCGCCTGGATAAGGGATTGGCTGGCTTGGCCGACTACCTCCCCGAAGAAGTTCCCGGAGTGAATCGGGATGTGGGTTCCAAGCAAGGCGATTTCATGCGTTTCGGCGCCAAGCACAATGACATCTTCCCTATTCTTGGTGACATGCTGCGCTGGGCGACGGGTTTGCCGAGTCGCAGGACGAGTACCGATTGAACTGCTGAGGCATAGCGCGTCGGTTGTTCTAGTTGCTTTCGGCGCAACTAAGTGAGAAACGATAGGGGCGGATTTCTGCCCCTGTCGCGTTATCGACACCACAGCCCTCCAGGAATCCCGCGCCCTGGGCGAGAAGCTCCGTGGGCGACCTGGCTCTGATGATGGGCGACGTGCCGAACCTGCCGAGGCAGAACACGGACGCCCCCGGGGGGAGGAGGCGGGTACCTGCGTGGGCGTTTCGTTCGCTGAGGATGGTGGGCAATACGTTGGCCGCGGCGTCGTACTTCAGGCTGGATGCTGCGCAAGCGCAGGCGATCCCGAGCGATGTGGTCCAGGCCGTGAAGGGATGGCATGCATTGGCCCGGGGATTGAGCATGCGCTGCACCGACCTGCTGGATTTCGAGCCGGCGTTTGTCGAATCGACCACGCCATGAAGATATCGTCAGGAACTCCGCTACGGCAGAGAGTCGCCTTGGACCTCCTTGATCAATGCCTCGCATAGCCAACGATAGCCGATGCGTTCCTGTTCTAGCCGCAGCTGTGGTCGGATTCGGTCATTACGCAAGTCGTCGTATAGAGCTGCCTCCTTATCGATCAGTCGGGACAAGGGCAACGTATGGCGTTTGTCGAGGGGCTCCTCGCCCCATTGAAGTGCGTGGGCCATCAGCGTGGAGCGCTCCATGAGAAATGAAGCGGCTACTGGGAAATACTTGCGCAGGCTGTCCAGAATGGCAAAGCCATGGGTATCAATGTCTCCCCAATAGTGCAGAGAGGCGCGATGCAGCCAGTTGGCTCGGGCAAGCGCTCCCCAACCATAGCCAGCACCGAACACGACGATGGCACCGGACACCGGCGGAAAGGCCAGGAAGTTCACCTCGTTTTCGGTGATGAAGACACGCTGCGCAGGCAGGGCGAGCGTGGCGAAGCTGTCCTCATCCAGGGTGATGTCGGTCAGGCCGGTGCAGCCGGGAAGTTGGGGAAGTTGCGGATCGAGCAAGCGCAGGCGGATGCGAACGGGCTTCTCCAGAAAGCCGTAGCGACAGGCAAACCCAGCCATCCTGGTAGCAGCAGGCTCGATGGCTTCAGTCGGCAAGGCCAGGTCCAGCCACTGAGCCAACGTACCTCGATGCGCTTCGATGAACTTGCTGTCCACGCCCGGCGCGTCGACCTGCCGGAGATAAACGCCCGGGCGCGGATGGGTTTGCACCCAGGCCACCACGGCCAGCAGGCGCGGCCAATGTTCGGCCAGTGCCAAGGTCTGCAATGGTGATCTGTGCAGCCACGGCAGCAGTGCGGATTGCGCTTCTGTAGTTTGCTGCCAGAGCGCCTGGAACCGGTGGGCATCTCCGGTCTTGCCGATCATTGCCAGCGCGTCTTCCAGCGTATCGATCCAGAGCGTGTCCGGCAGGCGCTGCCGTCCCTGCACCCGGTGCGTCCACTCGCGCCATTCAATGCGCACGCGTGGCATGGCGCTGATGTCGCGCACCCAGCCGCGCACGGCATCGAAAAGGTTGCTGAGATCGGCGGCGGACGGCGACTTCAGCGACAGCCGCAACGGCCAGCCCAGCGTGCTGTCGCCGACCACGGCACGCAGCAACTCGCCGCGCTGCCACAGCCGCTCGATCTGCGCGCGAAGGTCGGCGGGCTGGCTCCATGTCATACAGCGCCTCCCGTGGTGGCGGCCTTCTGTGCCCGGTATTTCTCGATACTCAAGCTGCGCAGCCGCGACTCACGGCCGCCTTCGTTGTGCACGAAGCCGACGCTGGACACGTAGGACTCAATGATGTGGATCTTCTGCAGCGGCGTAATGATCAGCAGTTGCAGGTTGAGCTGGCGGAACAGTTCCAGCCCATACTGGGCCGATTCATCCGAGCCGCGCCCGAAGGCTTCGTCGATCACGACAAAACGGAACGAGCGCGAGCGCACCGCCCCCCATTCCAGGCCGAACTGGTAGGCCAGGCTGGCGGCCAGCACGGTATAGGCGAGCTTCTCCTTCTGCCCGCCGGATTTGCCGCCGGAGTCGGAGTAGTGTTCGTGCTCGGTATCGTCCTCGCGCCAGCGCTCGCTGGCGGAAAACAGGAAGCCGTTGCGCACGTCGGTCACCTTCTGCATCCACCGCCGGTCGATCTCGGCCAGTCCCTCGCGCCCCCGGAAGCGGTCGATGATGGCTTTGACCTGCAGAAACTTGGTCTCGGAATACTGTTCGTCTTCCGAGCCGCTCAGCGCGCCTTCGGTGCAGGCACGCAGATCCTGCAGGAAGTCGCGGATCTCCGCATCGGGGCTGGGTTGCGCCAGCAACCGGATGTAGCGTCCGGGGTTGTAGTCGATCACCTGCAAGGATTGGTTGATGACATCGACCCGCTCCTTGATCGTTTCACGCTCGCGCGCGAGCTGGGCGTTGAAATTGGCGATCTCGTTGATGGTATTGACGTTGAGCAATTCCTTGAAACGCGCTTCGAAGCGTGGCAGGTCGTCGTGCTGCAAATCCTCCATCAGGCGCTCGAACTCGGGCAGCGCGGCCAGGCTGATGTCGATCTCGGCGGTCTCTGCCTTGAAGACCTCCATAAAACCGCGCATGGCGTTGATGATGCGTTCGGTCAGGCGTGAGAGACGCTTGTCTTCGGCATCGATACGCGCCTGCAAGCCATTGCGCACGTCCTGTTCGCGGTTGTCGGAGGATTCCACCGTGAGCTGGTGGTCACCCAGGACTTCGGCGCGCCAGCCCTCAAGAGATTGCAGCAACATGTCGTCGAGTGCGGCTTGCGTCTGGATTTCAAGAGCCTGCGCATGCTGTGCCTGGGCAGTCTCGTGTTTGCTGCGGATTTCTCCGCGTTTGCCTTGTGCCTCGCCAAGATTGCCTTCGATCTCCTTCAGGCGCTCAACGACCTGCGCCAGTTGGCTTTCCAGTTCCCGCAGAGTATCGGAGGCCGCCTTGAGGCGGTCGCGTTCCTCGGTCAGCCGGGCAATCTCGCGTGTCGGTGCCTGCCAGTCGATCTCGCTGTAGCGGGTGAAGACTTCGAGCTTGGCCAATGCCTCCAGTTGCGCCTGGCATTGCCCGCGCAATCGCTGTGTGTTGGCAATGCGCAGGCCGATGTCGCCCAGTCGCTGTTCCAGGCCTTCACGTTCGTCACGTAAGGTCCGCAGCTTGTCGGCGTTGCTCCAGCCCAGCACGTAGCGACTGCGGTCGTCGATGCGGCGGCGGTCGTCCTTTTCGTGGCGTCCGCTCGGGTCCTTGATCTGTCCGGCGCGGGTGATGGCTCGGGTCTCGCGGCGGAACTGCTCGGCATTGTCGCAGCAAGCCAGGTCGAAGCGGTGGTGCAGTTCGCGTTCAAGCCAGTCGTAGTATGGCGTGTCGGGCTTGATGAGCAGCTTGCGCACCAGTGATTGGGGGTGCAGGCTGATGGCCTGAGTAGGCTTGCGCGCACGCACGTGGAAGTACACTAGCCGCGTGCCCAGGTGCTGGCGTTCCACCCAATCGGCCACGTCCTTGTAGTGCGCATCCGGCACCAGGAGGGACAGGCCGAAGCCATGCAGCAGGCGTTCGGCTGCGCCCTCCCAGTCGCGTTCGTCCTCGCGCACCTGGATCAGTTCACCGGCAAAGGGTAGGTCGCCCTCGGCGATGGACAAGGCGGCGCACAATGCGTCGCGGACGCGTACCTGGGCCGCATCGATATTGCTTTTTCGATGCGCAAGGCTGTCGATCTCGTCGCTGAGCGCTTTGTGTTCTTCCTGGCCCCGCCGCAGCGCATAACCGTCTTCATTGATCTGCGTATCATGGTCCGCAATGCTTGTGCGCAGCGCTTCGGCGTGCTCTCCGGTGGTGGATCTTTGTGTCATGAAAGCAGCTTCGTCTCCCGGCGCCGCTTCTCCAATGCGCGTCAATAGCGTGTTGTAAGCTTCCGCTTTCTCCTGCCGTTGCTGTTTCTCTGCCTCCTGCTGCTGAATGGCGGCAGCGAGTTGTTGCAGCCGGTCGCCGCCGTTCTCGCGCAGTGCGCCTTCGAGCTTCCCCTGCTCGATTCGGGCGCTGTCTCGTTGCTCTCCCAGTTGCTTGATGAGGGTATCCCAGCGCGTCGAATCCTGAGTCAACAGTTCCAGGCGCCTCTCCAGCAGTGCTGCCTTCAAGCCGGCGAAGTAGGGGCGTAATGCATCGCGTCCTTCGCGCAGCGCCTGGATCTCGGCGGCGATTTGCCCGTGGCGAAGGCCATCCTCCACCAGCGGAGTCAACAACTCGATCTGGCGCTTGGCCTTGAGTACCGACTGGTGGGCGCGGTCGAGGTCATCGAAATGGCCGAGCAGTGCCTCGATGCGCCCCCCGACGTCGAACGGTTCGAGCATATGGCTGCGCACGAAATCGGTCAGATTGCCGACCGATTTCATGGAAACCGTCTGATGGAACAGCTCCAGCGCCTGCTCGTGCTCGATGCCGAAGCGGCGGCGGAACCACGCGCCGTAGGGCGGGAAGCTGTCATTCAGTTCGCAGCGCATCGCGCGCAGCTTCTTGCGTAGGCCGTTGATGTCGCTGCCGAATCCGGTAAAGTGCTCGGTGATGGACAGTTCCCGCTCTACAGTCACGAACAAGCGCGCGGGCTGGCCCTGTGGTTCGCGAAACCAGAAGACTTGCGCCAACGTGACCGCCTGGCCGTAGCCTTCGTTACGGAAGACACCCAGGATCACGCTGTAGCTAGTGGTGTCGCGTAACGCCACCGGGCGGGCGCTGCCGGTGGTTTCGTTGCGCTCGCTCTTGTAATGGCCCAGCACGTAGGACCGCAGTGATCGCTCACGCGTCTCGGCGCCTGCGGCCTTGTTGTAGGCGATTCGTTGCGTTGGCACCAGCAGCGTGGTGACGGCATCGACCAGGGTGGATTTGCCCGAACCGATGTCGCCAGTGAGCAGGCCGTTACGCCCATCGAGTTCATAGCGCCAGACGCGCCGGTCGAATGTGCCCCAGTTCAGAACTTCTAGCCGCTGCAGGCGAAAGCCGACGCGGCTGTCGTCGGCCACGAAATCAAGCTCCTGTGGCGAAAAGTCGTTCATCGGCCGGCTTCCTTGTCGCGATCGGCACCTGACAATGAGGTGCGATAGCCCTCCAGGCGCGTCTCGAAGTCGGCCAGCCACTGCGCATCGACGAACGCCTTGAGGATGCGCCGCACCTCGTAGCGAGGTGCCTGCTGAGCTGCCCCGGCAACGGGCTTGAGCTTGCGCAGATAGCCCAGTTCCACCACCTTGGTGATGGTCGAATCCACTTGGTCGACGAGGCGCGCCTCGTTGGTGCCGTCCGGCAGAAACACGCGCATCAGTTCGGCGATCTCCTCGCGCGACAGCACCAGCCGGGTCTCGCCGCCGCCGGCGTCGGCTTCAGCCAGGCGCTTGCGCAGCAAGGCCAGCATCAGGCTGACCGGGTAGGACAGCGGCCGTCGCGCGATCAGGCGCGGCGGACGGGGTGTGGCGTCCACATCCTCCGGCTTCGGCCGGCTTTTGAAGAAGGCGTACCCCTCGGCTTCGTCCAGTACCAGATCCAGCAACAACACAGCCGCCTGCTCCCGCACCCGCGCTTGCAGGCTCAACAGGCTGGTCCATAGGCGCTCGTCGTCTTGACGGTACAACACGCCTTTGAGCAAATGCACCATCAGTTGCGAGAGTTCCGCTACAACGGGCGGGCGCGACTCGGTGCCGCCTTCGGGATCATCCTGGTGCATATCGTTCATGGGTCTCCGCTCTATCCGTCGCAGCTTGCATTTAACGCGTAAAAATCACGCGGGGCATTCGCACCCGTCGTCGTACCGTTGAGCCAGGCTCGTCCCGCACGGCCCATTCGACGATCTCCTGCACCTCGTCATCCACCGTGGCTCTGAGGCCATCCAGCCTGCGGCTGCCCGCGTGGGCCAGTTCCAGCCAGGTGACCAGTTCGGCCAATCCCTGTTGCAGCGGTTGGCTCTCCAGCAGCGCGCGCAAGCTGATCTGCGACTGCCGGCGCAATGCCTGCCGCAGGGCCTCACGCAGGCGGGTCTTGTCCACGACGTGCTGGTCGAACAGGCGTGTGGTGTCGATGTCGTCGTCCTCGCCGGATTCAAGTATCAGTTCCGCCAGGCGTGGCTTGGCATGGAGCGCAAACAGGGGGCGTTCCTGCGGCAAGGCGATGTCCGCGCCCATCTCGTCGAGGAGCATCACTTCGCCGACCGGTGGCATGCCGCGCAATGCAAGCGCTTTGGTCTCAATGATGCGCAACAGTTCGAGGATGCGACGGTTCTCCTGGAAGGCCCGGTCATCCAGGAAGCGGCGCAGTTGTTGCGACAGCTGCGCCACCATGCGTTGGGTATGTTCGCCCGCTTCCAGCCAATCGTGGTGCACCCGGCGGGTGCGCGGCTCCGGCTTGAGCGCGGCCACGGCGGGCAGATCGAGGATCTGGTCAAGCCGTGTGGACAGTTCTTCCTGGCGACGGCTGGACATCAGGAAATCCCAGAATGCACGGAAGCTGCGCCCCTGGTCGGAATCCCCGATGGCGTCGCGCTCGCCCATGACTTCGTCGAGCAAAGCCCCTTTGCTGCCGTCCCACAACGCGATCTTCTCGCGGACGCTGCGGTCGAGTTGGCGGAAATTGTGTTCTACCTGGCGGAAATCGCTCAGCAGTTCGCGCGCCAACTGCTGGAATTGCAGGAAGCGATCTTTGATGGCCGTGTCATCCATGAGCGGCACATCGCCGGACAGGACGCGGCCGATTTCGGCATCGATCTCGTTGCGCTTTCTACGCAGCTCCTCCAGGCGCCTGGCTGGATCGGCCTCGCTTCCAGTGCTGATCTGCTCCAGCAGCGCGAACATGGTCAGCAGGCGCGATTCCGTGCCGACGAAAGGCCGTTCGGTCAGTGACACCAGCCAGGCGATGGCCTTTTCCGTGGCAGGGGTGAGATCGAACTGGGCCTCGTCGGTGCCGGGCTTGTAGAACTTGCGCAGCCAGCCCTTGTCCGGCGCGCACCAGTCATTCAGGTATTCGGTTGCGGTTTTCGGATATACCTCGACACCGAGCTGTTCGCGCAGCGCAAATAGCTCGTCTTCCAGCATTTCGGCCAGATCCGCTTCGCTCGTCAGCCGCACGTTCGGTGCAACGAATACCCGGTATAGGAAGCTTGCTACCAATGGCGCATGTGGCGAGGCCAGCAATCGCCATGCAGGATGCCGATCGCGGTATGTGGTGAGTGTGAGGTGGTCGAGTGCCATGATGGGCTGCCTTATCCGTGCCGTTCGTTGACAACGACGTCTCGATCCGAATGCACGGATCGGCTTGCCCGGAAAGCGCGAATCAAGGCTGCGTGGTCACTCATGCGAGATCGCCTCCAGGTAAGGACGCATTACATTTGCGACCCGGCAGACCTTGGCGTGGCGCCATAGGTCATCCGCTGAAGCCTTGCGTGTCCTCCAGGCAGCCTCCAGTACCTCAATGGCCACGTCCAGGCCGATCTGGTTGCGGTGCTTGCAGCAGTCCGCCACGATTTTGGCGGCACTGTAGACCCGCAGTCTGGCGCCATCGCGTTCGTGCTCATCAATGCCCAAGGCATAGGCATCACCCGCCATCTGCACCATCTTGATCGGCGGGTGCTCGATACGTGGGCTGTGGCTGCCACGAGGCATGGCAATCCGAACCTGGCGAGGCAGTTGCGTGGTCAGTTCGTGGGACTGGAGTGCCGTCAGCAAGCAGAACACGGCTTTGGGAACCTTGACTGCAATCGAGACGAGGTCCTCCTTCTCGGACATGGGGTTGCCTGGCAAACGGTGGAGGCCGCTGCCGACACGCTCCAACTGCCCGGAAGTGGACAGGCGTGTCAGCACCACCCGCGGCGCGCCGATGGTGTCTAAGTCGCGGGTGCGCAGGTAGCGCTGCTTGTGGAGCAGGGCAAGAGCGCGCTGGGCATGTGAGGATCTTTCCATTGCCCCAAAGATGTTCCTTGATTTCGTTGACTTATATATCAAACGATAGAATGAAACACGTCTTCCTGGAGCGCGCGTTGATGACTGACCTTGAATGTCAGCAGCCAAATGCGGATAGGATTTGGTTGCCAACGCGGTATGCCCCGGACATAATCTGGCCTAATTCCGTGCCGGTCACGGAGGGATTCGTTATCAATCAAAGGGTTGAGTGCGGCGTGAGGTTCCCTTCACTCACCCCATCCTTCATGACCGCGCCGCATTCCGCCGCGCGGGTTCCTCCAGACTGCCTCAGTACGCCGCGAACACCGCGGCCAACGCGTCCGCGTCCAGCACGCGTCCCTGGGCGCGATCATGCGTGTGCAGGTACCAGACCTCGTCCGGCTCCAAGTGCCGTGTCAGGTGCCACTGGTTTTCCCGGGCCAGAATATCCACCCGTCCCTGGCAGCCAAAGCAGAAGCGGGCCAGAGGCTTGATCGCGGCGGCCTTGCCATTGACACTCAGAGTCAGTGCGGGGGCCGCGTAGGTTTTCAGTTCCCCGGATGACGGATTCTCGGTGATGGTGACCGTGTCCCGGCGCAGCGTGGCCAGCTGTGCCTGCACCAACGGTTGCAGCCACAGCTCGATGGTGTCGAACAGCACATGCAGCGACTGGATCCAGTCCTGGTACTGTTTTTCGACCGCGATGGCCCGGGCCTGTTCCGCGTGTGCGGACTGCTGCAGCTTCTGTGCGAGTTGCTCCATTTTCGACATCGGAATTTCCGTTTTGGGGCGGGCTTCCATGGTGATCGGCACGCTTGCTCGCTTCCAGCCGAAAGCGACATTTTCGTAGAACTCCTAGAAGTGCTGCGGCGGTGGCGCGTAACGCTTCAAACTTTTCCCATGGGCAGGCCGGCACTGACCGACTAGCGTGCGCGGATGTTGATCAGGAGCTGCCTTCCATGAACTGCCGGGACGACGTCGTCGAGCGCATCCACAGAATCTTTCTTTCCGCCGGCGTCGGCTCGAACAAGCAGCTTGAGGCGGTGCGCGCGCTCGGGCGTGCAGGCGGCCCCAAGGCCGCGCAACTGATCGAGCAGATCTACCAGCAGGCGTTCAGTAATTCCGCCCTGCAGATGGCCTGCGTGGCGGCACTGGGCGAAGCGGCCCACGGCTTCCAGGCCAGCGCTGGACGGGACAGCTGACGCTTCATCCACAACGTTGGTGATCGTCGGCGACGGGCATCATCCGCCCGCCACACGCCCGCGCTATGCTGCGCGCCTGCCGACCGATCCCACTGCGATGAAGCTCGCCATCCTGTCCCGCAACAGCTCCCTGTATTCCACCCGTCGGCTGGTCGAGGCGGCGCGCGCGCGCGGCCACACCGTGCGCATCCTGGACCCGTTGCGCTGCTACATGCGCATCGCCGCCGATGGCTTTTCCATGCACTACAAGGGCCGGCCAATGACCGGCGTGGACATGGTCATCCCGCGCATCGGTGCCTCGATCACCCGCTACGGCACCGCGGTGCTGCGCCAGTTCGAGCTGATGGGCGCGCGCACGCCCAATCCGTCCGACGCCATCCTGCGTTCGCGCGACAAGCTGCGCGCGCACCAGCTGCTGGCGGCCAAGGGCATCGACATGCCGGTCACCGTGTTCGGCGACAACCCCGACCTGCTGTCCATGCTCGGCCCGCCGCCGCATGTGGTGAAGCTCAATGAAGGTACCCAGGGGCGCGGCGTGATCCTGACCGAGAAGGCCAGTGCCTCGCGCGGCATCGTCGAGGCGCTGCGCGGCCTGTACGCCAACTTCCTGATGCAGGAATTCATCGGCGAGGCCAAGGGGGCCGACCTGCGCTGCTTCGTGGTGGGCGACCAGGTGGTGGCGTCGATGCAGCGGCAGGCACCGGAGGGCGACTTCCGCTCCAACCTGCACGCCGGGGGGACCGCCGTGGCGGCCAAGGCCAGCCGTGCCGAGCAGCAGGTGGCGGTGCGTTCGGCCAAGGCGCTGGGCCTGTCGGTCTGCGGCGTGGACCTGATCCGTTCCGCGCGCGGCCCGCTGGTGCTGGAGGTCAACTCCACGCCCGGGCTGGAAGGCATCGAAGCGGCCTGCGGGGTCGACGTGGCGACACGCATCATCGAGCATGTAGAGAAGATCAAAAAACCCTGATTATCCATGGGGTTATGATTCTCACGGGTAAATGATCCGGGCCTTTAACGAGGCTTTAATCGGAGCGGGCGTAGGCTTCAGCGAACCGCAGCTCTGCCTCTCAGCAGGATCGGTATCGGGATACGACTTCAGGCCCAGGCGGGTGCACCGTCTGGGCCTTTTTTATGCCTGTCGGCCCTATGCCCAAGGTCTCTTGTGGAGGCCGCGTGACGGTCGTAGAGTTGGCCCTTCGTTCCGGGATGGATCGGGAGGTTGGCGATGTACCGCATCATGATGATCGCGTTGCTGCTGGGCCTGTCTGGCGCTGTTGCCGCCAAGCCGGAGAAAGTGGCTGTACAGATGGACCGGCAGGGCTCGGTCGCCGAGCAGATGCGTCAGGTGGAAACCGCCCTGGCCGCCCCCGACTATGCCGAACTGTCCGCCGAGGATCGCGGCCAGGTGCAGCAGTCGCTGTCGCGTATCCGCCAGCACATGGGCGAACGCCAGACCGTGCAGGAGCTGCCGCCGCAGCTGCAGGCCGAGGTCTTCAACGAGCAGGAACGCATCAACACCCTGTTGGCGCGTGGCCATGAAGACAGCCGGCAGATCTGCAGGTACGAACGCACCACCGGCAGCAACATGCCCAGGAGCCGCTGCCTGACCGTGGCCGAACGGCGCCGGATCGAAGAGAAAGGCAAGGCGCTGATCAACGACCAGCGCAGCTACAACACGCTCAGCCCACCGCCCGCCGGGCGTTGACCGCACCGCCCTTCGGCCCATCGAGTGTGCTGTGACGGCGCATCGGTGGCACCGCAGGATCGATGTTCCACTCATGGAAGAACCTGGAGGTAACGATGCAGCGCATGACCCCCTTCGCCCTGATGCTGGGCCTGGCCCTGGCCACCACCGCCCACGCCAAGCCCGAGAAAGGGCAGGTGAAGTTCGACGCCAACGCACCGGTGGCCGAACAGATCCGCAACGTTGAGACGGCGATCAACAGCGAGGACTACAGCGAGATCGGGCTGGAAGACAAAAGCCGCGTGCAGCAGGCGCTGGGCCGCATCAAGATCAAGATGGGCGACCACGAACGCGTGGAGCAGGTCAGTCCGCAGGACCGCACCGAGATCTTCAACGACCAGGAAGTGATCAACACGATCATGACCCGCGCCCACGCCGACAGCCGCATGGTCTGCCGTCGTGAACGCACCACCGGCAGCAACATGCCGCAGAGTGTCTGCCTGACCGTGGCCCAGCGCCGCAAGGCGCAGGAAGACAGCCGCAAGGCGCTCAACGACAACCAGCGCTTCAACAACTACAAGCCCTGATCGCTGCCGGACCGATCGCATGCCGCCATCGGTCACCCTGCCGTGCGTCCCTTGTGGGCGCATCGGCGGAATCGTACAGTCGAGACCCTATTCATGGACGAACATGGAGCTCGTCATGTACCGCAATACGACACTTGCCCTGATGCTGTCGCTCGGCCTGGTAGCCACCGTGCAGGCCAAGGCGCAGAAGGACACCGTGCAGATGGATGCCTTCACCCCGGTGTCCGAGCAGATCCGCCGCGTTGAAACGGCCATGGGCAGCGAGGACTACAGCGAGATCGGGCTGGAGGACAAGAGTCGCGTGCAGCAGGCACTGAACCGGATCCGGATCAAGATGAATGGCCGGGAGAAGGTGGATGAGTTGGCCCCGCAGGAGCGCAACGACCTGTTCAACGAGCAGGAGATCGTCAACACCATCATGACCCGCGCCCAGGCCGACAGCCGCATGATCTGCCGCCGCGAGCGCCTTACCGGCAGCAACATGCCGACCAGCGTCTGCCTGACCGTGGCCCAGCGTCGCAAGGCCCAGGAAGACAGCCGCCGGGCGCTGACCGACCAGCAGCGCATCAGCCGCTGACCGCTCGCCGAGGGGGCTTTTGCCGGTGTCGGCCCTTCGGTACGAAATGTTAAGAATGGAACCTGTATCGTTCAGCAGGTAGACGTCGCGTCCACCCACGCAGGGGCATCCTGAGCGGGTGGGCCTGGCCCCCCGACGACCCTTCAAGAACCAGAGGTCCCAGTGCGCATTCTCGTAATCGAAGACAACAGCGACATCGCCGCCAACCTTGGCGACTACCTTGAGGATCGTGGCCACACCGTGGACTTCGCCGCCGACGGCGTGACCGGCCTGCACCTGGCCGTGGTCCACGAGTTCGACGCCATCGTTCTGGACCTGAACCTGCCGGGCATGGATGGCATCGAAGTGTGCCGCAAGCTGCGCAACGAAGCGCGCAAGCAGACCCCGGTGCTGATGCTGACCGCCCGCGACTCGCTGGACAACAAGCTGGCCGGTTTCGATTCCGGCGCCGATGACTACCTGATCAAGCCGTTCGCGCTGCAGGAAGTGGAAGTGCGCTTGAACGCGCTGTCGCGCCGCGGCAAGGGCGTGCAGACCCGCGTGCTGGAAACCGGCGA